>Ga0111538_10007724_pt1 | contig 14478 bp, 5 predicted proteins | sample SoiMethybrSBSTD1_FD_79669 | JGI IMG/M metagenome (GOLD analysis project Ga0111538, IMG submission 79669) | Bulk soil microbial communities from a Populus tree surrounding site in Tennessee, USA - Soil MetaG P. TD hybrid SBSTD1 (version 2)... | ecosystem: Environmental > Terrestrial > Soil > Tree... | reverse complement strand
GAATTTCTTCACCCAGGGGCATGGTTTGATTATTACTCCGGCCAAGCTATATCGGTCAGTGGTCGAACACATAACTTGACTTTAAAACCAGGGGAATACAAGCTCTTCACGGATTATGCGCTGAAAGAACCGGTTACAAGCGTGACATCAGAGATGCATCATGATGGAATCTACCTATATCCTAACCCCGTAGAGAACGAACTCTTTACGGACGAGGCAACCGTAAAATCATTAACGATTTATACTACAGAAGGAAAGCAAGTAGCCCTACTAAAACGATCTGATACTTCCTGGAGCCTGGCAGGCCTCCCAAAAGGATTATACATCGTTCGGGTTGAAAGCAGGGGAGGAGTGAAGTATTCTAAAATTATTAAACGATGAAGGTAAACGATGAAGGTATTTTTTACCGGTATAAAATGAATTTGAAATTTCTAGTAGTGCTGGTGTTGCTTACAGGTCCCGTGGTTGCCCAAAAAAATGCAGTGCAATTTCAACACGTAGAGCCTCCGTTTTGGTGGGTTGGTATGAAAACCACTTCCCTTCAGATTTTATTTTACAACAAAGATGTTAACGTTTCGGAATACACGGCTTCTCTGGATTATGCCGGTGTTACATTGAAGTCGGTAAAAAAAGTATCCAATCCACATTATCTCTTTCTCACGCTGGAAATTTCCTCAGGCGCTAAGGCCGGCACTGTTCCCATAGCCTTTACGTTCGGCAAAAAGAAATTCACGCACCAATACGCGCTAAAGGCTAAGGACACTTCAGCCAACCGAATCCAAGGGTTCAATTCATCTGATGTTATTTATCTGATCATGCCCGATCGATTTGCGAACGGAGATATAAAAAATGATTCACTTCCAGGTATGCTTGAAGGAGCTCATCGGGAGAAACCGGAAAGTCGGCATGGCGGCGACTTAAAGGGTATCTCCGATCACTTGGATTATATCAAAGATTTGGGAGTGACTGCGATCTGGTTAAACCCCGTACTCGAAAACAATCAACCGCGGTCCAGCTATCATGGATATGCCATTACCGATCTTTATAAAATCGATAGGCGATTCGGTTCAAACGAAGATTATTTAGCTTTCATCAATAAAAGTCATCAACTGGGATTAAAAGTAATTCAGGATATGGTCATGAATCATATTGGAAATTACCACTGGCTTTTTAAAGACCTGCCCGAAAAAAACTGGCTCCACCAATTTCCTGAGTTTACCCGATCCAATTATCAGAGCAGTGTCGTTTCAGATCCTTATCAATCTGAGTATGACGCCAACCTGATCAGCAATGGATGGTTTGACACCACGATGCCGGATGTTGATCAAACGGATCCACTATTTGCGACCTACTTAATTCAGAATACTTTATGGTGGATTGAGTACGCAGGCATCGATGGAATCCGTATGGACACCTATCCCTATCCCGATAAAAATTTCATGGCGCGTTGGGTTCAGGAAGTTCTCAACGAGTATCCTAAGTGCAACATTGTCGGCGAGGTCTGGTTTGAGAACAATATTGCCAACACGGCTTATTGGCAGCGTGGATCAAAGAATAAAGATGGCTATCAATCGACCTTGCCGTCAGTCACAGATTTCCCGCTTTGTTTTACCCTGCCAAAAGCGCTGAATGAGCCGGCCGGTTTCGATACGGGATTGCGCAAACTCTACAATGTCCTTTGCCAGGATTTTATCTATCCCGATCCAAACAACAACCTTATTTTTTTGGACAATCATGATATGACAAGATTTTTTCTTTCCGTTGGAAGAGATGTCAGAAAACTAAAAATGGGATTGGCTTTTCTTCTTACAACGAGAGGGATCCCAGAACTTTACTATGGTACCGAATTATTAATGGATGGCGATGGTGGGTATCATCCAAATGTCCGGAAAGATTTTCCAGGAGGGTGGCCGGGTGATAACGCCAATGGATTTACGGCTGCGGGGCGGACGGAAGATCAAACGGAAGTTTATGAATACATCAAAAAACTTTTAACCTGGCGAAAGGCTCAACCTCTGATCCATACGGGCAAGCTGCTCCATTATATTCCTCAGGATAATGTCTACGTCTATTTTCGGTATGATGCGAAAAAAAGTATTATGGTGGTGCTAAACGCAAACGATAAGGAAAAGACGATCGACACGGCTCCCTTCGCTCAACCGCTCAAGAAATTTACCAAAGGGAAGGATGTCACAACGGACCAGGAATGGCAAGTGGCTTCAACACTAAAAATTTTACCATGGACAGTGATGATTCTAGCGTTGGAATAAGGAGTATCAACTACCTTATAAGATTGTCAAGGGATTGCAAATATTTGCTACATCATACCCAGGGCAGCCCAGTAATCTCTGAATCCGGCGCGCAAACGATTTCATCGGCTCCTTTAAATCGATTGCAACCCTGAAATCTTGAAAAAAATAAGTGTATGACCTATTTTTATAGAAAACTTATCCTTATTTTTTGGGATAATTCAAACGTATGTTGCCTAACGTTGATAGAATGACCAAGAATTTTATTATTTAACCTAAAACTCAAACCAAAACCGTATGACAAAATTTTATCTGTTTTTTTGCAGGTATGTATCGGTTCTAATCTTTGTCTTTTTGGTCACCACTGCGTGGTCTCAAACTAAGACTGTGACCGGAAAGGTGACTTCGGAAGATGATGGATCTGGTATTCCTGGTGTAAACGTACTTGAAAAAGGTACCACCAATGGTACAGTGACCGACGCTAGCGGGGGCTACAGTATCACCACGGGAGGTGATGCTACACTTGTTTTCTCCTTTGTGGGATATGAATCTCAGGAGGTTGCTGTCGGAAATCAATCTGCCGTAAGCGTTAGGCTTAAATTGGACGTAACCTCTTTAAGTGAAGTGGTTGTGATCGGTTATGGTACCGTAGAAGCCAAGGACGTAACTGGAACATTAGTCTCCCTAAAGGCCGAGGACTTCAACGTGGGAGTGATTGCCGCTCCTGAACAATTAATGCAGGGAAGAGTAGCGGGCGTGCAAATTACGTCTAATAGCGGAGAGCCTGGTGCGATTAATACGATTCGTATCCGAGGTACAAGCTCGGTGTTGGGAGGTAATCAACCGCTGTACGTTGTGGATGGTGTACCCATTACCAATGATGATATTGGTAACGGTAGCGCCAGCGGAGCTGGGGCAACCCCAGCACGGAACCCTTTGAACTTCCTTAATCCAAATGACATTGCCAGCATGGATGTGCTAAAAGACGCGTCGGCAACTGCAATCTATGGTTCACGTGGTGCGAATGGCGTAGTGATGATTACTACCAAGCAGGGAAGATCCGGTACACCCAAGCTTGATTTTTCAATCCAGGTTGGGGTGAGCAAAATATCCGAAAAGTATGACCTCTTAGAGCGGGAAGGTTTTTTGGATGCATACGAAAAATATAACGGCGCTACCGCGAGGGCTGCTCTTGATAAGGGAGGCAACACGGACTGGCAGGATGCTGTATTAAGAGAGGCAATCTCCACCCAATACGGTCTTTCTTATGGTGGGGGTGACAAATCTAGTCACTATATGTTCTCTGCAGGTTACCTGGATCAGCAAGGCATCGTTGACAAAAGCGGTTTACAACGATTCTCTTTAAGATTTAATGGCGACAAGAAATTCATTAACGACAAACTTTTGGTCTCGACGTCATTTACCATTGCGAAGACGCATGATGACCAGGTTCCTATCACAGTTAATTCAGGATTTGAAGGAGACCTTTGGGGAAATGCGTTGAAACAGGCTCCGTCCAATCCAATATATGATGCTGCAGATCCTAGTGGATATTTCCAGTTAGCAAACACGGAACCGAACCCGGTTGCCATGCTGAATCTGAGCGATATTTACACAAATTCACTTCGTGCCCTCGGCTCAATTGCAGCTGAGGTCGAAATTACAAAAGGTCTGAAATTCAAGACGGTTTATGGTTTTGACCAATCTTCCACTCAACAAAGGACAGCTTTTTCAAAACTGTTAAATGTAACTGGCATCTATAACGTTGGACGTGCTTACATTCGCGACAACAATCAGGGCAATAACCTTTGGGAGAACTACTTTAGTTATGAAAAGAACCTGGGTTCCGTCAATTTAACAGCGTTGGTAGGTTACTCATACCAAAGTTTCAACACTTCAGCTATTGGCTTCGAAGCCAGCCGTTTTAGAACGACAGATGTTGATCAGATGCTCAATAACATAGCGTCGTCCGATCAGTCAAAACTCGGAGGTGTTGTTGCCACCAACTCTTCCAATACAACTGACGAGCTTCAATCCTATTATGGCAGGGCTACTGCGTCGATTAAGGACAAGTACATATTAACTGGTACAATTCGTGCGGATGGATCTACCCGTTTTGGTGGAGACAATAAGTACGGATATTTCCCGAGCGGTGCCTTTAAATGGAGACTAAGCGAGGAGGGTTTTATACCTGACGCATTCTCTGATCTGAATTTGCGGGTCAGTTATGGTGTTACGGGGAACCAGCAGTTCGGGCACAACCTTTATACCCAAAGAAGGCGATATGGCGGGTCTAATAATGACTGGCGGATCAACACCGGAGCTGATAACACAGAGGGTGGCGGTGACGGGCCTGTATCATTCGAAAACCCTGCACTTAAATGGGAATCGACTGCACAGTTTAATATTGGAGTTGACTTCGGACTCGTGGACAACAGGCTCAGGGGCTCTCTTGACTTTTATAACAAGAATACAAGCGACCTTCTTACACTTTCTTACTCAGCACAACCAGCACCGAATCCATTCCGATACATAAATCTTCCTGCGGACATCATCAACAAGGGATTTGAATTGGGATTAAGCTATGACGCTGTTGTTGGTTCTGCTTTCCAGTGGAATATTGCCTACAATATGGCATACAACAACAATGAGGTAACGAATCTAAACACCTTCTATAATGCTGGTGAAATAAATGGTCAAGGTCTGTCAGGTGCCTATTCTCAGCGTATTGCTGACGGGCAGCCGCTTTATGCTTTTTATGTCCGTGAATTTGAGGGCTTTGACGAAAACGGTATCGCGTCGTATGTAGGTGGCGATGTGCAGAAATTTGTTGACAAGGCTCCGCTTCCTATATGGACGCTTGGACTCACGAACAATTTTACCTATAAGAATTTTGACCTGAGCATTTTCTTTACGGGGCAGCTCGGACAGTACGTGTACAGCAATACGGCCAATGCCTTCTTTACAGCAGGATCGCTGGCGAACGGCAGGAATACTACAAAGGATGTTCCGACTACTACAGAGGATAAGCTGAACGCGCCGGATGTATCTACTCGTTTCTTGTACGATGCATCGTTTGTCCGACTTCAGAACATTACCCTGGGTTATAATCTGAAACCAAATTCAGGAGTTTTCCAAAACCTGAGATTCTATTTAACAGGTTCTAATCTAGCCGTTTTCACAGACTATCCTTTCCAGGATCCTGAGGTAAGCGTTCCTAAGCCAGTAACACTGGGAAGTCAGCCTCCCGTTGCTGTTGCGGGTATAGATTATACGACCTATCCGCGCTCCAGAACATTTGCTTTTGGAATTAATGCTACATTTTAATTAACAGACACTTCTTCATATGAATAAGATGATTCGAATAATGACAGCTTTAGTAACCTTAGGTTTACTGGCTACCTGTACTGATCTCGAAACGGACGAAGTTGACTCACAGGTGATCGTGAGTACCGGTGGTAAAACGAACGTTGACCCGGTAGCAGCCTTGGAAGGATCTTACAATGCCCTCAGTACTTTTACTGACCAGGCAGGAATTTATTCCATGCTTGAACACACGTCTGATGAACTAATCCCGCCTACACGTGGGGTTGACTGGAGTGATAACGGTGTTTGGCGGTCATTGTATACGCACACCTGGGATCCGTCCCACTCTTATATCAATAACGCGTGGAACGGCTTGAACGAAAATGCATATAATACTCAATCGATAATGGAGGCGGCGGGTGTTACCCCGCAACAGACTGCAGAAGCTAAATTCTTGCGGGCTTTCAATCGGTACTACATTATTGATTTCTGGGGAGTTTTGCCTGACCGGAAGACTAGCGAAGGCGGCGAAGTCAATCCTAAAGTATTTACTCGTTCAGAAGGATTTGACCTTGTTGAAAAGGATCTGACAGAGGCATTGCCCAATTTGCCAACAGTAGCGCCAAAGGTTCCTAACCCCGTTGCTTCTAAGGCAGCTGCAAACGCCTTGCTTTCAAGATTGTATCTTAACAAGGGTGTATATACTGCCGCCTCGGCGGAGGGACCTTACACCTTTGACGCCGCGGATATGGGCAAAGTTATTCAATATGCTGCGGCTGTTATGGCTGATGGATATGCCTTGAACACGAATTATTTCGACAATTTTAAAAAAGCAGGGCCAAGCACAGAGGTAATTCTCACAAGCACTCAGGGATCTCCTCAAAACCGTGTATACATGACCTTGCACTATAATCAGAACCCAAGTGGTTGGAATGGTTTTACTACGTTGGCTGATTTCTATACCAAATTTGATCCCGCTGATAAGCGGAGGGGCATTCCTGCCGGGCAGATACCAGGCCTTGAATTCGGGAAACCTTTTGCAGGTATTGGACTTGGTGTGCTTACCGGCCAACAAAAGAAGGACGATGGCACAGACCTGGTTGATACACGCACAGGCCTTCCGCTCAAGTTCACACCAGATGTTCCGCTCTCAGGAGCTGCTACAGATAAAGGTTATCGGGTCATGAAGTATCACCCGGCTTTCTATGACAAGTATATCCTGATCCGCTTCGCCGAAGTTTATTTGAATATGATTGAAGCGAAAGTACGTGGTGGTTCACATGCAAGCAGCTCTACTACCGCGCTGCAGGATATTAATGCATTGCGCGCTCTTCGTGGTGCACCAGCACTCGCTAGCGGGCCCACATTGGATCAGGTGCTTGATGAACGTGGCATTGAATTGTACTGGGAAGGCTTGCGCAGGATTGACCTTGTACGTTTTGGTAAATTCAATGAGCCTTGGGAAGAAAAAGGATCGAACACAGACGCTTACCGTGTTGTGTTTTCTATTCCTCAACTTGCGATTGACTCAAATCCAAATTTGAAACAGAATAAAGGATATCCAGGCGGAGAATAACGGCAAAATATTTTTAATGAAAGAAGGCAAGCGTTGAATCCTTGCCTTCTTTTTTTATTTTACGTCCTCAAAAAAACACCGGTAGCTGATGTGGAGATATTTAATATTGTTTCAGGTTTTAATAACAACAGCTTGCACAAACCAATGGGAGAAAAAAGAGCCGGATCAAAAGCAAACACTATTCCATCGCTTGTCCGCTAAAGAAACTGGAATTGAATTTCAAAATACATTAACTATTCAGGAAGATCTCGACGTATTCAGATATCGAAACTTTTATAATGGCGGTGGTGTGGCAATAGCCGATGTTAATAATGACGGCTTGTCCGATGTATACCTCACGTCAAATATGGGGGACAATAAATTGTTTCTGAATAAGGGAAACTGGAAATTCGAAGACATATCGGAAAAGGCAGGTGTAAAAGGAACAAAAATCTGGTCTACCGGCGTGAGTATCGCGGATGTTAATGCTGATGGGCTATTGGATATCTACGTGTGCAATTCAGGAGATGTTAACGGAGGTAATAGAGAAAATGAATTGTTCATCAACAATGGGGATTTAACATTTACCGATCGTGCGAAAGAATTTGGTCTGGCAGACAAAGGTTTTTCTACGCATGCCGTTTTTTTCGACTATGATAAAGACGGGGACCTTGATTGTTACGTGTTGAACAACTCATTTAAACCGGTATCCACCCTGGGATACAGGAACCTTCGAAATGTGCGTGATGAGTTAGGAGGCCACAAGCTTTATAAGAATACCAACGGGAAATTTTCCGATGTTAGTGAGGCCGCTGGTATCTTTGGCAGTGTTATAGGTTTTGGACTCGGTGTTTCTATTGGTGATCTAAACCATGACAACTGGCCCGACCTTTATATATCCAACGATTTCTATGAACGTGATTACCTATACATCAATAATCACGATGGCACTTTCCTGGAACAATTACCGGATTACATGGGGCATCTTAGTATGTTTTCCATGGGTGCTGACATAGCAGATATCAACAATGATGGTTATCCGGATATTTTTTCAACGGATATGCTACCGGAAGAAGATTTTAGGTTAAAAACGTTAGTGGCCTTTGAAACATTTGATACGTACCAGCTAAGGTTGAATAATGGATATTATCATCAGTTCATGCGCAATATGCTCCAGCTCAACAACAAAGATGGATCATTTAGCGAAGTGGGGCAGCTGGGGGGTGTCGATGCTACGGATTGGAGCTGGGGTGCTCTCATCGCGGATTATGATAATGATATGAACAAGGAAATTTTTGTTTGCAACGGAATTTATAAGGATTTGATCAATCAGGATTTTGTCGAGTATTTGGGAAGCAGTGAAAATATGCGCGCTGCAATAGAGGGAAAAAAAATTGACTTCAACGAATTTGTTGAAAAGATGCCCTCACAAAAAATCAGCAACTATATGTTCGTGCAAACAAAAGATTTGACTTTCGAGAACCGTTCAAAGGATTGGGGCCTGGATGAACCCAACTTTTCAAATGGTGCTGCCTATGGAGATCTGGACAACGATGGAGATTTAGATCTTATTGTAAACAACGTTAACCAGGAAGCATTCGTGTATCAGAACAGGTCGAGAGAATTGAAGCCGAATCATTTTTTGGCTTTTACCTTTAAAGGCACGGGCGGTAACACTTTTGGCTTGTGCGCTACTGTACGAGTATATACCAATGGCCAGATTCTTTACGGCGAAAACATGCCGATACGTGGTTTTCAATCCAGTATGGATTATAAAATGACTGTAGGTATCGGGAACAACTCAGTTATAGATAGTTTGTCCGTTACGTGGCCTGACGATAAACAGGAAATACTAAAAAGTGTAAAAGCTGACCAGCACTTGGTTCTTGATTATGCCAATGCTAAAACGGTCTCGCGAAAAAAGGAAATTGTCAGACCCATATTTAAAGAAGCTAAGGCTAATCAAATCATTCATCAGGAGAATCAATTCAATGAATTTGATCGTGACCGCCTTTTGTATCATATGGTGTCGACAGAAGGGCCAGCCTTTGCTTCCGCGGATTTAAACAACGATGGTTTGGACGACTTTTATCTGGGTGGATCGTTGGGTAATCCAGGTAAAATTTATATTCAGAAAAACTCAGAAAAGTTTCTTGGTCTCGAGACGAATGTATTTGATGCGGATACGTTAGCTGACGACGTTGATGCTTCTTTTTTTGATTTTGATAATGACAAGGACCTCGATCTGTATGTTGTTACCGGGGGGGCAGAGCATTCAGCGCTGGGTTTAGCACTGCAGGACAAACTTTATGAGAACATTGGTATCAAAAACGGCATTCCACAGTTCATTAAAACGCAGGGCAAACTCCCACCCATATACCAGGCTGGTAGTTGTGTTCAACCTGTTGACTTTGATAACGATGGGGATATGGATCTGTTTGTCGGCACGCGTGTCAGACCGTCTTACTATGGAATAAATTGCGATCAGTATTTGTTGCTTAACGATGGAAAGGGAATTTTTTCTGATGCCACCAATACTGTCGCTCCTCAATTCAAGAAACTCGGACTCGTAACGGATGCGGTATGGTTTAATTATGATGGGAATAGCTTCCCCGATCTGATGGTGATTGGGGATTGGTTGCCGATCACTGTTTTCAAGAATGATGGAAAGAAATTAACGAAAGTGGATAATATTCCGGGCCTTGAAAAATCAGAAGGGTGGTGGAATAAAATTGAAGCGGCGGATATTGATAAGGATGGCGATACGGATTTTGTGATAGGGAACATAGGTTTGAATTCTAAATTTAAACCAACTACTGAGCAACCACTTGTTTTGTACGTAAACGATTTTGACCAGAACGGTTCGATAGAACCAATCTTTGCCTTTACAAGGGGCGGCATCGAGTATCCCATGGCGCTTCGTCAGGATGTAATAAAGCAAATGAGCAGTTTGAAAAAGAAATTTGTTTATTACAAGGACTACGCAGCTAAATCGATGGAGGAAGTTTATGATAAGAAACTTCTCCAGGAGGCGACGGTTCATAAATTTTATGAACCCCGTACAATCTTACTTCTTAATAATAATGAAAAAGGTTTTGAAAGAAAGGCATTGCCAGTTACTGCCCAGTTCTCGCCCGTCTATGGAATTGACATTGAGGATGTCAACAATGACAATAAACTTGATATCATTTTAGGAGGGAATTTGTCAGCTGTTAAACCGGAGGCCGGAAAATATGATGCATTGCACGGGTTGGTACTAACGGGTGATGGCGGAGGAAATTTTGTTGCCTTGAGTTCCCTGGCGTCAGGTATTAAAATTGATGGTGAGGTCCGGCATGTACGTTCGTTGAGAACGAAGAATGGCGGGATGTTATCTTTCGTGCGAAACAACAATGCGATTAAATTTTATAAAAAGAATAATTAATGTATAGGTCATGGATGCCGTTTGTTTGTATCGTGCTGCTTTGCGTAACAGCGTGTAGTCGAACCGACGAACAGAAAAAATTTCGCTTTGTTCCTTCGTCTGCGTCGGGTATTACGTTCCGGAACATTCTTACAGAAAGTGTTGATTTTAACATCTTCAACTACATGTATTTCTATAACGGAGGCGGTGTGGCTGTTGGTGATGTTAATGGTGATGACCTCCCAGACATTTATTTCACATCGAATCAGGAGTCCAACAAACTTTATTTAAATCAAGGCAATTTAAAGTTCAAAGACATTACCGAAACTTCTGGCGTACCAGGTTTCAAAGGGTGGACGACAGGTGTTACGATGGCCGACGTGAACAACGACGGCAGGCTTGACATTTATGTCGGATACCTTGGGGATTACCTAATATTCAAAGGCAAAAATCAACTTTTCATAAACGAAGGCAACGACGAAAACGGGGTGCCTAAATTTGTCGACCGCGCCATGGAGTTTGGCCTTGATTTGATCGGGTTTGCTACGCAAGCTGCTTTCTTTGACTATGATCGCGACGGAGATTTGGACATGTTCATGCTGAATCATTCATTGCACGAGAACGGAACCTTTGGCACATCTGCAAGACTTCGCTTTGAATCGCATCCATTAGCTGGCGATAAACTTCTTCGAAATGACAACGGACAATTTATTGAAATTACAAAATCAGCTGGCATTCTGGATAATGTTATAGGATATGGGCTGGGGGTTGTCGTTAGCGATGTCAATCTGGATGGGTGGCCGGATATTTATGTAGGCAACGATTTTCACGAAAATGATTACCTCTATATCAATCAGAAAAATGGGAGCTTTAAGGAAGTCCTTGAATCTCAGATGAAGCATACCAGCCGGTACACAATGGGCGTTGACTTCGCTGATTTTAATAACGATGGATATCCGGACTTACTAAGTGCCGACATGCTTCCCGAAGATCCTTATATTTTGAAAGCATCGGCGGCTGAAGATGCGTACGATATCTTTGATTTCAAACTAAATTATGGTTACAACTACCAGTATACACGAAATTCATTACAGCTCAATAACCAGGATGGAACTTTTAGCGAAATAGCGCTATTCGCCGGTGTGTCTGCCACGGATTGGAGTTGGTCTGCATTGTTTGCAGATTTTGATCTCGATGGCCAAAAAGATATTTTCATTTCCAACGGAATCCTTAGACGGTCAAATGACATGGATTACATCAACTATGTATCCGTAGACTCGATTCAAATGGGCTTGAAGTATGATCTTAACGAAAAGCATCTAAAGATCATTGAACGCATGCCGAAGATCAAACTTCAAAATTATCTCTACAGAAACAACGGTGATTCAACGTTTAGCAACAAAGCGTTGGAATGGGGATTAGATAAAATTTCGTATTCGAATGGCAGTGCCTACGGTGATTTGGATAATGACGGGGATCTCGATCTTGTGACAAATAACGTGGAGGATGAAGCATTTCTGATCGAGAATCTTTTCATCAATCAACAACAGCCGCCTTCAAAGCATTTCTTAAAAATCAAATTGAAGGGCAATTCAGGAAACCAATTTGGTATCGGTACGAAAGTTTTTATTCATACGAAAGCAGGCTTGCAAATGCAGGAATGTCAGCCGGTCCGGGGATACCAAAGCAGTGTCGATTTCAGAATGATTTTTGGACTGGACCGAACCGATGTCATCGATTCTTTATGGGTAATTTGGCCGGATGATACCTATCAAAGTCTTTATAATATAAAGTCCAATCAGCAACTCCAACTTTCTCAACAAGACGCCAAGAAAAAATTTGACTATAAAAATTTTCACAACGGCAGTGCGTTACTGGAGGAAACGACCGCCAGTCTCGGGATAGACTTTAAACATAAGGAAAATAAATTTGTTGAATTCACGCGGGAAGCACTTTTGCCGCATATGTTATCAGCTGAAGGGCCCGCTGCAGCCATTGCTGATGTTAATGGCGACGGATTGGAAGATGTATTCATTGGCGGCGCGAAGTGGCAAATTTCGGGGCTGTACCTTCAGACAGCTACAGGCAATTTCAGACGTTCGCTTCAACCTGTTTTTAGAACAGATAGTACGCAAGAAAATGTAGACGCAGTTTTTTTTGATGCCGATGGTGATAAGGACAACGATTTATTTGTTGTTACGGGAGGCAATGAATTTACTGGTACTTCGCCTTACATGCAGCCCAAACTTTACCCCAATGATGGAAAGGGTAATTTCACAGCCTCGGCAGGATTACCCGAAATATATATCACAGGCTCGTCAGTAAGTATTGCCGATTATGATGACGATAACGATATAGATGTTTTCATAGGTGTTCGAACGGTTCCCTTTAAATATGGTATAGAACCGGATAACTACCTTCTCAGAAATGATGGTAAGGGAAACTTTACTGACGTAACAGACGACGTTGCATCATCGCTTCGAAAGTTTGGATTTGTCAAGAACTCCACCTGGGCTGATATTGACAATGACGGCGATAAAGATTTACTGATAGCCGCAGAGTGGAAACCTATTACAATTTTGTCGAACAATAATGGAAAACTTGAGCCGCTCAAAGATTCCGGATTAGAGTTCTCGAACGGATGGTGGAATAATTTGGATGTGGCTGACTTTGATGCCGACGGAGATCTGGACATCATAGCTGGAAATCTTGGACTCAATGCGGCTTTAAAAGCATCCCGGGATAATCCGGTAAAAATGTACGTGAGTGACTTTGACCACAACGGCACTACTGAACAGGTTCTTACCCATTTCATGAAAGGTAAAGAATACCCGTACTGTACGCGCGACGAAATGGTTAAGCAAATGCCGGGACTAAAAAAGAAGTATTTATCCTTTGCCAAATACGCGTCGGCTACGATCGTAGATATTTTTGGCGACCCTGTTTTAGAAAAAGCAGGCCTTTTCGAAGCGTATATGTTTGAGAGCGTATATATTGAAAACAAGGGTGGGGGAAAATTCGCTATTGTCCCTTTACAGTCAGCCGCTCAATTTTCAAGTGTTAGTGCATCAGCGATCGATGACTTCAATGGTGACGGCAACTTGGACGTTTTTCTCGCGGGAAATTTTTACCCGCTTAATATTCAAATGGGAAGACTGGATGCCAGCTACGGTTCTTTACTTCTCGGTAATGGAAAAGGTAAATTTAACGCAATACCAAACAAAGATTCAGGTGTACGGCTTGCCGGTGAGATCCGAAGGTTGAAAAAAATTAATCTGGGCGGCCGGACGCATTATATAGCATTTAGAAACAATAATACTGTCGTGTCTTTTTCCATAAAATAATGTGTTATGATACGTCTCGTACTTTTATTGATTTCCGTCGAGGTGTTTGCTCAGGAAGAGTGGACAATTGAGGCGCAAAATATCAATCCTAACAATTACTACGGGGTTACGGTGGCCAATGGCATGGTTGGAATCGTTTCTTCTGCCGAGCCCTTGAAAGTAAAAGATGTTGTCTTAAATGGTGTTTACGATTACTATCAGCGCGGCAGGGTTTCTAACATTTTGAAGACCTTTAATCACGTAAACATGAACCTGGACGTTGATGGCAGGAGAATGACGTCCGCCGATGTATCGAACTATACGCAAGTAGTAAATATGAAGGAGGCAAAACTCACTACTTCGTTCGATGTATCCGATAAACTCACCGTGAAACACGAATTGATGTCCCTCAGGCACCTTCCTTTCACCGCGCTGACGATCGTTTCGATAACCGCCAGGAAAAACGTGTCGATCGCGCCTATGAGTGTAATCGAGGCACCTAATCATTTGACAGACGTGCGGAACTTATACAGTGAAATTGATAGACCGCATGTCCTGATACCGCTGTTGTCTTCCGTCGGCAAGAGTCCTTCAGGTAAGCATACCGTTGCAGTGAGCAATAGCTTCATTTTTTCAGAATCG
>Ga0111538_10007723_pt1 | contig 14480 bp, 10 predicted proteins | sample SoiMethybrSBSTD1_FD_79669 | JGI IMG/M metagenome (GOLD analysis project Ga0111538, IMG submission 79669) | Bulk soil microbial communities from a Populus tree surrounding site in Tennessee, USA - Soil MetaG P. TD hybrid SBSTD1 (version 2)... | ecosystem: Environmental > Terrestrial > Soil >... | reverse complement strand
TACCGGCGGCGGCAGCGCCACGACGTCGCCGGAGGCGCAGGACGGGTCGCAGAACATCAACTACATCCGCGCCTACCAGGCCGCCTATACCGCGCCGCTCTCCAATCGGCTCCTCATCGAAGCCGGCGTCGGCGCGGTCGTGCCCGACTACGGCAATCCGAAGGAGGGCTTCGACCGCTCGATGGTTCGCGTCGTCGATCAAGGCGGCAACTTCCCGAACATGACTGCGCCGATCCCGAACATCGCTTACCGCTCGATGTTCTGGGATCAGGTGCACTCGTTTGCGCCGCGGTACCGCGCGTCGCTCTCGTACGTGACCGGAGCGCAGAACATGAAAGTGGGCATCGAGACTTACAACAACATCTCGAACCGCAACTACCAGCGCGGCGACTCACTGCAGTACCGTTTGAACAATGGCGTCCCCAACCAGATCACGATGCTGCTGAGCGACTTCACCGAAGAGGCCCACGTGCGCAACATCGGCCTCTTCGTGCAGGATCGCTGGACCATCAAGCGGTTCACGCTGCAGGGCGGCATCCGCTACGAGAACGCGTCGAGCGGCTCGCCCGAACAGGTGATCGGGCCGTCGCGCATGGTGCCGACGCCCATTGTGTTCCCGGAGCAGGACATCGTGAAGGGATACAACGACATCACCTACCGCGGTGGCGTGGCGGTCGATGTCTTCGGCACCGGGAAGACGTCGCTGAAGATCAACGCCGGCACCTACATGGATCCGGCGCAGTGGGCGGGCATCTTCATCGAGCCCAATCCGGCGCGCCGGCAGTTCGGCGGTGGCGTACCGCCGCAGACGACCCGGTCCTGGGGCGATACGAATCTCAACTACATTCCGGACTGCGATCTCTTGAACCCGGCCACGAACGGCGAGTGCGGGCCGTCCGCCAACCAGAACTTCGGGCGGTTGGTGACGCCGACCTCCACCTACGATTCGGCGCTGCTCGAAGGCTCCGGCGTGCGGCCTGGCAACTGGCAGTTCGGCATTGCAGTGCAGCAGGAGGTCTTCCCGCGTGTGTCGGTGGAAGCCGGTTACCATCGCCGGAACTTCGACTCGTTCATCAACCCCGACCCGGTGACCTCGACCTCCACGCTGACGACGACGTTCACTGTGGCCGACAACCGTGCGGTGACGCCCGCCGACTACAGCCGCTACAGCGTTCCGGTGCCGGCCGACCCGCGGCTGCCGCGGTCCGGGGGATATGTCATCGAAGACTTGTATGACGTCTCGCCCACGCTGTTCGGTCGGACCGACAACTTCATCGCTCGGGCCAGCAACTACGGCTCGCCGACCAACTATTGGCATGGTGTGGACGTGCAGGTGAACGCGCGGCTGCGCGGAGGAGTGACGGTTCAGGGAGGCACGAGCACCGGGCGCATCGTGAACGACACGTGCGACCTGGCCATCGACAACCCGAGCCAGTACGACTGCCACAAGGTGTATCCGTTCCAGACCGAGATTCGCGGCATGGCGATCTACACGCTGCCCAAAGTCGGGGTGCTGTTGAGCGGAACGATGCAGAGCCGTCCAGGGCCCGAGATCACCGCGCTCTGGAACGTGCCGGCCAGCACGATTGCGCAGTCGCTCGGCCGCCTGCCGTCTGGCAGCGTCGCGAACATCCAGACCAACATCCTGACCGCCGGCGAACTCTATGGCGACCGGATCACGCAGGTCGATATGCGCGTCGCCAAGCTCGTGCGATTTGGCCGCACGCGCGCCAACATCGGGATCGACGTCTACAACCTGTTCAACTCGAACGTGCCGCTCACTTACGTGACGACGTACGGGGCGACGTGGGGGAGGCCTCAATCGGTGCTCGATGCGCGCTTCGCGAAATTCAGCGCGCAGATCGATTTCTGACATCGTCCTTGGTCCTTGGGCCTTGGTTCTAAGTCCGTCCTGAGTCCGTCGTCCTTGGTGCGTTGTGGACCATGGACCAAGAACCAAGCACGAAGCACCAGGGACTGACAGAGCGCTTATTCAGCTCGGCGTAGCGGCTCGGGACATGAACCACTTTGCAAAGTGACGTAGCCGCAAGAAGCCGACCGATAGAATCACCGCCTCGCGATGTGTAACCCTTCGTGCGCTGAGCCGCGGCTCGATCGACGATGCTCGACACCCGTTTGGTCCTGTGGCTTCAGCAGTGGGCATCGCCCGCGTTGACCGAGATCATGCGAGCGGTGTCGTTGTGGGGCTACGTGCGGAGCTGCCTGGCCGGTCGATCGCGCAAATTCTTTTCGCACGGCTGCGCTTGAAGATCCGGGCGCGGGCCCGCTAGCCTGCGGATGAACGCACACGACGCAACAGAAGAAGGCGATCGTGGCGACAACGCAAGAGGCTCTCTAAGATTTCTGTTCCATGCGACCACGGGTGAGGTGGTGCGATGTACATGGCTGCGACACGTAATACTGCTTTCGGTTTTCTGATGGCCGCCTCGCTCGCCGCGTGCGGAGGCACCTCGAGCGGCCCCGTGATGGAACACAAGATCGGCCTTGTCTATTTCGGGCCGGATGAAGCCGCCGACATGTGCATGAAAGGCCTCTTCGACCGCCTGAAGGAGCAGGGCATCGAGGAGCGGGTCAATCTGGAGGTCCGCCGGTCGCACGCCCAGGGGGAGTTCGCCAACATCCCGCTGCTGATTCAGAACTACGACAGTTCGGACGTCGACGTGATCGTCGCCTTGACGACGCCGGTGCTCAGTGCCACAGCGTCCATGGCCCGGTCCAAGCCGGTTGTGTTCACGTTCGTGTATGACCCGATTGCTGCCGGCGTGGGCAAGAGCCGGACAGATCATCTGCCGCACGTCACCGGTGTCAGTTCGTTCCCGCCGGTCGAGGACACGATCGACACGATTCAGCGGCTCATGCCCGGCGTCCGCGCGGTCGGAACGCTCTACAACAGCTCCGAAGCCAACTCGGTCAAGGTGATGAGCGTGGCGCGCGGGATGTTCAAGGAGCGTGGCATCCAGCTGCAGGAGATCGCCATCACCGGGACAAGTGAGATTTTTCAGGCGGCGCAGGTGCTGACCCAGCGCGGCGTGCAGGCGCTGTGGGTGACCGGAGACAATACGGCGTTTCAAGGCTTCGACGCGATCGTGCGAGCGGCGCGCGACGCGAAGCTTCCCCTCATCATCAATGACCCCGAGTTCGTGCAGCGGGGCGCGCTGATCGCTGTTGGCATCGGCTGGTATGAAAGCTGCGGAGCGGCGTCGAAGATCCTCGCGCGTGTACTGCGCGGTGAGCAGCCGCGCAACATCCCGTTCGAAGAAGTCGCGGTCAAGAAGCTGGTGCTCAACCAGGAGGTCGCCAAGACGCTCGGGATTACGTTCCCGTCCGACATCGTGCAGGCCGCTTCTCGATAATCCGTACGGTCCCTCGAACTCGCATGGGTCGCTCATGACTCATGCCTGCAGGCCCCTCGTGGCGTCGTCGTGGGAGCCGTAAATGGAGAGAATGGACGACAACCCCGCGATATCGAACACTTCTCTGACCCGATCCGTGAGCGAGCACAACACCATCTTGCCGTTCTCGGCGCTGAGACGCTTGCCTGCGAGAACGATCACGCGCAAGCCGGCGCTGCTGATGTAATCGAGCTGCGCAAGATCGATGACGACGTGCCGCTCGCCCGATTCAATCCGGCCGAGAATCTTCTCCTCGAACGCCAGCGCGGTCGTCGCATTCAGCCTGCCGGACAGCCGCAGGGTCACGACATCAGACGATTTCTGCTCCGTAATTTCCATGGACGGAATCTCCCCGGCCAACCCTCATTCGATTCGACGAGCTCCTTCATTCGAGCCGTCACCCGTTCGCTTCCGCATGATCAAGATGTTACGGTCGTTCTCGCGGCGATACTCGAGCGCGTCCATCACGGATCGAACGATGTGCACACCCAGTCCGCCGATTGGCCTGTTCGCCAGGTCGAGCCCGAGATCGGGCCTCGGAGCGTCGAGGGGGTTGAATGCTCGGCCGTCGTCTTCCACGCGAACGGCGACGCCCTCGCCGTCGAGCGCCACGCGGATCGCGATCTGGTGTTCGTCCTCATCGTCGTACGCGTGAGAGATGATGTTTGTCACGACTTCATCGAGCGCGAGATTGAGTTTGAAGACGACCTCCGCGGATAACCCGTGTGCCGTCCCAAAGGCCTCGATCAGCTCTGTCGCCTTTTCAATCTCCGCCAGACGATTGGAGCACGTGATGGACAGCGCGTGATGGCTCACGGCTGGTCGATCCCGCTCGGGCCGTCGTACCGCACGACCAAGATTGTCTGATCGTCGGATTGGGGAGCGTTGCCCACGAACCGGCCCACGTCAGCGGCGATCGCGTTCACGATGGATTTCGCGCGTGCCGGCTGCGGGTGCGTCTCGAGCGATCCCCGCAGCCGATCGTCACCGTACAGGTCGTCCTGCAAGTTTGTGGCTTCGGTGATGCCGTCCGTGAACATCACGAGCGTGTCGCCGGGGGCGAGCCTCAATACGCCCTCGCCGAATGACGCGTGCTCGAGCAGCCCGAGGACAGGCCCGCCGTGAGCCGGCAGCGCCGAGGTGCCGCCCACTGCCGTCACATGATAGGGCGGATTATGGCCGCCGTTGGCGAACACCAGCGAACCGGTCCTGACCTCCAGGCGCGCGCAGAAAACGGTGACGAAGTACGACGAGACGTTGTCGACGCACAGATCTCGGTTCAACTTTGTCAACAATGCGCCGGGTGGCATCCCGCGCCTGACCGATGATCGGAAGAGCGTCAGCGTGACAGCCATGAACAGCGAGGCCGGTACGCCCTTCCCGGAAACGTCCCCGATGATGACGTAGAGCTCCTCGTTGTCGAACAGCAGGAAATCATAGAAGTCGCCGCCTACTGCCTTGGCCGGCTCCAGCATGGCATGCAGATCGAACTCGGGCCGTTGAGGGAATGGCGGAAAAATCTTCGTCAGGATGCCCATCTGGATGTCATGGGCAACCCTCAGCTCGCTTTCGATCCGCTCCTTGGCCGCGGTCGTGCTCGTCAATTCATCGATCGATTTGGCGAGGCGCTCGGTCATCCGGTTGAACGATCGGGCGAGCTGGCCTATTTCGTTGGTCGCCGCGACCTCGACCCGCCGGGTGAGGTCCCCTTCAGCGATGTGTGAGGTGGCGTCGGTCAGGGTCACGACCGGATCGGAGATCGACCGCGCGAGCGACCGGGCCGCAACGACGACGAGGACTATCGTCGTGCCGGCCAGAATCATTGCCAGCAGTGTGAGCCGGCGCGCCGGTGCGTACGCCTCACTGGCGTCCATCTTCACCACGAGCCCGGCGGCGAGTGCCGGTATGTAGCGCCAAACGGCCAGGACGCGCCTGTTCCAATGATCGATGACCACGCCTTCGCCGCGAGAGCCCTGGACGGCGCGTTGCGTAGGGATCCCGAACGGACTACCGAGTGCGACGCGACGGGTAAATGGCGGATCCAATCCGCCGCGGACCGGAACCATGATCACCGCATCGTCGCCGATTCGCCGGTTGAGCAGCGTTTCGCCCGTCTCGCCGAGTCCCGTGCGGTCGGACACGAGTCGGAAGATCTCGCGGCCGTCCAGGCGCAGAATGACGACGCCGAGCAGGATGCCCTTGCCGAAGACGGGCGCTGCCAGGAACTGCTCGATGTCTCCCGCACTGGAGAGCGCGAAGTCGGAGAAATCTATGTCCATGAGAGTTCGAGCGCGATCGAACGAGACGCCGAGACCTGTGGTCCGATATGGATCGGCGCGCAGATTGATGCCCGCAGCGTCCGGGTTCCGCGCCGAGAACACGACGCGACCGTCGGGCACGACAAGGAGAAGGTCGTCGTAGCCAAACGCTTCCTGGTAGTAGGCAAGAAATGGCCGGTAGCGCTGGTCGATCGCAGCGAATTCCCGGCGGGATGCGGCCGCCGACACCGGCGCGCGGCCGAGGTCAACCAACGCGGCAATCGTATCGGGCATGCGTGAGAGCGTCGCGACGTTCTGCTCGCGCTCATGCACGTAGGTGGCGATCTGAGCGACCTGACGCCTGGCGATTGCATAGAGACTCGTGGTCACCTGATCGCTGAGCGCGCGCTCAGCCACCAGAAAGGTCGACACCGTCACAATGGCCAACGGCACCAGTGCGATGGCGAGGAACCACCCGATGAGCTGCACCGACAACCGGCTCGTGCCTCTCACGGTTGGCTCCGCGCTTGCGCCGGTCCTTCGTTGACCCAGCGGCCGCCCCATCGATTGAACAGCGTGTTGAGAAAGGTTTCCCACTCGGCGCGGGATCGGTACGCCGGGAACGGGGTCGGGCGGACCGGCCGTCGAGAGTCCCAGACGATATCGAATTGGCCGTCGGACCGTATCCGGCCGATCCGCACCGTCTTCCACGTATGGTTGGTCGCCGGGTCGATGTAGACCACCCCGCCGGGTGCAGCGAAGCTCTGGTCGGCCAGCATCTGGATCACACTCGTCGATGCGGTCGCGCCGGCTTCCTCAACCGCGCGCGCCCACAGATGCACACCGAGATACGCGGCCTCCATCGGGTCCGACGCCGTCGTGGGGCGGCCGGCGCGAAGACGCAGAGCCTCGACGAACCGCCGGTTCTCATCGGTGTCGAGTGACTGAAAGTAGTTCCAGGCCGCGTAGTCGCCGACGAAGTCGCGCGCCCCCATGGTGGCGAGCTCCGTCTCGGCGATGCTGAAGGAGACGGTTGGAGTCCGGCCCGGGGAGATGCCAGCCTGGCGCAACGCGCGGAAGAAAGCGGCGTTGCTGTCGCCATTGATCGAATTGAGAATGACATCGGGCCGCGCGCGTCCGATCTCGTTGACGACGTCGGTCATGTCGCGCGCTCCCAGCGGCACGTACGACTCGCCGACGATCTCGCCGCCGATCGCGGTTGTGACGTGACGAATGATCGCGTTGGCGGTGTGCGGAAACACATAGTCGGATCCGACGAGGAAGAAGCGTCTGCCGAGGTTGTCGCGCGCCCAGGTCACGGCCGGGATGATCTGCTGGTTCGGCGCGGCACCCGTGTAGACGATGAACGGCGACTCCTCGAGGCCCTCGTACTGCACGGGATAGAACAGCAGATGACCGTGGCGCTCGATCACCGGCTTCACCTGCTTGCGGCTGGCAGAGGTCCAGCAGCCGAATGTCGCCGCCACCCGATCGACCGCGATCAACCGTTCAGCCTCACGAGCAAACGTGTTCGGATCGGAGGCACCGTCACGCACGACGGGCTCGATGGATCGGCCGAGCAGGCCGCCCGCGGCGTTCAGCTCATCGATGGCCATCAGGGTCGCTTCCACCACTGCCCGCTCGCTGATCGCCATGGTGCCGGACAGTGAGTGCAGAACGCCGACACGGATCGGCTCCGTCTGGCGGCGTCCCCAGGCCATGAGGAGGCCGGTGACGAGAGCGGCGCCGACAATGAGGGCGACGGGTATGACATATCGGCCGGCTCTCCACCGCGCCGCGGCTGCCGAACGGTTGAACGTCGTTGCATCAGACATAGAGCCGCTCGAGCATCTCGGCGGCCGATTCATCGAGCTGCTCCGCGCGGCGGACCTCCTCGAAGCGATTCAGGAGGTCGTCGGCGCGCAGCCGCTGTTTTTCTGCGCCGCGAAAATCGTGAATCACCTGGCCGCGGTGCATCATCACGAGCCGGTCTCCGAGGTGTGTCGCCTGCTGCATCGAGTGCGTCACCATCAGCGTCGTGAGCTTCTCGCGGGCGATGATCTCTTCGCTCAACTGGATGACCTGATCGGCGCTTCTGGGATCCAGTGCTGCCGTGTGTTCGTCGAGCAGCAGCAGCTTCGGCTTGAGCCACGACGCCATCAGCAGCGTGAGTGCCTGACGCTGACCGCCCGACAGCGTGCCGATTGGGTTCTCGAGGCGCTCTTCGAGACCCATGTTCAGCCGGCGCACGCGCTCGCGGAATTCGCGAAGCGTCGAGCGCCTGAGCGCCCAGCCCAGGCCGCGACGGCAGCCCCGGCGCGCGGCCAATGCGAGGTTCTCGGCGATGGACATGGAGGGCGCGGTTCCGCTGAAGGGGTTCTGAAAGACGCGGCCGATGAGGGCCGCCCGCCGATGCTCCGACCAGGTCGTGACGTCGACGCCGTCGAGTATCAGCGTCCCCGCGTCGAGCGGGAATCCACCCGCCACGGCATTCAACAAAGTCGATTTGCCGGAGCCGTTGGTGCCGATGACCACGACGAACGAGCTCTCGTTGATCGAGAGATCGATCCCGCGAAGCGCGCGGACTTCGTTCGGCGTTCCCCCGTTGAACGTCTTGAAGGCGCCCCGGATCTGCAGCATCGCTTCAGACATCGACCGGGCTCGGGCGTCGCTGCACGCGCCTGACGATCGACGGCAGGACGAGTGCGAGGAAAACAAACCCGGCTGTCACGAGCTTCAAATCGTTCGGGTCGAGTCCGCCGCGCAGGGCCAGCGCCACGATCAGACGGAACAGCACCGAGCCCATCACCGCTCCCGTGATGACGAAACCGAGCGCGCGTACGCCAACGAGCGCCTCGCCGATGATGATGCTGGCGAGCCCCCACACCACCATGCCGATGCCCATCTGCACGTCGGCAAACCCCTGGTACTGCGCCAGCAGCCCTCCCGAAAAGGCGATCAACCCGTTCGACAGCGCGAGGCCGAGCACGATCATGTTGTCGACGTTGACGCCGAGCGCCCGGATCATCTGCGCGTTGTCCCCTGCCGCCTGCATGGCCGTGCCGATGTCGGTTCGGAAGAACAGATACAGCGCCACGCTGGCGGCGACGGCGACGGCGAAGGCCAGCGCCAGTACCGCCGCATCTCGCGCGCTCACGTCCCATCCAAGGACCTGCACGGTCGATGTACCGAGCGCCCGGAGCGCCGCCGACTCGGCGATCGTCACCAGTGTCCGCTCGGAGAGCAGCGGTACGTTGCTCTTTCCCATGATGTGCAGGTTCACGGAGTACAGCGCCGTCATGACCAGGATGCCGGACAACAGCCCGTTGATTTTGAATCTGGTGTGAAGTACCCCCGTTGTCGTTCCCGCGGCGACGCCGGCCGCGAAAGCTGCCGCCAGCGCGGCCAGCGGATGTACGCCCGCGAGGATCAGCACCGCCGTGACCGCTGCACCGAGCGTGATCGAACCGTCGGCGGTAATGTCGGGAAAGTCGAAGACCCTGAAGCTGATGAACACGCCGAGCGCGAGCAGCGACAGGATCAGTCCGATGGTGAAGGCGCCGATCAGCAGCAACATAGGCGTGGTTTCCGCTCACGCATGACCGCGTCAGGCCGCCGGCCCCCCGTCGCCGGCGATGCGGCCGATCCAGCAGGCACCCCTGACGAACTCGCTTTCCCCGCAACCGGCTATCGCGCGGTCGTCGTACAACAGGTGGAGCACGCCCTGCAGCTGCTCCGACTCGAACAGTCCTGTGACGGTCTCTCCGAGATCGATGACCCCCTTTTGTACCGGACGAAAGCGAAATGCCGCCGCATGGAAGTGGCCGGCATAATCCGGCCCGATCGGTCGCAGTTGCTCACGCGCGTGCGCCGGCCCTCCACTATCGCGTGTGGCGACGCCAGCCGCCAACACGACGCTACGCGTAAACGCCCGCTCGGTGGTAAGGGTCAGACGAGTCCGCAGGCCCGGATGCGCGAAGAACCGCCCGCCGTCGATTCGCTCCGTCGGGGATCGTCGAAGCGCAGCACCCACCAGTCCCCCCGCTTCGGCGACCATCACGATGCCAAGCGCGTGGCACGGCACGGCCTCGAAGCAGCCGGCGATGAGACGGGACAGGCCGGCCATTCCGCCCGGCTGAAGCGTTTCGAACCGCACCAGGTGGGAGAACCTGCCCTCACACGCGAGGCAGTACAGCACGCGGATATCGGCCCCAAGATTACCCGCCGCGATCAGGTAATCGGCCACGTTGGTTCCGTCGCCGGGTTGGTAGGCCGTGGCGCCGGCAACCGACAGCATTTCGCCGAATCGCGAGCGGCAATCGTCGAAGCTGTCGCCAAACGCCCCGACTCCCACTGCGAACGTCGGCATCGCCTTTTTGAAACTGCTGCAGTGCTCTGCGCCGAAAGTGCCGCCAGCCAACAGCTCAGAGCTGCCCACCGTTCGGCAGATCAGCGTGGCGCTCGTGTCGACATCGAACACCTCGAATCCCACATCAAGGTGGTCGAACCGTCCTGCCGACCCTGACCGCGGTGCCGCCACCGCCGTCTGATCACCGGACGCCACGAGGAACTCGTCGAGACGTGTGATCTGCAGCACCGTCATCACTGACGCCGATGGATTCACGAGCTGGAACGTGCCGTTGATTCGTCCGAGCTCTTTGTGGAACCGCATGAGCACGCGGATACCTGCCGAGGTCAGATAGCTCACCTGCGAACAGTCGATCCTGATGTGGTGATTGCCGCCCTGGAGCACCTCGGTCAGTGCGGTGTCGAGGTGGTCGGACCAGTACCCGTCGAGCCGGCCCGCCAGCTCCAATACCATGACGTCAGCGGTACGTCGCCGGGTGATGTCCACGGGTCTACCTGCCCACGTCCTTTCGGTGAGCCCCTTGTTCATCGACAAGTACGGTTGCTTCGGCTGCGACGTCGGCCGACACCCGCCACGTTTCCTTGAGCCCCTTGAGCACGGTGGTATTGATTGACAGGTACTTCGGAACGACATCCATCACGTCGCGAATAGGAATCTGCGCGATGTCCTGCCCGCTCAGCACGTCGGCCACGAGGAATCCTCCCTGGCGTCCGACCTGATAGAAGTCGGGTCCGACATCGAACAACGTTCCACGATCGGGAGCGCCCGGAAGGATGGTGAAGACGGGAACACCCGCGCGCTTCACAGTCCCGATGACCGATGCGATGGCGGCGACGACGGTGTTGTCGCCACCCACCCAGATAGCCTGCGCGCTCCTCGCGATGAGCGAACCGATGGCTTCGTTGACGGCGCTCGTATTATCGACATTGGCTTCGAGCAGCGTCAGATTCATCTGCTTCGCAGCCTCGCGCGCCTTCATCACGAACGCGAGCGAGTTCGACTCGGCAGGATTCCATGCGACCCCGATGCGCGCGAGCGTCGGCAGCATCCGGCGTGCGAGCTGGAACGCCCGATCGACAGGCGGAAAGATCCCTTGTCCCACGAGATGAGGGGGGTGCTTGCGCGGCTCGGCGCGGTCGAGGCCGACACCGGACGCGAAAGGGTCGGCCACCAGCGTAAACACGTGGCGCACCTTGCCGTCACGATTGTTGTTCGCCACGGCCTGCATCGACGGTGTGCTGGACGTGATCACGAGGTCGTAGGCGCCGCCGGTGATCTGGCGGGCGATCGTAATGCCGGTAGGCATGTCGCCCTGCGCGTTGAAGCGGTCGATCTTCAGGCGGCCTTTGCCGTCACGGAACCCGCGCTCCGCCAAGGCGTCCAGCGTGCCGCGCAGCCCCTCGTCGAGGATGACGCTATCTGCGTGCTGGAGAATCGCAACACGGAGCACGGGCGACTCCGAGCGCACACGGCGGCCACGGTCGGCGAACAGCAGCACCGACGAGGTCAGCGCGATCAGAGTGAGGCCGAGTCCGAGACGCCTGACTACGTACAGCATGTGTCAGACAATCAATCGCGGTTTGCAGTTGAGGTGACGTCCGCGGGGCCGGCTTCAGCCGGCCTGACTTGCGGGCTAAAGCCCGCCCCTACCTGGATCGAAAGTCCAAATCGGGATTAGCGAGTCTCGTTCGGGTGATGGCCGACTGTCAACTGACAGCGTCGCCCGACGCGCGCAACCGGAGCTGCACGAGGCAACCTCATCCGCGACGCTCCAACAGACATGAACTGCTTTGCCAAGCAAAGATCTCTGTGATTGAATCCCCATATGTTCAGGGGCATCTGGCGTGATCTGGTGTATGCCGGCCGGTCGCTGGCGAAGGCTCGAGCGTTCACGTTCGTCTGTGTCGTGTCGCTGGGAATCGGCATGGTGCCGATCATCGCGATTCCGTATTGGGCACGCGTACTGCGCATGCCGCCTGTCGGTGTGAACACGGCGGGGTTCGTCCAACTGGTCACGACGCCGCATGGCTCGGACGAAGCCGGCGAGTGGTGGTCCTATCCGGATTTCGAGACCTTGCGCGAATCCAATACCGGGATTGCGCTGATCGGCTGGACAAGCGGAGAGAGCCAGATCGCGAGTGAGACACCAGCAGGAGGACGCTCGGAATCTGTGGCGACGATGTTCGTCTCGACGAACTACTTCAAGACGCTCGGCGTGCCGCTGGCTCGAGGCGCCAGATTCGACGCGACCGGTGACAACCCGCTGACTGCTGAACCCGTCGTGATTGTTGGATACGGCTACTGGCAGAACCAGATGGGTGCCGACCCGGACATCATCGGAAAGACGCTCACGCTGGATGGCATCCCTCATGTCGTGGTCGGCGTCGCGCCGGAGCATTTTTCCGGTCACATGGGCTATCAGGAGAGACAGCTCTTTCTCCCGCTCGGACGGTATGCGCTGCTGCGCGCCGATACGAAGGTTCGCCTCGACCGGGGTAACGAGTGGCTGAACATCCACGGCCGTCTGTCGCCTGGCGTCGGCATTGGTCAGGCGAGCGCGGCGGTGGCTGCCGTCACCGCGCGGCTGGCCACCGATTATCCGGCGACGAATCAGCTCAAGGCCGGCATTGTCGTGCCGTACGACCCGCTCGGCTATCGCAACGAATTCAGGATCGTCGAGACCCTCTTTTTCACTCTGACCGGAGCGGTGCTCGTGGTTGTGTGCCTGAATATCTCGGGGATGATGCTCGTTCGCAGCGCGATGCGCGAGCGGGAACTCTCCATCCGTCACGCGATCGGCGCGAGCCGGGGACGGCTGGCGCGATCTCTGTTGTCGGAAGCGATCGTGCTGGCGGGTCTGGGGGCCCTTCTCGCCTCGGTCGTGCTCTTCAACGCTCCCCGGTTGTGGGCCTGGTTGACCGGCCGCCCCCTTCCGTTCGAAGTCCAGGAAGCGCTGAGATTCGATCCATCCCTCGTCGCGATCTGTGTCGGACTATGCCTGGCCACCAGCGTGGTCTTCGGATTCTTGCCGGCGACCCGTTTCAGTCGTCCGGTGATCATCTCTTCTCTGAAGGATGATGCCGGCGTCGGCGGGGTCCAGGCGGGACGCGTTCATCGCTTCACCGCTGCGCTGCAGGTGGCCATCGCGGTGCCGTTGATCGTCCTGAGCGCCATCGCGCTCGATCTCGTACGTGTCACTGCGACAGGCAATCTCGGATTCGCATCTGACTTGTTGTACGCGGCACCATTGACGTTCAAGGGTGTCGCAGACGAGAGAGTCGCGCTACGAACCCAAAGCGCCCGCGACAATCTCAAACAGGCGAGCGGTGTCGCGTCCGCAACAGTGGCCGATGGCCTGCCGCTGGATTTCGGATCCCGCAGCGCGAGGGTCTCGCTGCAGGTGGACAAGAACAGCGCCCCGAGAGTCGTCATCGTCCACACGACACGTGTCGGTGACGGTTATCTGGACACAATGGGCGTCCCGGTTTTGATCGGACGCGGCTTCAACAGTGACGACAGCGCCGGGGCCGAGATGGTGACCGTCATCTCGAAAACGCTCGCCGACCAATTCGAGCCGGACGCGCCCGCCGCAGTGATTGGCAGGCGTTTGACAGTCGGGGCTGAAGGGAACACGCAACACACCCTCACCATCGTCGGCATCACGCGCGATTTTCCCACTGCGCAGATGGGTACGGCGCGAGCCCAGTTGCTGTTACCGCTGGCCCAGCACCCCTCGTCAAAGGTCTTCCTGATCGCGCGCAGCGAGGATGGCGAACAGCCGATGAAGGTGACGACGGCCCTGGAGAACGCGGTCCGCGCTCTCGGACCGGATGTCGACCGCACGCTCACATACGGAGACGGCGCCGTCTATTCGACGATCGTCACCGGCGTGTGGCTTCGGCAAAACAGCGTGCGCGACTTCCTGCTGCGGTCTGCCGTCACGGGCGGTGCTGGCACCGTGATCCTGACGCTGGCTGCGCTCGGAATTTATGGAGTCGTCGGATTGATGGTCGCGACGCGCACACGCGAGATTGCCGTACGCGCCGCGCTGGGCGCCTCGCGTCGAGGTGTAATGGGCATGATCCTGTTCGACGTCGTGAAGCTCGTGATGCCCGGCGTCGTTCTCGGACTCCTCATCACGGTCGCCATCGTTCGCCTCAACGGCGACAACCTGGGCATCCGGCTGAGTAACGCGGAGCCCCTGGCCTACGTCGTCGGCGCCGCGGTTGCGATACTGGTCGCAGTCCTCGCCAGCCTCGCCCCTGCACGCCGCGCCGCGTCGGTCCAGCCGATGGTGGCGATGCGATCGGTGTAGCCGCGCGACTTACGGCAACGCGAACGCGCCGAGTCAGGTGACGAAGGAGGGGATCGACGCCTGTGCGATCTATCTCAGCGATCGTGCCGGCCAGTTCACGACCACCTGAATCGGAGACGAGGCCG
>Ga0111538_10007722_pt1 | contig 14481 bp, 11 predicted proteins | sample SoiMethybrSBSTD1_FD_79669 | JGI IMG/M metagenome (GOLD analysis project Ga0111538, IMG submission 79669) | Bulk soil microbial communities from a Populus tree surrounding site in Tennessee, USA - Soil MetaG P. TD hybrid SBSTD1 (version 2)... | ecosystem: Environmental > Terrestrial > Soil >... | reverse complement strand
TGTATCGCGCGGCGCTCTGTCGTCGGCTGCCTCCCGATGGGCCGCGCTGCGACGACGTGCTCCTTCGCCTCCCCGGCGAAAGCCCCGCTCCATTCGAGCCGGCCCCGCCCGAGGCGGTGCGCCGCTATCGGCTGGCCTTCATCCCCGGGCTTTTCTCCGAATGCCTGCAGGCGGTCGCGCGTCCGTTCGCCGACGTCATCCCGGAGCTCACGCGGACGGGATTCGACGCCCGGTACTTCAGCGTGGCGGGGCGCGGAAGCGTCGCGACGAATTCGGAACGGCTCGGGACCGAGATTGCCGCGCTCCCGGACGACGGGCGCCCGCTCGTCGTAGTCGCGTATTCCAAGGGGCTTCCCGATCTGCTCGAGCTCGTCGTGCGGCGCCCGGACCTGGCCGCGCGCATCACCGCGATCGTCAGCATCGCGGGCGCCGCCAACGGCAGCCTCCTCGCCGACCGGCACCTGGTCACCTATCGACGGTGGCTCAGCGGCTTGCCTCTGGTCAGCTGCGGCTCGGGTACCGGCGACGAGATGGGCGATCTGGGGCGAGACGTCCGTCTCGAATGGTGGCGGCGCCATCGCGCGGCCATCTCGATTCCGATCTTTCTCCTGGTGACCACACCGCGCCGCGATCGTGTCTCGCCGACGCTGTCCCCGACGTACCGCGAGCTGGCCCGCACCGAGCCCCGGAACGACGGCATGCTCTTCTGGTACGACCAGCTCGTGTCAGGCGCGAGCCTTCTGGGCTACGTCAACGCCGACCACTGGGGCGTCGCCGTGCCGCTCAGCCAGGAGCTCCGGGCGGTGGACTTCCTGTTCTACGACGACGCGGTGCCGCGCACGCTTCTGGTGGAGGCGGCGATCGAGGTTGTCGACGAAGCCCTGAGGACCCGTGATAGAGTTGGCCACTCACCCAAAGGAGGAAATCCATGAAGATCCTTGTCATCGCAATGAGCCTGTTCCTGTTGCCGGCGACGACGGTGGTCGCCCAGACGTCCACCATGGGCGAGGTCAAGAGCTACACGGTGGAGAAGAAGGACGAGGCCGTGGCTTACAGCAAGAAGCTCGTGAACGACTTCGACGTGAAGATCAAGGATCTGGAAACTCAGATCTCCAAGGACACGAGCGCGGCGGGCGCGGACGCGAAGCGGCAGGGGAAGGACCTGAAGGAGCTCGCCGACCTGAAGGCGGCACGGGCTAAGGCCTCCAAGTCGGCTGACGAGCTGAGCAAGGCGTCCAAGGATTCGTGGGCCGACGCCCAGAAGGCGTTCCACGACTCCTACAAGGATCTGCAGAAGAGCTACGACGCCGCCGTCGCCAAGCTGAAAAAATAGGCGACCAGCACCACCACCGAGGGCCGATGTAAGAGCTACACGCCCTCACGGGCGCCCGCTCCCCACTCTGCATCTCGGTGCGTCTCGGTGTTTGGCCCGATTGCAACCGGGGTCTCGGTGAGGCATCCTTGCCCAAAAGGGGGGCCAATGTCCGAGCCTCCGGCGCTTCGGTCTTTGTGCATCGTCTCCAGCGATCCCGTTCGATCGGGCGAGCTCCTGGCCGCGCTCCGCACCATGGTCGACTCGCACGAAGGACTTGAGATCGTCGTGGACCGGCGCCGAGGTGAGTCCGGCTGCGCTCCGGGTTCGCCGTCGGATGATCGGCGGCGCCAGCCGTTCGTCGACGTCAAGGTGAAAACGGACGGCTTCGCCATCCTGCCATCTCCGTCCGCGTCCCGCGCGGACGGACCTCTTTCCGAGGCTGACCCGGACCGGCCGGAGCTGCTCCTCCTCGAGGTCGACCCGGTGCAGCTAGAGTGCGCCCGTGTCCTCGACTTCGTGCGCCGGCGCCGAGCCGTCCGTCGCCAGCGGCTCGTGCTGGCGTCGTGGGTCGGAGCAGCCTTGGTGCTTCTCGCGCTGGTGCCGGCGATGACGACGTTCACGAATCGGACTTATTCGGCGGCAGCGCCGCCCGCGGAATCGCCTGCGGCCATTGCGACGGCTCCGCCGCCCCGTCCCAGGCCGCCCGCGACCTCGTCTGGTGGGTCGCCGCAGAGCTCGGAATCGATGAGACTCGAATCGACGAGACCAGAACCGACGCCCCAGGTCGTAGAGCGGACCGACCGACCGCGGCTGCAAGCGCGCCCGCCGGCCGCGGAACGGGCTGCCCAGCCGCGCGCGCGCGTGGCGTCAGCCCCGATGGTCGTTCAGGGTCCTAACCCTACTGCGCCCCAGTCTGTTGCGCCGCATCCGGTCTCGCCCCAGCCTGTCGCGCCGCCGGCTGCTGCACAACCGCCTGTGGCGCCATCCCCTTCGGAAGTGACGAGCCGGCCCGAGCCACCCACTCAAGCGGCGAAAGCCCCCGAAGCTCCGGCGCCGCGTCCTCAGCCCAGCGCGTCGACACAACCCAACGGAGCGGTACAGACTAACGGACCGGTACAGAGTCCCGAGCCGGCGCGGGTGCGCGAAGCTGCTCCCACGATCCAGACGCCCGCCCGGTCGCCCGAAGCCGCCCCTGCACGCCAAGCCCCGGTGCGGCCGCACGAAGCCGCCCCTGCGCGCCAAACCCCGGTGCGGCTGCCCGATGCCGCTCCACCGCGCCAGGCCCTCGGACGGCCGTCCGACGCTCCACCCGCACGGCAGGCCCCGACGGCCGTGATCCCCGATGCGCCGCCCGCGTCGGGCGGCGGCTCGCCATCGGACCACCGCGGCGGCTTCGGCGATCAGTTCAAGAATCTCGGGACGGTGATCGAGCGCGACCTGATCGATGCGACCGCTGATGCCAAGCGGCAGGGCGACGACTTCAAGGCGCTGCAGAACCGATTCCTCCGCGCCTGGGATGGCCTCAAGCAGAGCTTCGGCGGCTCGGCCGAGAAGTGATGAGCTACGCCTTTTCGAGCGGTCTCCCGTGGCGCGCGATGAACTCCGGGAACGCCGCCTCGGCCTTGGCGCCTCGCACCACGTTCGTGGTGTAGTCGCGCTCGTTCGCCCACTGCGCTTCGAGGTTCGCGCCGAGATCGCGCAGCAGGAGCTCCTTCACGCCCATGACCGCCTCCCGCCGGTTCTTGGCGATCATCGTGGCGAGCCACATGGTCTTGTCGCGTAGCTCGGCGCACGGCGCGCGGTGGTTGAGCAGGCCGATGCGGTGAGCCTCGTCCGCCTCCACGACGCGGGCCGAGAACAAGAGCTCCTTGGCCACCGGCCAGCCGACCTGGTTCGGCAGGGTCCAGGTGCTGTTGATGCGGCCATAGGCGGCGGCCAGGAAGCGGAAGCTCGCGTGCTCGCAGCCCACGCGCATGTCGAGCGACGAGGCCAGGACGGCGGCGCCGCCGTAGGCCAGGCCGTTGATCATGCCGATGGTGGGCTTGGGGCAGGCGCTGATCTCATACGAGCCGCGCATCCGGATGTCGGTGCGCGCGTCGAGCTCGGCCTGCGTGTAGCGCCGGTCGTTCTCGCGCTGCTCGTGGATGTCGCCGCCGGCGGAGAAGGCGCGGTTGCCGGCGCCGGTGATGACGATGCAGCCGACCTCGTCGTCCGCGCTCATGCGCTTGACCGCCTCGTGCAGCTCGGCGCTGAGCTGGGCGTTCATCGCGTTGAGCTGCTCGGGCCGATTCAGGGTGACGATCGCGACGCCTTGGGTCTTCTCGACGAGGATGTAGTCCGCCATTACTGTCCTCCCGTGAGCGGCTGACGACGGTGCGGTGTAGCATACACCGCGGGAGGGGCCACCGTGCTGACGCGTATCGACCACGTCATGATCTGCGTGCCGGACCTGAACGAGGGCATCGCGGCCTACACGCGTATCGGCTTCAGCGTCTTTCCCGGAGGCTCCCACGCCGGGCGGGCCACCCACAACGCGATCGCGTTTCACGAGGACGACTACCTCGAGCTCCTGAGCCTGCGTGACGGCGAGTGCGACCACTGGGCGGCCGTCGAGCCCGGAAGCTCGGACGCCCGCCTGGCCGAATACCTCTCGCGCGGCGGCGGCTTTCGGTACGTCGCAGTGCAGAGCGACGATCTGGGGGCGGACGTGGCGGCCATGCGACGGCGCGGCGTCGACGTGTCCGACGCCACCGAGGGCGGCCGCCGCACCCCGGCGGGGCAGGAGCTCCGCTGGAAGGCGGCGGGACTCGGCGCGAAGGACCCGCTGCCGATCTTCTTCATCCAGCACCTGACCCCGCGCGACGAGCGGCGCCGCCAGGTGGCCCGGCCGGGCCAGCATCCCAACGGCGCGCTGCGGATCGACCGGGTTTACATCGTGGTGAACGACCTGGCGCCCGCGGTGGAGGCCTATAGCCGCGTACTCGGCATGCCCGCGCCGAAGGTCCAGCGCGGCGCAGTGATCAAGGCGGACATGGCCGTGTTCGATCTGGGCCCGACGGGTCTGACCGTGGCGCAGCCCGCCGAGCCGGGCCCCGCCGCCGAGGCCCTCGCCAGGCGCGGGCCCGGCCCGTTCCAGGTGCTCTATCGTACGAGCAGCATGGACGCGGCGACGCGCTGGATGGCGAGCCAGGGCGTGCCGCCCCCAGCGCGCGGCGTGCGCAACACGGGCGAGCAGGCGATCCTGATCGGGCCCGATCAGGCCTGCGGCGCATACATCGGTCTCGTCGGTCCGGCGTGAGCGCACGCGGGACAGGGCAGTGCGCGCCGCAGGCTGTCGCGGGGCTGGGGCCCCGCCGGCCGAGGCACGCTTATAGCGCTCATAGACGGAGGTAGGCATGGACTACGGATTGTTCACGATGCCGTCGCATCCACCGGAGCGCAGCCTCTTCGACGGTCATCAGTGGGACCTGCAGCAGCTGCGGTGGGCAGACGAGCTCGGCTTCAGCGAGGCGTGGATCGGCGAGCATCACACCGCGCCGTGGGAGCCCCATCCGTCGCCCGACCTCCTGGTGGCCCAGGCGCTGATGCAGACGAGCCGCATGCGCATCGGCCCCGGCGGATTCCTCATGCCGTACCATCACCCGGCCGAGCTCGCGAACCGCGTCGCGATGCTCGATCACATGGCGCAGGGGCGGCTCAACTTCGGCGTGGCGGCCAGCGGGCTGCCGAGCGACTGGGCCATGTTCAACGTCGACGGGATGTCGGGCCAGCACCGGGAGATGACGCGCGAGTCGCTCGACATCATCCTGCGCCTGTGGAGCGACGAGCCGGAGTTCGACCACAAGGGCAAGTACTGGCACGTCACCAAGACGGGGACGCTGCTCGACACGCTCAAGCCGCACATCAAGCCGCTCCAGCGGCCGCATCCGCCGATCGGCGTGGCCGGCGTCAGCAAGGGCTCCGACACCCTGAAGCTGGCGGGCGAGCGCGGTTTCTGGCCGATGAGCCTGAACTTGAGCCCGGCGTACGTCGCCAGCCACTGGGACGCGGTGGAGCAGGGCGCGGCCCGCAGCGGTCGCACCCCGAAGCGCGCCGAGTGGCGCCTGGTGCGCGAGGTGTTCATCGCCGACACCGACGCCGAGGCCATGCGCCTCTCGGCCGGCGGCATGATGGGCCGGATGATGCGGGAGTACTTCCTGCCGCTGCTGGCGTCGTTCCAGTTCACCGAGTATCTGAAGCATCAGCCGGACGTGCCCGACTCCGACGTCACGCCCGAGTACTGCGCGCGGCACAACTGGCTGGTCGGCTCGCCGGCCACGGTGGCCGACAGGCTTCACGCCATCTACGAGGAGGTCGGCGGATTCGGGACGCTCTTGCTCTTCTGCTTCGACTACTCGGAGAATCCCAAGGCGTGGCGCCACTCGATCGAGCTTCTGGCGAAGGAAGTCATGCCGAGGTTCAAGGGGTTGGTCCCGAAGTAAGCACGCCGAGCACGGCGTCGTTGTCCGCGCCGGGCCGCCCTGGCCAGCCCCGGAGCCGGCCCGGCGTGCGCGAGAACAGGGGAACGATCCCCTGCGTGACGAGCTCACCCCGATCCGGGTCGGCGCACCGGACAAGATCGCCGCGGCTCCAGAGGTGGGGCTCGCGGATCAGATCGGCGACCGAGTTGACGGCGCTCGCGGCGAGGCCGGCGCCGCGCAAGACCCTGACGGCCTCCTCGGCGGCGAGCGCGCTCACGAGCTTCGTCATCTCTTCGCTCACGCGCGCGGGCTCCGCGAACCGCGGACGCCCCAGCCGCTCGAGCGCGCCGGCGAAATCATCCCAGGAGCCGCTCGACACGGCGACCGATCTGCCGTCTCGAGCCTCGACGGTGAGGCTGCTCGGATAGACAGGCCAGGCCCCGCCCGCCCGCTCGCGGCGAATTCCGAGCGCGCTCCGCACGGCCAGCGTGTCGCCGGTGAGGCGCAGCGCGCACTCGTACATGGCCGTGTCGACGATCTGCCCCTCGCCGTCGAGATCGCGGCGCAGCAGCGCGGCGACGACGCCAAGCACGTTGAAGAGCGCCGTGGAGTAGTCGCCGGCGGTCACTCCGTCGCGCACGGGCGGCCGATCGGGCCAGCCGTTCAGGTACGTCATGCCGCCGAAGGCAAGGCCCACCGGATTGAAGGCCGCGCGGGCGGTGAACGGCCCGCTCTGTCCGAAGCCTGACGAGCGCAGGAGCACGAGGCGCGGATTGACCCGGCGCAGTATCTCGGGGCGGAGGTTCCAGCGCTCGAGCGTCCCCGGCCGGAAGTTCTCGACGATCACGTCGCTCGACCGGGCCAGCTCCAGAAAAATCTCGCGGCCGCGCGGTGAGCGCACGTCGAGCGTGACGCTCTTCTTGTTCCGGTTGGTCACCGGGAATCCGGGACCGCGGCTTCCGGGCCCGTCCAACGCCGCAGCGCCGGTGGCGGGCAATTCGATCATGATGACCTCGGCGCCGAAGTCGGCAAGCAGAGCGGCCGCCGCCGGACCGGCGAGCCACTGCGAGAGGTCCAGGACGCGGACTCCGCCGAGCGGCCCCGCGTCGGCCTGGTCGTCGTGCTTCACGTCGGGGCGGCGACGGCTCGCGATCCGCTCGATGTCGGCGCGGACGAGCTCGGTGTGCTCGCCGAGACGCGGGGCGCCCACGGCGGGCTCGGCCGGAGTGCGGGTGAGCTTCGGCACGGCGGCGGGCGCCAGGAAGTCCCGCCCGGACGTCGACTTGAGCTTCAGGATCGCGCCTCTCGCGGCGATGTGAGCGTCGCCCACGATCTCGTCCACCGAGCGAACGGCGGTGCCGGCCACGCCGGTGGCGGCGAAGCGCGCCTCGATGTCGGCGAGGTCGTGTCGCGCGACCCAGGCCGCGACGAGCTGGTCGGCCGCGGCGCGATTCTGAAGGCGCGCGGCGCTCGTGGCGAAGCGCGGGTCCTTCGGCGCGTCGGGGGCCTCGATCGCCTCGCAGAGACGCGCGAACGGCTGATCGCCCGCGCCCGAGAGCGCGACGAACCCGCCGTCGCGCGTCGGATAGACGTTGGCCGGCACGACCGTGGGCGACTCGGTGCCCATTCGTCCGGCCACCGCGCCGGTCGTCGCGTGACGGATGACGACCTCTTCCTGCATGCGCAGCCCGGTCTGGTAGAGGCCGATGTCGACGACCTGACCATGACCGCTGCGCCGCGCGTGAAAGATCGCCATCTGGAGCGCGCCGGCGCCGAGAACGGCCGTCCAGGCGTCGGCCAACGGCACTGACACCGGGATCGGCGCGCGATCGGGGAATCCCGTCTGGAACTGCATGCCGCAAAACGCCTGGGCAATGCGGTCGTCGCCGCGCTCTCCCGCCAGCGGTCCGGTCTGGCCGAACGGCGAGATGCGGAGGACGGCCAGGCGCTGGTTCATCCGGTGGAGGGTCTCCGGCGACAGGCCCGCCGCCTCCAGCCGGCCCGGCCCGTGGTCCTCCACGATCGCGTCGGCGCCGGTGATCAGCTTCGCGAGCCAGGGCTCTCGCGCGAGGTCGGCGAGCTCGGCGACGACCGAGAGCTTGCCGCGATTCTCGGTCTGGAAGTACAGCGAGGCCTCGCCGGCAATGGCCGGCCCGCGCGCGCGCAGCGGCGAGCCGCCGGCGGGCTCGACCTTGATAACAGTTGCGCCGAGATCGGCCAGGAGGCCGCCGGCCAGCTCGCCGGCGAGCGTCTGCGCCAGCTCGAGGACGACGATCCCTTCGAGCGCGCCGCCGCGATCCGTCACTCGAGCCCGAACACTCGCGCCGCGTTCCGGTAGAGCCACTTCTCCTTGACGGAGTCCTTGAGCGGCAGGCTCATGTACTCCTCGATGAGCGTCTCGTGTGGTTGGCCGACCAGCCCCGCCGACAGACCCACCAGCACCTTGTCCTGGATGAGGGTATTGCCGAACTGGATGAGCATCTCCCAGCCGGAGCCGGACTGGCCCAGGTACTTGGCGCGGTGCGCCGAGGTGTCGATGTGCAGGTTGGGGTGGCGCCGCACGAGCGCGACCATCTCGTTGACCCACGGCCAGCCGCCAAGGCCGCCGATGATCTTGAGATCGGGAAAGTCCATGGCCACCTGATCGAGGTGGCGCGGATGGCCGAGATCGTACGGCCGGTCGTTCGCATAGTTCATCGACGAGTAGATGCGCACGGGAATGCCGAGCTCGGCCGCCTTGGTGTAGAGCGGGTAGTAGCGGCGATCACTCGCCGGGATGCAGTCGACGAGCGCCGAGACGCCGAGGGCCACGAAGCCCTCGTCTCGGACGAGGCGCTCGAGCTCACGGACGCCGGTCATGCCCTTGAACGCGTTGATGCTGATCCGCGCCAGCCCGAGAAAACGATCGGGGTAGCGGCGAAGCAGCGCGGCCTCCTCGTCGTTCGTGATGCCGAACGGCACCGAGCGCACGATGCCGAGCTTGCCGAGCTTCTCGACGTAGGCGTCGAGATCGATGTCCGGACGGTGGTCGGCGCCTTCCTGCCGGGAGCGAAAGATACGGCTGTAGTTGGCCATGCCGTAGCCCGCCGGCTGCTTGGCGCTCCGCGCCTCGCTATGGCCGGGCTCGGGCTCACTCGCCTCCGTGCGCGGGATGCTGCACTCCATGTCGATGATCCGTACCATCTCGGTCTCCTCTCTGCGGCGTCAGCGTACCCCGAGACGGCGTCCAACGGAATGGGGTGCCTTGACTCCGTCTCGGCAACGGCGCAGCATCCCGGGGCGGAAGGCCAGGAGGCCGGGCGATGAGCGATTTCGACGTGGCGCTGCGCGGCTTCGCCGCGCTCGACGGTGAGGCGCTGTCGCGGCCATGGTCATGGCGCGACAAGGCGATGGACGTCCGCTTCGCGCTCTATCGAACGCTGGAGGACGCGCAGGAAGTGCACGTCCGCCTGTCGGCGGCCCGCATTCCGGAATCGCGCCGCATCATGGCGCTGGCCCAGCGCGCCTTTGGCAACCTCCGGGGCCTGCTCGCGGGCCTGCCCGCCGATCTGCTCGATCGCGCCCCGGCGGTGGGCGAGTGGCCGCTCCGAGAGACGCTCCGCCACATGCTGCTGGTCGAGCGCCGCTACGCCGTGCAGACGCGCTATGCGCTCGACCGGAAGGAATCGGAGCCCGTGCGGATTCCCGACGACCGCCAGCCCACCGTGACGGCGCAGGACGGCGAGGGCGACGTCGATACGATCGTCGCCCGGATCGGCGCCGCGCGGGCCGACAGCAACCGGTGGCTCGGTGACGCCGAGGGCCCAGCGCTGGATCGGCCGACGATCTGGGCGGGCTACGAGATCGACGTGCGCTTTCGCCTGCACCGGTTTTCCGCCCACGTCGTCGAGCACACGATCCAGATCGAGAAGACCCTGTCCGCGCTGGGACGGCCGCAGACGGAAGGGCGGCGCATCGCGCGGCACGTCGCCGCGGCGATCGCCGAGATCGAGGGACTCGGCGCCCTCGCTGACGCCCGCGCGCTCGAGGCGCGGCTGGTCGAGCGCCACGCGTCGGTCGGCGCATGAGCGGCGGCCGCCGCGGGATGGTGCCCCAGGACCTCGCGCGCGTCTCGTTCGTGACCGACGCGCAGATCTCGCCCGACGGCCGGAGAATTGCCTTCGTCGTCACGTCGCTCTCCGAGGAGCGCGACGAATACCTGTCGAACATCTGGATCGTCGACGCGGCCGGCGGTGAGCCCCGTCGCTTCACGGCCGGTCCGCGGCGCGACGTCGAGCCGCGATGGTCGCCCGACGGCACGCGGCTCGCGTTCCTGTCCGAGCGGACGCCGAAGGAGAAGCTTCAGCTTTACGTGATGCCCGCCGATGGCGGGGAGCCGACGCGGCTCACCTCGCTCGAGAACGGCGCGGCGAGCCTGGCGTGGTCGCCCGACGGCGCGCGACTGGCCTTCGTGTCGCCAGTCGGCGGCCAGCGCGAGCCCGAGAGCGAAGAGGAGCGCCGGAAGTCGCGCCCGGCCCGGGTCATCACGTCCCTCAAGTACCGCTTCAACGGCGAGGGATTCGTCTACGACCGGCGGCCCCACGTGTTCGTGATCGCGCTCGACGGCGCGGGACCCCGGCAGGTGACCGACGGCGACTTCATCAACGCCGACCCGGCGTGGGCGCCGGACGGGCAGTCGATCGTCTTCGTCTCGGCGCAGCACGCCGAGCGCGACGAGGACGACGCGAGCGATCTCTGGCGCGTCGCCGCTGCGGGCGGGACGGCCCAGAAACTCACGGCGACGCCCGGGCCCATCCTGCAGCCCGCGTTCTCGCCTGACGGCGGCACCATCGCCTTCCTCGCACGCCCCGGCCGTAACGCTTTCGGCCGCAACATCCGGACATTCACGATCCCGTCGAGCGGAGGTGACGCCGTCTGCCTCACGTCGACGCTCGATCGCTCGTGCGGCGCCCTGCACGTGCCCCCGCTCTGGTCGCCCGACGGCCGCTCGGTGGTCGTGGCAACGGAGGATCATGGCGACGTCGGGCTCTGGCGGGTCGACGCGCGGGGCGATGGGGCGCCCAGACGCATCGTCGGCGGCGAGCGCGTGCTGAACGGATACTCGGCCTCCGCCGACGGCCGACTCCTGGCATTCGCGGCGAGCTCGGCCACGGCGCCGGCGGAGGTGTTCGTGAGCGGCGCCGACGGAAGCGGAGAGCGACAGCTCACGCGGCTGAACCGGGCGTGGAGGGAAACGACCGCGCTCGCATCGCCCGAGCGGTTCCAGATCACGCGGGCGGGCCTCGAGATCGACGGCTGGGTCATGCGGCCGGCCGACTTCGTTCCGGGCCGACGCTATCCGGCGCTGCTCTCGATCCACGGCGGACCTCACGCCCAGTACGGCAGCGGGTTCTTCGACGAGTTCCAGGTGTACGCGGGCGCGGGCTACGCCGTGATCTACGCCAATCCCCGAGGCAGCCAGGGGTACGGTGAGGCGTTCGCTCAGGCGGTCGTCGGCGACTGGGGCGGCGGCGACTACGCGGACGTCATGGCCGTGCTCGACGAGGCGCTGCGGCGCTCTCCGTTCATCGATCCTGATCGGCTCGGCGTCCTCGGCGGCAGCTACGGCGGATTCCTGACGAGCTGGACCGTCGGTCACACCGATCGTTTCAAGGCCGCCTGCTCGGAGCGCGCGGTGAACTGCCAGTACACGATGTTCGGCACCAGCGACATCGGCTCGACCTTCAACGTGGTCGAGCTCGGCGGGGCGATGCCTTGGGAGGACATGGCGCGCTACATCGAGCGCTCGCCCCTCACGTACGCCAAGAACATCGTGACGCCGCTCCTCATCCTGCACTCCGAGGACGATCTGCGCTGCCCCATCGAGCAAGCCGAGCAGCTCTTCGTCGCTCTCAAGAAGCTCCGGCGCGAGGTGCGCTTCGTGCGGTTTCCGGGAGAGAACCACGAGATGTCGCGTTCGGGCCGCCCGCGCCATCGCCTGGAGCGATTCCGTCACATCCTCGAATGGTTCGCGCCCTACCTCGGCGGTCGCTCCGGATAGCCCCTTCCCGCCGGGAAAAGTTCGCGCCCGCCGGGCTCCCGCGCGTGTTAAAGATTACCCACAGCCAGGGGGTGCCTCATGGGCAAGCTCGATGGGAAGGTGGCGCTGGTGACCGGCTCGGGCCGGAACATCGGCCGGACGACGGTCCTGAAGCTGGCGGCGGAAGGCGCTCACGTCGTGGTGAATTCCCGGACGAACCAGGCCGAGGCCGACGCGGTGGCCCGTGAGGCCCAGGCCCGGGGCGTCAAGGCGATCTCGATCGTCGCCGACGTCGGCAAGAAGGACCAGGTCGAGGCGATGGCGGCCAGGGCGCTCTCCGAGTTCGGCCGGGTCGACATTCTCATCAACAACGCGGCGATCCGGCCGCACAAGCCGTTCACCGAGCTGACCACTCAGGACTGGGAGACGGTGCGCGGCGTGGTCCTCGACGGCGCGATCTACCTCACGCGGGCCCTCATCGAGCCAATGGTGAAGAACAAGTACGGCCGGATCGTGTTCTTCACGGGCGAGGGCGCCTTCATGGGCGGCTCCGGGCGGGCCCACGTCTCGGCCGCGAAGATGGGCCTGGTCGGGCTGGCGCGCGGCCTTGCCTCCGAGTTCGCGTCGCAGAACATCCGGGTCAACGTGGTCTGCCCCGGGAGCATCGATACCTCGCGGGCCAACCCCGAGTGGTACCAGGGCCGCACGCCCAACGCCGCCGGCATCCCGCTGGGGCGCCAGGGCACGGTCGACGAGATCGCCGCCACCGCGTTGTTCCTGGTGACCGACGACAGCGGGTTCATCACCGGCCAGACCATTCACGCCAGCGGAGGCGTGGCGTACTACTGAGCCGCGGTCCAGAGACAGGGAGGACGGATCGATGATCGAGGTTCGACGTCTCGGCAAGCAGATCGGCGCGGAAATCGTCGGCGTCGATGTCAAGAAGCTCGACGACGCGGGCTTCGCCCAGATCTACCGGGCGTGGCTCGATGCCAATGTGGTGGTGGTGCCCGGTCAGGAGCTCGCGATCCCCGACTTTTTGCACTACAGCCGCCGCTTCGGCATCGTCGTGCCGCATCCGTCGAAGTCCACGCGGCACCCGGACTATCCGGAAATCACGCAGCTCGGTGTCAACAAGTTCGACGCGGCCGGCAAGCTCGACATGGCGATCTACCGGCGCGGCGCCGAGGGCTGGCACACCGACGGCGCGTACGATCAGGAGCCGTTCAAGGCGACCCAGCTCTACGCGCTGGCCGTTCCGAGCCGCGGCGGCAACACAATGTTCGCCAGCATGTACGCCGCGTACGACGGGCTGCCGCAGCTTTTGAAAGAAAAGCTGGAAGGGCGGATCGGCGCATTCACGTACGGCGGGCGGCGCAAGGCGACGGCCCTCTTGAACGCGGAAGACCGCGACTGGACGCCCGTCTTCCATCCGATCGTCCGGACCCACCCGGAGACCGGGCGCAAGGCGCTCTACTTCGATCCCGGAAAAATTCTGAGAATCGAGGGACTCGAGCCCGCGGAGAGCGACGCGGTGATCGACGAGCTGACCGCGCGGATGATCCAGCCCGACGGCGAGTACCACCACCAGTGGCGGAAGGGCGACATCGTCATCTGGGACAACCGCTGCTCGTACCACAAGGCGGCCGGGGACTATCCGCCCGAGGAAGACCGCATCCACTGGCGCGTGTCGATCAAAGAGCGCGTCTGACAGATGTGCCGATCACCGCGGCGGTGTGCGGCCGCGGTGATCGCGGAGCCGGCTACGATTTGATTCCCAGGAGCTTCGCGGCGGTGCCGCCGAGCATCGCGATGCGCTCGTCGTCGCTCAACCCCGGCGTGCCGAGAATGTGGTCGACCGAGGTTCGCGTCCACGGGAACGGATAGTCCGTTCCCATCACGATCTGCCCCGATCCGGTCTCAGCCACCAGGTGGCGCAGTGCCTCCGGCGTGAAGACGAGCGAGTCGAAATAGAGCTGACGCAGATACTCCGTCGGCTTCTTGCGGAGCGGCTTGGTGCACCGGTCGGGGAAGGTCACGCAGATCGCGTCGGAGCGGGCCGCGTACGACGGCAGGTAGCCGCCCCCGTGCGCCGCGCAGATCTTCAGTCCCGGGAACTGATCGAGCGTGCCCTCGAAGATCAGGTGCGAGAGCGCGATGGTCGTCTCCAGCGGGTTGCCGATCGCGTTCTCGAGCCCGCCGCTGCCCTTGAGCCGGTTGCCGAGCGTGGCCGGCGCGCCGTCCGCCTGCGGATGGATGAAGATCAGCACGCCGAGCTGCTCGGCCTTGGCCCAGAACGGGTGAAACCGAGGGCTCGACAGCTCTTCGCCGTCGACGCTGCCGCCGAGGCCCGCGCCGCGGAGCCCGTACTTCTTGACGCCTTCCTCGAGCTGCTCGGCGGCCAGGTCGGGATGCTGCAGCGCCACCGACGCGAACGCCACGAAGCGGTCGGGATTCGCCGCGCACGCCTCCGCGAGCTTCTCGTTCTGGATCCGGATCAGATCGCGCGCCACGTCGCGGTCGGCCTTGTACCAGTAGGGATTGATGCTGAGCGCCTCGACGTCGATGCCCTGCTCGTCCATCGCGCGGATGCGGTCCGAGGCCTTCGACATCAGGAGCGTCTCCGGCTGGACCTTCCGGTTCATGAGGGCCATCGCCTCGGGCACGGCGCAGTGGGCGTGCACGTC
>Ga0111538_10007720_pt1 | contig 14483 bp, 11 predicted proteins | sample SoiMethybrSBSTD1_FD_79669 | JGI IMG/M metagenome (GOLD analysis project Ga0111538, IMG submission 79669) | Bulk soil microbial communities from a Populus tree surrounding site in Tennessee, USA - Soil MetaG P. TD hybrid SBSTD1 (version 2)... | ecosystem: Environmental > Terrestrial > Soil >... | reverse complement strand
GTACGGATTTAATGATGCGGCGACCTCCGAGAAGGCCGGCATCCTCATCGTCGACGATCAGGAGGGGAACCTCCGGGTTCTCGAGGGTCTGCTGGAAGACCTGGGCGCCGACATCGTCTCGGCGAACTCGGGCACCGACGCGCTCTCGCGGCTTCTCGAGCGCGACTTCGCGGTCATTCTCCTGGACGTGCGGATGCCCATCATGGACGGCTTCGAGACCGCGGAACTGATCCGCAAACGCCGTCGCTCCCGCCACATCCCGATCATCTTCGTCACCGCGCTCACCGACGACGTCGAGCAGATCGCCAAGGGCTACGCCGTCGGCGCGGTCGACTACATCAAGAAGCCGCTCAACGGGGACATCCTGCGGTCGAAGATCCGGGTGTTCATCGAGCTCTACCAGAAGGGACGCGAGCTGGCGAGCAAGTCGGAGGAGCTGACCCTCAAGAACACCGTGCTCGAAAAGGAGATCCGCAAGCGCGAGCGGGTCGAGCGGATCCTGGCCAAGTCGAGGGACTTCTACCTCGCGCTCTTCGACGAGTTCCCGACGCTCGTCTGGAGGACCGACGAGGACGGAATGATCACCTACTTCAACCGGAGCTGGCTGGCCTTCGTCGGCCGGACGCTGGAGCAGGAGAAGCAGGGCGGCTGGGACCAGGGACTCCATCCGGAGGACCGCGAGAAGTGCGTCGCGCGGTACGACGCGGCGTTCCAGGCGCGCGAGCCGTTCGAGATGGAGTATCGCCACCGCCGGAAGGACGGCGAGTACCGCTGGATCCTGAACTGCGGCCGGCCGTACCGCAACCTGGACGGCAGCTTCGCCGGGTTCATCGGATCGTGCTACGACATTACCCCGCGCCGGAAGAGCGAGGAGGAGACCCGCGCCGCGAACGCGGAGCTCGAGGCGTTCAGCTACACGGTCTCGCACGACCTCCGGGCGCCGCTGCGGTCGATGGCCGGCTTCTGCCAGATCCTCCTCGAGGATTACGTGGGAAAGCAGGGGATCGACCGCGACTGGCAGGAGTACGTCGAGCGGATCTCGCAGGCCTCCAAGCAGATGGACGCGCTGATCCGGGACCTGCTGGCCTTCAGCCGCCTCGCGCGCGACAAGGTGGACATGGCCCCGATCGAGACGGGACCGCTCCTGAAGGAAGTCGTGTCGGGCCTGAGGCTCGACGGGAATCCGGTGACGATCGTGGGACCGTCCCCCGTCGTGATGGGGAACCGGGTGCTGCTGTCGCAGGTCTTCTCCAACCTGATCGGGAACGGCATCAAATTCGTCAGGGAAGGCGTCGCGCCGAAGGTCGTCATCCGGACCGAGGACGGGGCGGACGGGTGGATCCGGACCTGGGTCGAGGACAACGGCATCGGCATCGCGCCCGAGTATCACGACAAGATCTTCCAGGTCTTCGAGCGGCTGAACGAAGCGTCGACCTATCCCGGCACCGGCATCGGTCTCGCGATCGTCCGTCGCGCCGTGGGGCGCATGGGCGGCCGCGTGGGCATCGTCTCGGAGGAAGGAAAAGGAAGCCGCTTCTGGGTCGAACTGCCCCGCGCGGGCGCTCCGGTCCAACCGCTGTCGCAGGCCGGCTCGGCATCGTAATTGCGCACAGGAGGCGCCAGGAACGGTGGGTGATCCAGGTGAACGAGGGACCCGCGGCGGACTGCTGCTGGTCGAAGACAACGAAGCCGACATCCTCTTCTTCAAGCGCGCCCTCTCCAAGGTGCGGGAGGGAGTCCCTCTGGACGTGGTGACCAACGGCGTCGCGGCCGTTCAGGCGTTGTCCGGCCAGGGGTCGCACCGGCTGCCGGCGATCGTCCTGCTGGACCTCAAGCTGCCGCGCATGTCGGGGCTCGAGGTGCTGGAGTGGATGCGGACCCAGCCGCCGCTGAGCTCGGTGCGCACGGTGGTGCTGACGTCGTCGTCCGAGGAAAGCGACATCCGCCGAGCCCACGCGCTGGGCGCCGCGGCCTTCGTGGTCAAGCCCGTCGACTTCATCGGCCTGCGGGGCGTCATCGAAGCGGTCCTCGCGTTCTGGGAAGATCCGTCGGGCTCGGCCCAGGCCCATCTGGGCCGCTTTGCCGCCTCCATTCCGGCTCCCCGCTGAATCGTCCGGGGGGGCAATCGTCGATAATGTCCGTTATCGCTGATTGGCGGCCTTCCGGATTGCTCCGCCACGCCACGCCACCCTCGGCGAATTCACCGGATCCCCGCGCCGGACGGCGCGGAGCGCAAAGGGTTATCGCTCGACCGTTCGGAAAACCTTTACCCCGAGCGTCGTACATAGGTCGTCCTGAAGTCAGTTAGGAGTTCCTTCCCTGACCGGCCCAACCGCTCCCGGCGATGGAGCATTCCATTGTTCATTTGTGGAGGGTCTTATGAAGCGCCTGAGTCGGGTTTGGATCCCTGCGGCACTCCTGCTGGCGGCCGCCTGCCGGACGAACGACCTGGGCAGCGGCGCCAACACCGTGGACCGCGACTTCGCGAAGCCCGCGTCCGACGTCTGGAAGGCGTCGGTGAAGACCGCCGAGTCCATGGACCTCAAGATCGTCGGCGACAGCCACGATCAATTCGGCGGCGAACTGGTCGCCTGCCGCGCCAACGGCGACCCGGTGCGCGTCCGGGTGAGGAGCCGGGACGACAAGCACTCCCAGGTGTCGGTCCGGGTGGAACCGGGCGACCACGCGATGGCCCTCATGTTCCAGGAGCGCATCGCCGAGAAGCTCGGCCTGGGCGAGGCCAAGGCGGCCCTGCTGGGCGGCAACACCACCGAGGGCGTGTATGCCACCGACCTGGTCCTGGCGCTGGGCGCCGCTCGGCGCACTCTGAAGTCGCTTCAGGTCGAGATCACCGACGAAGAGTCCCATGCCGACTGGGCGAGGCTCGACGGCCGCCTGAAGGAATCGACGCCCGTCCGGATCCGCATCGATCGGCTCGAGGACCTGAAGACGAAGATCACCTTCATCGCCGGCAATGAGCGGGGCGATGACCACAAGGCCTTCGCTCAGCGCATGAAAGACGAGTACGAGCTCATGACCCAGTCCCGCGAATCCAGCTACTAGGTCTGCAACTGAGGGCTGGGCTGGGGACAGTTCCCCGGGCTGCACCTTCGGGTGCAGTCCGGGGACACCCATTCCTCCGCCACGTCGTAGATAGCCCGTTCGGTCCGGTCTCGGAGGACGATGGCGGCTCCACGATCCACGGGCGTCCTGGCGACCCTCCTCTGCATGGCGGCCTCCACCACGGTCGAGGCGCAGGTCGACGAACGCCTGGTCACCCGGCGATGGAAGACCGATACCTTCTGGGCGGAAACCTACGACAAGCCGCTCCTCACGTCGAAGGGCGAACTGGAGGAGACGGGCGACTCCATCCAGCTCTTCCACTGGGACTCCGAGGGACGGATCAAGTTCGACCGGAAGGAATTGAATCCCCCGGTCTGGCTCGGCTACCGCGCCAAGACGATCTCCATCGACTCGCAGTCGGACGTCCTGGACCACACCTTCTCCGACGTCGCGCTCGCCGTCGCCGTGGATCTGGGGTCCCTCGGCGACGACTGGTCCCTCGCTGCCGGCGCCGGGGGCGGGACGGCGAACGACGGACGGTGGGACAACCCGGACGCCCTTTTTCCCGTGGCGACCCTGGAGTTCACGCACCGTCGCCCCGGCGGCGCGTCGCCGGCCTGGCATCTCGGCATGACCCTCGACGGCAACCGCGTGGTCCTCCCCTCGGTTCCCCTGCCCTACGCGATGATCGAGGCGAAGATCGACGACTCGCTGGACCTGCTCCTGGGGTTCCCCAGGACGGAACTGATCTTCCGGCCGTTCGATCCGTGGATCATCACGATTCAATGGGCGTTCCCGTCCCAGGCTTCCGCGCGATTCGAAGTCGACCTGGGGGCCGGGTTCAGCGTTTTCGCCGAGGGGGCGCGGCGCATCGATGCCTTCCATCTTCGCCACGAGGGGAGGACGAGGATCTTCTATGCCCAGAACACGGCGGAAGTCGGCTTCCGCTGGGCGACCCCTTGGATCGACGTCTCTCTCTCCTTCGGCATGGCGTTCGGCCAGCGATTCTTCACCGGGGACGACCTGGGGGACCGGACGAAGGGGAGCGGGGTCGAGGACTTGCCGTTCGTCGCGCTGACCTTCCCGAGCACGTTCTGGGCCGCCCCGCTGTCGTCCGACGTCCGGTAAAAAAAAGAGGGGGCCGCCCTGCGCGGCCCCCTCCCCGATACCGAAGGGGAACGGTCGTTACTTCCCGCTCTTCTCCGACACGATCTGTTCGAGCATCTTCTGCTGGTCGCTCGTGCAGACCTCCTTGATCTTGCCGACGATCTCGTGACGGACCTCGGCCATCTTCTTCGCGTCGCCCTTCTCTTCCACGTCCTTGGCCTTGTCCTTGTAGTCGTCGTAGATCACGGCCACCATCTTGGCCTGCGCCTCGGTCAGCGTGAGCTTCTCCTTGAGCACCTCCACCGACGGCAGCCCGAGCGGCCCGGGCGCCTTCGTGTCCGCCTCCGCGAATGCCATGCCTCCCAGGAACGCCACCGCCACGGTCAGCGCCAGGCCCAACATCGTCGTGCGATTCATCACGGCTTCCTCCCATTCAACAGAACCAGAAAAACCCCGACGGGCGGTGTCCCCGGCCCGGGTTGGCCCCGGCCGTGTATGGCCCCCGGAGTTCCCTCCGGAAGCTCGCGACTCGACCCATCGACGGGCTACGTACGACGTGGTTTTGGGGTGGGTAACGGACTTCGAGAAAAGAATTCTACGACCGGGGAGCGGTCAGGCGGGGGAGCGACTCGAGATCGGCGACTTCCCCGATGAAGGGCCTCTCGAGTTCCACGAAGCTCATCAGGTTCATGCCCTCGCCGATCTTCGGCCAGTCCGGAGCCGGCCTCAGGGGCTTGCCCTTCTTGTCCAGCATGTGGGAGCGGTCCGAGGCGAACCGGGAGCGATACGTCGCGGCGTCAATCACGCGGAACCGCGGCTCCAAGTCCCGCACGAGGGGAAAGAAGCTCTCCTGGATCCAGAGGTCGAGCCCGACCGGGAAGCCCAGCGTGGTGTCGGGATCCCACACCCTGCCCCCGCCGATGAGGACCACGTGGTAGTCCCAGACCACCGCTCCTCCCCCGCCCGCCGCCTGCCGCCGGACCGCGACCTTCCGGCCCGCGTTCGAGATGAAGACCACGTGGCGGTCCTGGAGGGGAATCGAGCCGACCTCCGCCTCGTCGGCGCAGAGGTGCCAGATGTTCTCCTCGCAGTAGTAGGGGCAGTACCGGATGGGGTCCTCCCGTTCCAGATTTCACGGTCGCATTATTCGCGAACCGCAGGGGCCTTCGCTGGATCTCGTTATTATGACCCCGCCGTCGAGGCCGCGAGTCCTGGTGGTCGACGATAGCGCCATCAATAGAACGGCCTTCGAGGCCGTCCTGGAGAAGGATTTCTCGGTGACGCTGGCGGAATCCGGAATCCAGGCGATCGAGCGGTGCCGGACGGAGGAGTTCGCGGTCATCGTCCTGGACGTCCGGATGCCCGAGATGGACGGGTTCGACACCGCCCGGGCCCTCCGGACCCGCGAGGCCACCCGGGCGACGCCCATCATCATCTTCACGTCGGCCTACGAGCAGAACCTGGCCCAGATCACCCGCGGATTCAACGCCGGGGCGACCGATTTCCTCTTCACCCCGGTCGAGCCCGACCTGCTCAAGCTCAAGGTCACGACCTACGCCGACATCTACCGGCGCCACGAGGAGCTCCGGGCGCAGGTCCTCCACCTCCAGGGGTCCCTCGCCGAGCTCCACGAGGAGCTCCGCCGCCGGGGTCTGGCGGTGACCACCATCAAAGCCCGGCTGGACAGCGTCCAGGCGTCGGTGTCCGAAATCGATCGACAGACGCAGTAGCCCCGCCCCGGCCCCGGCCGATAAGTCCTACGGATGGATGCGCTGCAGGGAGTCCTCGACGAGTTCGTCGAAAGCCGCGGCCGGGAAAACACCCGCGTCGCCTATCGAAAGGCACTGGCCGATTTCCTCTCATCGCTGGGCGTGACCTCTCTCGAGGGGCTGCTGGCGGTCCGGGCGGCGGACGTCGTCCGCTGGCGCAACGGGCTCCAGCGGCTGGGGCGGTCGCCGGCGACGGTGAACCAGCGGCTCGCCGCCGTGCGCGGCCTCTACGGCCGGCTGCTCAAGCTCGGCCGCATCGCCCACAACCCCGCCGATCCGGAGCTGGTGGAAGGGTTCCGGGTCAGCGCCGCCTCGCGCACCGAAGGGCTGTCGGTCGAGGAGGTGAAGGCGATCCTGGCGACCTGCGACGGGACGCTGCTCGGCCTGCGCGACCGGGCGCTACTGATGACGCTGTACTACCAGGGGCTGCGGCGGAGCGAGGCGTCGAAGCTCCGGTACCGCGACCTGACGACCAAGCGCGGCCTGATGGAGGTCCGCGACGCGAAGAACAATCCGTATGAGACGATCCGGCTTCGGGGCGAGGTGCGTCGGTCGATCGACGACTACCTCGAGGTGCTCAACCGCGAGCTCCGGCGGCGCGAGACGCGGCCCGAGGATCCGGTGTTCTGCTCGCTCTCGCGGCTGCGGTCCTACGGCGGCCGCCTGGCCCCCTCCTCCATCAATGAAATCGTCAAGGAGCGGGCCCGCCGGGCCGGCATCGCGCGCCGGATCACGGCCCACAGCTGGCGGCACAGCTGCACGACGCACGGCCTCCAGCACGGGGTGCCGCTTCACCAGGTGCAGCGCCACCTGCGCCACAAGGACGTCAAGACGACGCTTCGCTACGACCGCGAGCGCGACGTGCGGAAGAATCCGATGACGGACGCGCTGCCCCCGATTGCCCTCTCCTGAAGAGAGGGGACTTCACGGGCAGGGTTCACGGGCCTGCCTCCGGCAGCTCAAACCAGAACGTGCTTCCCTTCCCGGGGGTCGAGTGGACGCCGACCCGGCCGCCCATGCGCAGCGCGGCGCGTCGGACCAGCGCGAGCCCGAGGCCGTTGCCCGGGTAGTCCTCCTGCCGGTTCAGGCGCTGAAACACGCCGAAGATCCGCTCGAAATACTCCGGGGCGATCCCGATCCCGTTGTCGCCGACCGACAGCCTCACCCAGCCGGGACGGCGCTCGGCGAAGACCCGGATGGACGGCGCGACGCCGGGGGCGACGAACTTGATCGCATTGCTGATCAGGTTCATCAGCATCTGGCTCAGCAGCGCGCGATTGGCGAGCACGGTGGCGCCGCCTTCTTCGATGTCGATGTGGGCGTTCCGGGTTTTCAGCGCCTCCGTCATGAGCATCAGCGTCTCACAGACCAGGCTGAGCGTCTCGACCGGTTCCTTGGGGATCTCTTCGCGGCTCAGGCGCGAGTAGGTCAGCAGGTCCACCATGAGGCGGTCCATCCGCTCCGAGACATCGCGCATCCTCTGGAGGTAGCCGCGGCCCTCCGCGTTCAGCGGCTGGTCGGCAAAGTCTTCGAGCAGAAGGTCGCTGAGGCCGTGAAGGGCGCGGACCGGCGCCCGCAGGTCGTGGGCCACGGCATGAGTGAAGGACTCCATCTCCCCGACCGCCGCCTCGAGCTCGGCGGTCCTTCCCCGGACGCGCTCCTCCAGCTCGGCGTTGATCCGGCGCATCTCCTCGGCCGCCAGGCCGGGATCCTGGGGGCCGAGTTCCGTCCGGTCGGTTCCCGTCAACACCATGTACCGCGGGGGACCGCCGTGCTGTTCCAGCGCGCGGAGCGTCCAGGCGATCCGCCGCCGGGCGCCGCCGCGGGTGACCCAATCGGCTTCCCCGGCTCCGGACGGCCCGAATTCCACCGGCGCCCGAAGCACGTCGCGGAAGGCCTTCCCGCGGACGTCCCCGAACGAGTGGCCGAAGATCCGCTCGCACGTGCGGTTCCAGAGCACGATCCGGCCGCGGCGGTCCAGGACCACGATGATGTACTCGGAAGCGTCGAGGACGGCATGCACGAAGCTTTCATCCTGCGGCAGGACCTCCGCCGCGCGACCCCGGTGCCTCAACCGAACGACCGCCTGGCGGCGCCCGGAGGCGGGGCTCGAGGAGAGCCGGAGCGACACCGGCCGCGCCGTCCCGTCCTTGCGCCGAAGGTCCGTCTGGACGACGAGCGTGGCGTCCCCTTCCAGCGTCTCGAGACAGCGACCCGCGCCCGTGGGATCGAGCCGCGTCGCCAGCACGCAGAAGCCCCGCGCCAGCAGCTCCTCGGCGTTGTAGCCGGTGAGCGCGCACGCGCGTTCGTTCACCTCGATGATCCGACCCGCGTCATCGCACACGATGACGCCTTCGTCCGCCGCGCCCCATCTCGGTCCCGCGTTCTGAAGACCCTGTACGTCCATTCCTCCCCCCCAAAACGGCTGCTCGCCCAACGATCACCACCCTACCGTCCAATCCGGGCGGCGTCAGCTGCAAACGGAGCGGCGGGAACCCTTTTTTGGGAATCGGAAGTTCGGAGGCTTCTCGTGTGAATGGCTCGACCGTAGCGCGCCGTCGAAAAAGAGGCGGGACTACCAGCGGGCCTCGAAGCCTGCCAGCAGGAGAAGCCCGTAAGAGCTGCCTTCGGGACTCTCCCGATGGTCGTGGTCCAGGAGATTGAACGCCTGGAGAAAGACGAGGCTGTCCGTCCCGGCGAACGGCACGCGGTAGGCGATCCTGGCGTTGACCAGGAGGTAGGCATCCAGCGGGGCGGTCTTGAATCCGGTGGGATCAAAGAACTGGACCTCATCGAAATACGTCGCCCACACACTGCACGTCAGGGGGGCGACCGGCGAGAGCCGAACGCCCAGATTGGCTTTGTTCCGCGGCCCCGACTTGTTCCGGTCGCCGGTTCTCCGGTCGCGACGGACCTCATAGGAATAGTTGGCGAACCCGTAGAGCCAGGTCGCCGGCTGGACCTCCACCTCCAGTTCCCCACCGAAGGCCTCATCACTGCCCTGGTTGAAGGGCCGGAACACGGTGGGAGCCGCAGGGTCCTGTAGGAACTGGACCAGTTCGTTCACGAGGTTGTAATAGGCGGTGGCCGAGTACCTGAGGTTGAGAGCCGGTTGGGCCCAGTATCCCAGCTCGTAGGATCGCATCTGCTCGGGATCCAGGGCCTTGTTTCCACGAACCGTGACGAGCGTCCCGCCCCTGGCCGTCGCCGGCATGTCGAACCACAGTTCCCGCAGGCTCGGGTTCCGGTAGCCGTAGCCCGCGGAGGCGCGGAGAAAATGGCCGCCTTCCTCCTGTTCGTCCAGCCGCCAGACGGCGGCCAGGCGCGGCGAGACGGCGGTGCCGGTGACCGAGTGATGGTCCAGGCGGGCCCCGACCGTCACCCGGAAGGACGGATGCAGAGTGATCTCATCCTGAACAAAGATCCAGCTCAGAACGGTGCCATGGCGTCCGTCCGAGACGTCCTGGTCGACCGTGTCGAAGGTCGCAAACCGGGCGCCGGCGCCTCCGGTCAGGAGATGGGACTCGAAAATCTCGCGGGAGTACTGGACGTCGAGGTCTCCCGAATCCACCACGACGCGGAACGGCTGGTAGACCGGGTTCGTCGTGAAGACGCCCGCCGGATCCGACGTCGCATCAAAGTGGGTGAACGTCGCGGCCACCCGGAGCTGTCCCTGTCCCTGAAGGGAGCCGGCGGTATAGAGGGCCCGCAGGAATTCTTCGCGACCATCGGTGGCGAATTGAGACCCGTCGAAGACGAGGGACGAAGGGATGAGGACGTTGAATTTCTGGCGGCTCGCCCCGAGGCCCACGTCGAGTCGCTGATCCGGATCTCCTCCGAGGATCGTCTCATACCGGAGGTCCAGGAACATCTTGTCCTTGGTGTTCTTGCCCGCCGGTTGGAACTCGTCGATGTCGTCGCGGACGATCTTCCCTTTGAAGCCGAACGTCGGTTCGCGGCGGACGTAGGTGAGCGATTGGGTGCTGGAACGATACGAGCCGTAGCTTCCCGCGATCGAGAGCTCCTCGTCGAGCAGGGCTTCGCGCCGGCCGTCCTTCATCCGGTACTTCATCGGAGACCGCGTCTCGATGTTGACGAGGCCGTGCATGGCGTTGGGACCGTACAGGAACGAGCCGGGGCCGCGGACGACGTCGACCCGCTCGATGTCGTCCAGGGTGATGGGAAGGGTATCCCAGAAGACGCCGCCGAAGAATTCGTTGTAGACCTGCCGGCCGTCGAGCAGCCCGAGGATGCCCTGCGACGCGGAGGTGTCGTCGTTGTAGCTGCGCGCGCTGACGTTGGATTCGGTCGAGGAGACTCTTTGGACTTCCAGGCCCGGCACGCGCCGCAGCGAGTCGGTAAAGAACCGTCCTCCGAAGTCCCGCACGTCCTCGCCGTCGAGGCCGGTGATCGACGCCGTGGCCCAGGGGATCGGCTGGGGCCGGCGGAGCGTCACGGGGTCGTCGGGTGGCGGCTTCAGCTTGGGCTCTTCCTGGGCGCCCAGAAGACCGCTCCACGCCAGGGTGACCGCCGCGCCGAGAACGGCGCTCTTTCCGCGCATGGCCTGAATGAATCATTTCCGGCGGGCCCGAAGCAAGACTTACCGAACCGGGACTCAGGGAAAACCTGAGGGGTTCAGTGCATGAAGCGGGTCGCCGGACGCCCGTGATGGGGCTCGGCGTGGGGCAGGAGGATCTTCCGCACGGCCGCGCCCATGGCGACGGCGCTGATGCCGGACATGATGAGCTGGACGCCGAGCAGCGTCCCCACGACGACCATGCCGCCGTCCGGACCCATCGAAAGGATCACGATGCCCAGCAACGCTTCGGCGACCGCGGAGGCGATGCCCCATCCCCAGCCGGGAAAGCGGGCGCCCGCCGTCACCGCAAGGCGGACCATCCCGGCGGCGAGAAAATACACCCCGATGGTGAACGTCGGCGCGGCCAGGCTTTGCGCGGGAGCGGCGAGGCAGAGGATGCCGGCGATGACGCAGAGCGCTCCCAGGATCAGCCCCAGGGCGAAGCCGGCACGGCGGCGCCGGATCCAATAGCCGACGGTGGCGACGATCTGCGTGGCGCCGGCGACGAGCAGGAGGCCGCCGACCATGAACACGGAGATGAACGAGGCGGTCACGGCGTACGCCAGGGCGAGGACCCCGTACAGGATGAGCAGGCCTCCCAGGATCTCCATCCAGAGCGAATGACTGCGGACGGATTCCGCGATCGACTGATAGGTCCAGTCGGGACCGGGGTCAAAGGCGCTCATGCGGCCTCCACGTTGCTGAGCCGCGGTCCAGCGGACTGTGACTTGCGGCCGGCCTTTGGGCCCCCGATATTGTCCCTATGACACTCATGCGCTTCCTGCTGCCCGCCTTGTTCCTGAACGGTCTGGGTTGCTTCATCGGGGGGCGCGAAGAGCTGATCGGATTTCCGGAGATCCGGGCCGGGACGCCGTCCGAAACGGCCGACCGCGCGATCGAGATCGTCCGGAACACCGAGCAGGTCCTCCGGACGATCCCCGGCGACGGCGCGGTCGCCGGCTGGCATCGGGCCGCCTGGCTCCGGTTGATGGACACCTATGTCGCCCTGAGCAACGACGAGATCGGCGCGTCCACGGGATTGGATCCGCGGGGCACCACCTCCCGCCGCCCTCCCCTGTTTCTCCATCCCCGGATCACGTCGCCGCTCCTGGCCGAAGCGTCGGACTCCCCCGACGGCCTCCGGGCCTGGATCCTTCCGCTGATCCTCAACCGGCAGGCGTTCGAACGTCCCCGAAAGGTGGACTCCTGGCTCGGCACGCCGCTGGCTTCTCTCCTGTTCGCCGCGCACGAGCACGAGCTCGACCAGTCGGGAGATCCCCTGTACGCGAAGCTTCAAGGCCACTTCCGCTTTGCGCTCCTCCCGCGGAATCGCGACCGGGCCGAGGAGATCCTCCTCGACGGTTCGGCGGACCGATATGTGCCGACGCGAATGGGCTCACCCCGGAAGGAGTCTCCGGACCTGCTGCGTCTCCGCGATGATGCCATCGAGATTCTGTTCCGGCTTCCGATCGCGGACCTGGAGGCGCGCTGGGCGCGCGCCGGCCCCGGCCTTCAGGAGGAGCTGTTCGACCTCCGGATGTTCCCCCGCCTGACGATCGAAGGGCGGCGCGCCGAAAGCGCCTGGGGAGACGTCGAGAAGGCGCTCGAGAGCGGCCGGTGGCTGCGGGCCCGCGACCGGTTCCGGGACCTTCTCCGGTCAGGCAAGCCCGGTCCCTCCTCCCCGGAAGCCGGGGCGCTCGCCGACGCGTTCGCCGGGTTCGGCGACCTCTTCCACCACTTCGCGAAGCCGATGGACCGCCTTGCGACGATCGCGCGGGAGCTTGCCGACGACCCCTCGTCGCCGGTCGCGTTGAACTCCCTGCTGCAGGGGCTGGAGCAGTACATCGAGCAGGACGACTGTCCCGCGCCGGTGCTCCTCGACCGGCCGGGCCCCGCGACCCGCTCGTTCTCGTTCATCGTGTGCGGCGATCTGCAGTACCACGAAAACGGCTCGAAGCTCTTCGCGCTGCTGGCGATGGTCGACCCGGAGCGCGCCCCACGGGACGCGCCCTCGCCGCTCCCGTCCGCGGCGATTCCGCGGGACGCGGCCGACGATCTGCGCGCGGCGAAGTTCATCCTGATCGCCGGGGACTTCGGCGACGGCATGGGGTTTTCGAGCTCGGGGATCGCGCCGGCGCTGGACGGCCTGGGGCTGATCCCCCCGACGTCCCCCTACCGCCATCTCGGCAATCCCGAGGTCGGGGAGTTTCCGGAGCTCCGGGAACAGATCCGCCGTTCCTCGAAGGCGATCTTCGCGGTGCCCGGGAACCACGACGGCTTCGCCTCCTACGGCGGCATCCTGAACCAGACGGCGGCGGGCGTCGGGTACCTGCTTCAGCTCCTGCCGCTCACCTCGGTGTTCGGCACCTGGCTCACCGACTCGGTGTCCCCCAAGCTTCCGATCCTGGTCCGGCTGGCGCGGATCACGCCGCCGTTCTACGACGGGCTGGTGGACTGGTCCTACGAGCTCGGGCCCCGCAACGTGGCGTTCAACTACCGGGGCTGCGCGTTCGTCGCGCTGAATTCCTTCGACCTGTACCAGGTGGACCGCGACCAGGTGGGGGCGATCGCCAACAACTTCGGCGGCATGCTCCAGGACGTGTCGCTGGCCTGGACCGACCTCGCGCTGCGCCACTTCAGTTCGCTCGACCGCGGCGCGCGGGGCCTTCCTTCGGGGGGAGACGAGCGCCAGTCGTTCCTGTTCCTCCACCATGATCCCCGCGGCGCCATCGCGTCCAAGACCGGCTTCGTCGAGCGCCACTTCGGCTCCTATCACACGATCGTGGCGCCGGTCAACGAGCTCACGCTGGGGTACCTGGCGACGCACTCGAACCGGTACTCCGGGGCCTTCATCCCCGTCCTGACGCCGCTCGCGGCCCACGTGATCGCCGTCTCGCGCGCCGGAGAGAACTTCCACGAGCGGTGGATGCGCCACACCGTGTGGGACGACACGTGCGGCAACGCCCGCGGCCTCCTGGAGGTCATCAACCGGAATCTCGTCGGCGCCCCGGGGCGGTCCGCGGGGCTGTCCCATGTCTTCATCGCCCACGACGACGTCCCCATCATCGCCGACTGGCTCCATCCGCCCGCCGGGGCCGTCTTCCCCGATCCCGCGGACACCGACAGCGCCGGGCTGGGAGAGAGCCTCGAAGGCGTGTTCCGTCGCCCCATGCACTCGGGGACACCGTCCTGGGGCGCGGAGATGGCGTTCCGAGACGGCCGCCGGGCGACGGTCGTCCGGATGGACGACGTGGGCGACGCGCACGACCGCAACAACACCCACGGCTTCCAGCTGGTCACGGTGACCTTTCCTCCCGAAGGCTCTCCCGCGCCCGCGCGTCCCCAGGTGCGCGTGCGCTGGATCCAGATCCCGCGATAGGAGGGTTTCGGAGTTCTTGAGAAGGTCTTGCGCCGTCGACGTCGCGGTTATATCTTATTATTAGATATATGCGGCTGCTGGAATACCTGGTGCCGTCGCGGGCGCGGCGGGAGATGCTGAGGACCCTCCGTTCCGGAGGGCCGCGTCTGTCGGTGCGTCAGCTGTCGCGCCGCACGGGGGTGGCCTATTCGAACGCCCATCGCGAGGTGGCGCAGATGAAGCGGGCGGGCCTGCTCCGCGCGGAACGGGTGGGAAACGCCGTCCTCTGCTCGTGGAACTCGGGCCATCCGGCGGCGGCGGCGGCCGCTCGGCTTTTGCGGGATGCGGAGTCGGGCCGGAGCCGTCCGCCGGGCGAGGAGTCGCTCTTCCGGAACCTGAGGCGGTGGGGGGCGCCGCTGATGAGGACCGGGTCGGGCCGCGAAGACCTGACCCTCGAGGAGACGCTCGCCTGCGCCCTCCCGCTGGCCCGGCGTCATCCGGAAGTGACCCGCGTCTGGCCCCTGGTCCTCGCGCGCAACCGGTCCGCGGTGGACCTCGAGGATCTCACCGCGCGGTCGGTGCGGCTGGGGGAAAAGCGGGCGCTGGG
>Ga0111538_10007717_pt1 | contig 14486 bp, 14 predicted proteins | sample SoiMethybrSBSTD1_FD_79669 | JGI IMG/M metagenome (GOLD analysis project Ga0111538, IMG submission 79669) | Bulk soil microbial communities from a Populus tree surrounding site in Tennessee, USA - Soil MetaG P. TD hybrid SBSTD1 (version 2)... | ecosystem: Environmental > Terrestrial > Soil >... | reverse complement strand
TGAGCGCGTGGTGCCCGACCGTACCGCCTACAAGCTGATCGACGCGAACAGCCGGCATCACTACCGGGAGCACACCGCGGACATCCAGGCCTGGCGCACGCGCCGCGGGGTCTGATCGCTAGCGCGCGGGCGGGGCCAGGGGCGCGCCGCGCGCGCCCCCGCAGGTCCTCTCCGTCTCCTCCCATCGGCCGCCCGCGGCCGCGCACTGCCGCTGGGCCGCCACCCGAAGGGTCCGATGCGCGCCGTAGAGCGCGAGGGCCACCAGGCTCGCCATCATGCCCAGCAGGAGAAGGGTGCGGAGAAGGGCGCGAAGGGGCTTCAGCGCTGCCCCCGCCGCTCGTCGCGGCGGAGCTTGTACTCGATCGAGTCCACCAGGGCCTGCCAGGACGCCTCGATGATGTTGTCGGCCACTCCGACCGTGCCCCAGGTCTCGTCACCATCGCCCGAGGTGATGAGCACGCGGGTCTTCGCCGCGGTGGCCTTGGCCTCGTCGAGGATGCGCACCTTGTAGTCGAGCAGGCTCATCTGGCCGAGGTTCGGATAGAAGTCCTGCAGCGCCTTGCGCAGGGCGTGGTCGAGCGCGTTGACGGGCCCGTTACCGGAAGCCGCGGTGTGCTCCTCGATCCCCCGCACGCGCAGCTTCACCGTCGCCTCCGCCACCGGCTCGGTGCCGCTCCCCTGCTCCTCCACGATCACCCGGAACCCCTGGAGCTCGAAGTAGGGCCGGTGATTGCCGAGCGCGCGCTCCATCAGGAGCTCGAACGACGCCTCCGCGCCCTCGAACTGAAAGCCTTCGTCCTCGAGGCGCTTGAGCATCTCCAGGATGCGGCGCGCGTCCGGCGTATTCTTGTCCAGGTCGATCCCGTACTCACGCGCCTTCCACAGGATGTTCGACTGCCCGGCCAGCTCGGACACGAGCACGCGGCGATGATTGCCGACCGCCTCGGGATCCACGTGCTCGTAAGTGTCGGGATGCTTGAGCACCGCGGAGACGTGAATGCCCCCCTTGTGGGCGAAGGCGGAGTCGCCCACGTAAGGCTGCGACGACCACGGCTTGCGGTTGGCCAGCTCCGACACGAAGCGCGAGACATCGCGCAGGTCGCGCAGGTTCTCCGGCGGAATGCTCTCGAGCCCCATCTTCAGCCTCAGGTTCGGGATGATCGAGACCAGGTTCGCGTTGCCGCAGCGCTCCCCGTAGCCGTTGATGGTGCCCTGCACGTGGTCCACGCCCGCCGACACCGCGGCGAGCGTGTTGGCCACCGCGCACTCGGTGTCATTGTGGACGTGGATGCCGAGCGGGGTGTCCCGCCGCAGGGTCTTCTTCACCTCGGCGAGGATGGCGGTGATCTCGTGCGGGACGCAGCCGCCATTGGTATCGCAGAGGACGAGACAGTGGGCCCCCGCCGTCTCCGCCGCGCGGAGGGTGGCGAGGGCGTACTCGCGATTCCGCTTGAAGCCGTCGAAGAAGTGCTCGGCGTCGTAGAGCACCTCCTCGAAGTGCTTGTGGAGGTACGCGATCGAGTCGCCGATCATCGCGAGGTTCTCGTCGAGCGTGGTACCCAGCGCCGCGGTCACGTGGAAGTCCCACGACTTCCCGAAGATCGTCACCACCGGCGGGCCCGCCTCGACGAGCGCCTGGAGGTTCGGATCCTCCGGCGGCCGCACCCCCGGCCGGCGGGTCGCCCCGAACGCCGAGATCTTGGCGGTCTTGAAGACCGCCCCCTGCACTCGCTTGAAGAAGCGCAGGTCCTTCGGGTTCGAGCCCGGCCAGCCGCCCTCGATGTAGTGGATCCCCAAGGCGTCGAGGCGCTGGGCGATGCGGACCTTGTCCTCCATGGAGAAGGACACGCCCTCGCCCTGGGTGCCGTCCCGCAGCGTGGTGTCGTAGAGCTTGATGAGGCGCGTCATGGAGCCCACATCATGGAGAACGCCCCGCGAGGAGTCAAGTTTGCGGGGAGACAGGCGACGCGGTGACGCGGGAGCGGGTCACACCACCCCGGCGGCGCGGAGCTTCGCCACCTTGGCGGGGGCATAGCGAAGCAGGCGCGTGAGCACCTCGTCGGTGTGCTGACCGAGCAGCGGCGGCGCGGTGCGCGCCGCGCCCGGAGTCTCCCAGAGGCGAATGGGCACGCCCATCATGGTCACCGCGCCCGCCTTGGGGTGCGGCAGCGACACCACCATCCCGCGCGCCTTGAGGTGCGGGCTCTCGCACACCTCCGCCACCGTCTTGATCTTCCCGGCGGGGACCCCGGCCTTGTCCATGCGGGCGAGCCACTCCGCGGCGGGGCGCTGGCCCAGCTCAGCATTGAGGATCGGGTTCAGGATGTCCCGGTTCGTCACGCGCTTGGCCTCGGTGTCGAAGCGCTCGTCCTTGACGAGGTCGGGCCGGCCAAGGGCCCCGCAGAAGCGCTCGAACAGGGAGTTGTTGGCGACGCCCAGGGTGAGATAAGCGTCCTGCGCCTGATACACCTCGTAGGGCACGATCGAGGGATGCGCGTTGCCCCGCCGCGCCGGGCGCCCGCCCGCGTTCCAGTAGAGCCCCGCCTGATACGTGAGCAGCGCGGCCATCGCGTCGAGCATGCCGATCTCGACCTTCTGTCCTCGTCCGCTACGCGCCCGCGCGAGGAGCGCCAGCGCGATACCGTGCGCGGCCGACATGCCCGCGACGAGATCCGCGATGGAGTTGCCGACCTTGACCGGCGGCCCATCCGCGAAGCCGGTGAGATCCATCACCCCGGACTCGCCCTGCACGATGAGATCGTAGCCGGGCCGAGGCGCCTCGGGACCGCTCTCGCCGAAGCCGGAGATCGAGCAGTAGATGAGCCGCGGATTCTTCTTCCGGAGCGCCTCGAAGCCGAAGCCGAGCCGCTCCATGGTGCCCGGCCGGAAGTTTTCCAGCACCACGTCGGCACGCCCGATGAGCCCGCGGAGGATGGCCTGGCCTTCCGGCGCCTTCAGGTTGAGCGTGAGGCTCTTCTTGCTTCGGTTCACCGACATGAAGTACGTGGCCTCGCCGCCGGCGAACGGAGGCCAGCCGCGCGTGTCGTCGCCCTTGCCGGGCTCCTCGATCTTGATGACCTCGGCGCCCATGTCGCCCAGCGCCATCGCACAGAACGGACCGGCGAGCACGCGCGTGAGGTCGATGACGCGGATGCCGGCGAGCGGCGGCCGGGTGGCGGGGGCGCGGCGCCCCCGCGCGGGAGGGGCGGTGCGCCTCTTCGGGCGGCGCTTACGGCTGGCCACTGGACCTCCCCTTGAGGAGCCCCTGGACGAGGCTCTTGCTGATGGCGGCGACCTTCTCGCCCCGCGCGCCCGCGCGGCGCCAGAATAGCCGCGCCCGGTCCGCGAAGCCCATGTTCGAGAAGTAGTACACGGAGTTGACGTCCTCCACCGACACGCGCGAGCCGATTTTCACGCCCTTGGTCTCCTCGCCGTGACAGAAGAGGCGCGCGCCTCCCTCGAGCTCCACGAGGGCGATGTGCAGCGGCGAGCGGAATCCCTCCGGCGGCGAGAAGAGCGTCGTGAACGAAACCACCTCGCCGGTGTTGGGCACCGACGCGAGCTCCATCGCCGTGCCGTGATCGGGGCAGCGCGGGGCGGGCGGCACGACGAGCCGCTCGCAGCGCGGACAGATCGAGGCGGGTAGTGTGGATTCGATCACCGCGCGGCCTCGAGCAGCAGCACCCAGTTGTTGGTGGCGAGGCCGCCGATCGACTGCGCCAGCCCCACGCGCGCGGCGACCTGGCGCGCTCCCGCCTGGCCCCGGAGTTGCCAGCACAGCTCCACCGCCTGTCCGATGCCGGTAGCGGCGAGCGGATGCCCACGCGCCTTGAGCCCGCCGGACGGGCTCACCGGCAGCCGACCATCCAGCGCGGTCTCACCCTCGAGCGTGGCCCGCCCGGCCTTGCCCGCCGGCATGAGCCCCAGGTCTTCGAGTGAGATGATCTCGAACGACGAGAAGGCGTCGTGGAGCTCGGCCACGTCCACGCGCTCGGGGCCGAAGCCGGCCATGCGATAGGCGGCGCGCGCGGCGACCTGAGTGGCGCGAAAAGACGTGAGGTCGGAGCGGTAGCGGATCGCGATGGAGTCGGTCCCCTGCCCGATCCCCGCGACCCGGACCGGGGCGCGGCTGCTCGTCAGCACCACGGCCGCCGCGCCATCGGAGATCGGACAGCAGTGGTAGAGCCGCAGGGGGTCCGCCACCACCCGGCTTTCCATCACCGCCTCCAGGGTCACCGGCTCCTGGAAGTGCGCGTAGGGATTCCGCGCCGCGTTGGTGTGGTTCTTCACCGCCACCTGCGAGATCTCCCGCAACGTCAGCCCGTGCTTGTGCATGGCCGCCCGGGTGATGAGGCCGGCGAGGGCGGGCATCGTCGTGCCGTACCGGCGCTCGTGGGGATCGATGGAGCGGCCGATGATCTCGGACACCCGTGGCGTGGCCAGGTGCGACATCTTCTCGCCGCCGAGCACCAGGACGTTCCGGTGCAGGCCCGCGGCCACCGCGGCGAAGCCGGTATAGAACGCGGCCAACCCTGACGAGGTCGCGGTCTCCACCCGCAGCGCGGGCAGCTTGGCGAGGCCGAGATGCGTGTTGATGAGGGAGCCGAAGTTCCCGTCGCCGGTGAACTCTTCGGGATTCATGGCGCCGACGACCAGGGCGTCCGGCTGATCGATGCCCGCGTCGGTCAGGGCCGCGTACGCCGCCTCGGCGATGAGGTCGGGAAGCGACTCGTTCCGCTTCCCGAACCGAGTCATTCCCGCGCCGGAGATCCAGACGTCCGCCACGCAATCATTGTCGGGCTCCCGGCCTCCGAGTGTCAACGTCCTCCACCGCCCGCGCGGGCGCCCGGCGCGGTGGCTCGCGATGCGGGACGTTGACGCCGAACTCGCGGATGAGGCGCAGAAGATACGTGCGCTGCAGCCCGAGCGCGCGCGCCGTACGCGTCCGGTTGCCGCCGAGCTGGAACAGCGTGGCCTCGATCAAGCGCCGCTTGAACTCGGTGACGGCGCCGTGAAAACCGGGCGGCGGCTTGGGCGACCCCGGCGGCGGAGCGGTGGGAATCACGGGCGGTGTGGGCATGCGACCGGATATCGCAAGGCACGTGCCACGCGCCGATCACCGGACATTGCGAGCAGATGACGCCGCAAGAATACCCGTGCTGCACCGCCGCCTGTGCACGCGGGGGGCGTGATTGCCCGCGGGAATGGGCACGCGCGCCGCGCGCATCGAGACGCGGAACGATGCGAGGACCGCGGAGCGGGAAGCGGGCGAAGGAGGAAGCGAACACGACGGCGGGGATCCGAAGCCTCGGATCCCCGCCGGATCAGCCGCGCCGAATGGCGCTCAGGATTTGGTCGCGGGCTTGACGCCCGGGTTGTCCTTGAAGAACTGCTTGTTCAGCTCGGTGAAGTTCTTCCAGTTCACGGGCACTTCGTCTTCCGCGAAGATCGCCTTCACCGGGCAGACCGGCTCGCACGCGCCGCAGTCGATGCACTCATCCGGATGGATGTAGAGCATGTCCTTGCCCTCGTAGATGCAGTCCACGGGGCAGACCTCGACGCAGGCCTTGTCCTTGACGTTGATGCAGGGCTCCGCGATCACATACGCCATTCCCGCCTCCTGGATGACCGGTTGCGCCGGAAATCGCCGTAGGTTCGTCGGCTTCCGGCGCGGGCAAACCGACGTAGTTGTATCAATGAGCCCTCCCACTGTCAAGCGATTCGGACCCTCTACAGTGAGCGCAGCTTGGGATCGAGCGCGTCGCGCAGCGAGTCGCCGAAGAGGTTGAACGCGAACACGGCGAGGCTGATCGCCAGCCCGGGGAAGATCGCCATCCAGGGCGCCGCCTCGGCGAACTCCACCGCCGCCCCCCGCAGCATGAGCCCCCACGCCGCGGTCGGCTCCTGCACGCCCAGGCCCAGGAAGGAGAGCGAGGACTCGAGGAGAATGGCCTGGCCCAGGAACGAGGTCATCAGGATCAGGAACGGCGCCATGACGTTTGGCAGCATGTGGCGCAGGATGATACGCGCGTGCCCGAAGCCGGCGGCGCGCGCGGCGTCGACGTAGGGCATTTCGCGGATCGAGAGCGCGGAAGAGCGGATCACCAGCGCGCAGCGCGGGATCATCGGGACGGTGATGGCCATGATCACGTTGTGGATGGCGTTGCCGAGGATCGCCACGATGGCCAACGCGAGGATGATGAGGGGGAACGAGAGAAAGATGTCCATGAGGCGCTGGAGGTACAGGTCGAGCCGCCCGCCGAAGTAGGCGCTGCCCACCCCCAGCACCGAGCCGAGCATCGAGCCCACTAGGGCCGCGCCGAACCCCACGAAGAGCGCGGTGCGGGAGCCGTAGATGAGACGCGAGAGAACGTCCCGGCCGAAGGCGTCGGTGCCGAGCCAGTGCTGGGCTGAGGGCTTGGACAGCATGCCCGCGAAGTCCACCGCGACGGGATCGTACGGGGCGAGGACGCCCGCGAAGATCGCGACCACGACCATGATTGCGACCACCGCCGCGCCCACCGCGCCGAGGGGCCGCTGCCGGATGAAGTCTCGAATCCCGGCCCACCACCGATGGGACGGCGCCTCGTCCACGCTGACGACGACGTCACGGGCAGGGCTGATCGCCATCGCGCCTAGCGGAACCTGATGCGTGGGTCAAGCCACGCGTAGACGAGGTCCATAGCGAAGTTCACCACGATGAAGAAGCCGGCCACGATCATGACGAGTGCCTGCACGAGCGTGTAGTCACGGTGGGCCACCGCCTGCACGAAAAGGAGGCCCAGTCCGTTCAGGTTGAACACCTGCTCGGTGACCACGAGGCCGCCGAGGAGGAACGCGAACTCGAGCGCGATCACCGTCACGACCGGGAGCATGGCGTTCTTGAGCGCATGGCGCGAGAGGATGAGCTTTTCCACGAGACCCTTGGCGCGAGCGGTGCGGATGTAGTCTTCGCGAAGCACCTCGAGCATGGCCGAGCGCGTCATGCGCGTGGCGACGGCGGAGTAGCGGTACCCCACCGCGAGGGCGGGCCAGATGAGCTGGAGGAGGTTCTGCCACGGATTCACCCAGAATGGGGTGTACACCATGGGGGGGAGCCACTTGAAGATGATGAGCATCAGGAGGATGAAGACGATGCCGAGCCAGAACGACGGCGTGGCCAGCCCCGCAATGGAGATGATGCGCACGGTGTAGTCGATCCACGTGTCCTGCTTGATGGCGGAGATGATGCCGAGCGGGATGGCGAGGAGCACCGCCACGATCGTCGCCATGATGGCGAGTTGGAGCGACAGTGCGAAGCGGAGCTTGATCTCCTCGTAGATGGGAGCGCCCGTCCACATGGACTTCCCGAAGTCGAACCTCAGGGCCCCCCAGAGCCAGGTGATGAACTGCTCCCACACCGGGCGGTCAAGCCCGAATTTCGCCCGCTCCTCGGCAAGGGTCTGTTCGGAGACCGAGTTGCTATCCCCGGCCAGGCGAAGCTCGACCACGTCGCCCGGCACGATGCGGATGAGGAAGAAGATGAGCATCGCCACCCCGAGCAGGGTGGGAAACATCAGGAAGAAGCGCTTGATGAGGTACTTCCTCATACCGTGGACTCGGAGCCGGGCGGGTGAGCGGCCCGCCCGGCTCCCGTGCCGACTATTCGCTCAGCCACACCGTGTCGAGCTGATTGTTCAAGTAGTGGCTCGGAGTGATAGTCCACCCCTTGACCTTCGCGCTGTGCGGGATGATGCGGTGCCACTGCAGCGTGTACAGCACGTGCACTTCCTCGTCGATCAGCCGCTTCTCCAGGGCGCGCAGAACGGTCCGGCGCTCCGCGGCGTCGACAGCACGCGCCTGCTTGGTGAAGAGGTCGTCGATGACGGTGTCCTTGTGCTTACCGTAGTTCGCGTCCGAGTTCGTCACGAACCGCTGGAGGTCGAGGTCGGGCTCCACGATGAAGCCGCAGGCAAAGTCCATCGCGGCCTCGAAGTCACCACGCTTGAGCATCGGATGATAGGCCGACGCCTCCACGATCTCCTGCTTCACGTTGAGGCCGATCTGCCGCCACTGGTCGATCAGCCAGATGGCCACCGGCTCGTAGGGCTGGGGGATGCCGCGGTTCTTGAACGTGAAGGAAAAGCCCTCCGGGATGCCCATCTCCTTGAGGAGCCGCTTCGCTTCGGCGCGAGACTTTGCGATGTCGCGCCCGTAGCCGGCCAGCTTCTCCAGCTCCTCCGGCGGCGTAGCCCATGGAGTGCCCGGCACCTGGACACCCGCGACGTCGCGCACGATGGCGATCTTGGAGAGGTTCTTGGACGCCTCGTAGCGGTCGAGGGCCAGCGTGAGCGCGCGTCGGAAGCGCTTGTCGTCGAAGGGCTTCTTTTCATGGTGCATGGCCACCATGAGCACGCAGTCCCATGGGCTCTCCTGAACCGTGATCTTCGGCCCGAGGGCCTGGACCATGCTGTCGCGGTCGGCGGGGGTGAAGCCGCGGAACTGAATGTGCGCGCGCTCGCCCCGCACCGCGGCCACCTGGGCGGACGACGAGCTGATGAACAGCGCGCGGAACCCGTCGAGGTAGGGTTTGCCTTTGTCCCAGTAGTCGGGATTCTTCTTCCCCACCCAGTGCGAGCCCTTCACATGCTCGACGAACTTGAACGGGCCCGTGCCGTTGATGTGAGTCTCGTACCAGTGGATATCCTTGGCCAGGACGTCGGCCCGGTAGATGAAGTTCCAGGGCGAGGCCATGTTGAGCACGAAGGACGACTCGGGCCACTTGAGGTGGAAACGCACGGTGTAGGGATCGGGCGCCTCCACCGCCTCCACCGCCTGGTACGAGGCCTTGCGCGACGACTTCATCCCCGGCGGGGGGAAGATGATCTTGTCGAACGAGGCTTTCACGTCCTTCGACGTCATCTCCGCCCCGTCGTGGAACTTCACGCCCCGACGGAGCTTGAACGTGTAGGTACGCCCGTCCTTGCTGGCGGTCCAGGACTCGGCGAGGTCGGGCACGGGCTTGGTGCCCGTCTTGTCGAAGGGATCCACGCGCAACAGCGTGTTGTAGTGCGGCCCGATGGGATGCATGACACCGAACGTCTCTTCCTGGTGTCCGTCGTAGCTGGGCGGCTCCGAAGGCACGGCAAAGACGAGCTCGCCGCCATAACGCGGCTTGTCCTGGGCGCCCGCCGATCCGGCGCGGATGAGACCTATCGCGATGAGGGCCAGCACCAGCATGGAGCGGATCCGGAACGCTCTCATACTAACCTCCCCGTTGAGTTCCGAGACTGAAACGCTCGATGACTGAATTAGTAGAGTGCGGCTGAAGTTTTAACGGCTTGCCGTACCTTAGCCATCGACTCTCGCCCTGTCAAGGGTCACGCCCGGATACAGGCGACACGATGGTCGGCGCGCGTCTCCCGGAGGGTAGGAATTTCCCGCCGGCATTCGTCGATGGCGATGGGGCACCGAGGGTGGAACACGCAGCCGGAGGGGGGATTCAAGGGACTGGGTACTTCTCCACCCAGGACGATGCGCTCCCGCCCGGCCTCGACCGCGGGATCGGGGATCGGCACGGCGGAGAGCAGCGCCCGAGTGTAGGGGTGCTGCGGATTCTCGTAGAGCGACTTCCGGTCGGTGATCTCCACGATCTTGCCCAGGTACATCACCGCCACGCGGTCCGAGATGTGCCGGACCACGGAGAGATCGTGCGCCACGAAGAGGTAGGTCAGGCCGAACTCCGCCTGGAGCTCTTCGAGGAGATTGATGATCTGCGCCTGAATGGAGACGTCCAGCGCCGAGACGGGCTCGTCGCACACGATGAGCGCGGGCTCCATGGCGAGCGCCCGCGCGATGCCGACTCGCTGCCGCTGGCCTCCCGAGAGCTCGTGAGGGTAGCGGTAGGCCATGGCCGGCAGGAGCCCGGCATGGCCCAGCAGCTCGCGGACCCGCTTGGCCCGAGCGGCACGATCCCGGACCAGGCCATGCACGGCGAGGGGCTCGGCAATGATCTGCCCCACCGTCATGCGGGGATTCAGCGAGCTGTAGGGGTCCTGGAAGATCACCTGCAGCCGCCGGCGCACCTTGCGGAGCTCTGCGTCGGAGACGGTCGTGAGATCCCGTCCCTCGAAGATCACCTGGCCCGCGGTCGGCTTCTCCAGCTGAAGGATGCAGCGCCCTGTCGTGGTCTTCCCGCAGCCCGACTCCCCGACCAGGCCCAGGGTCTCGCCGCGCCGGATGGCGAACGAGACGCCGTCCACCGCCTTGACCACCGCGGCCTGGCCACCGAAGGCGCCGCTGCTGATGTGGAAGTGCTTGACGAGGTCCCGCACCTCCAGGATCGGCGCGTCGCTCGGGGTCGCGTCGCTCATGCCGGGACTCGCGCGTCCAGCCGCGCCGACTCCCAGCACGCGGCGGTGTGGGCCTCCGCCACCGTCGCGAGCTCGGGCCGCTCCACGCGGCAGCGCTCCACCACGAAGGCGCAGCGGGGCGCGAAGGCGCAGCCGGGCGGCAGCCGCGTGAGGTCGGGCGGCTGGCCGCTGATGGGATCCAGGCGCGACTTCCGCGGCTCGTCGAGGCGCGGCACCGAGCGGAGCAGCCCGAGCGTGTAGGGGTGCCGGGGGTTGGCGTAGATCTCGCGCGCCGTCCCGCGCTCCACGATGCGCCCCGCGTACATGACGTTGACCCGGTCGGCATAGCGCGCCACCACGCCGAGATTGTGCGTGATCATCAGCATGGCCGCGCCAAGCTTTCGCGACAGATCCTTCATGAGCTCGAGGATCTGGGCCTGGATGGTGACGTCGAGCGCGGTGGTCGGCTCGTCGGCGAGGATGAGCGACGGATTGCAGGACAGCGCCATCGCGATCATGATGCGCTGCCGCATGCCGCCGCTGAACTGATGCGGATACTGGCGCAGCCGCCGCTCGGGGTCGGAGATGCCCACGAGCCCCAGGATCTCCCCCGCCCGCGCGCGCGCCTGGGCGGACGACATGCCGAGGTGGATCTCCATGGTCTCGGTGAGCTGCCGCCCGACGGTGAGCACCGGATTGAGGGAGGTCATCGGCTCCTGGAAGACCATCCCGATCTCGCGCCCGCGCACCTTGCGCATCTCGTCATCCGACAGGGCGAGGAGATCGCGGCCCTTGAATAGGATGCGGCCGCCGACGATGCGGCCCGCGGGCGCGGACACCAGCCGCATGACCGAGAGCGCGCTCACGCTCTTCCCGCAGCCGGACTCGCCCACGAGGGCGACCGTCTCGCCCGCGCGCACGTCCCACGACACGCCGTCGACCGCGCGGACCACGCCGCCGGAGGTGGTGAATTGGGTTTGAAGATCGTGCACGTCCAGCAGGACGTCCATCAGGCCGGGAGTCTAACACAGCCCGCTTCGCCGGCGGGGCACCGCGCGCCCCGCTCGATGGCGTGCGCGGCCCGGCGCTCAGGGAGCGGGCGACGGCAGCGGCGCTCCCCCCCAGCGCTCGAGCACGGCGAATTCCGCCACCGGCTTGCGCTTGAGCTTGGTGAGACGCGTGGCCGGACGTCCCAGCGGCATGACCGCGGCAACCGCGACGTGCGCGGGGAGCCCGAGGAGGGCCTGGAGCTTCGGCTCCTCCGACACGGGCAGCGTGGTGATGGTCCCGGCGAGCCCTTCGTGGCGCGCCGCGAGCAGAATGTTCCACGCGAAGGGGTAGATCGACGCCCCGCTGATCACGCCGACGCGCGGGAGATACTGGTCGACCGACGCCACCACCTTGAGGTCCACACACACCACCAGCACCACCGGCGCCTTGATGTAGGACTCGACGAGCCGAGGCGGCGGCGACGTCCGCTCGATGGTGGCGGGATCCGCGCGGGTGGGGTCGATGGTGTTCCACGGGTTCTCGCCCAGCGTGACCTGGGCGGTGTAACGCTTGGCGGAGGGCATGGTGAGATCGACGAACGCCCGGCGGGTCGCGGCGTCCCGCACCACGATGACCCGCCAGCCCTGCCGGTTGCCGCCGCTCGGCGCGAAGCGCGCGACATCGAGGATCTTGGCGATGAGCGCGTCGGGAACGGGGTCGGACGTGAACTCCCGCGCGGAGAACGTGGTTCGCATCACGTCGTAGAGCTCCATGCCGTGGCCTCCTGCTCGGGGACGGGGACGGGCCGTACTAGCGCTGAGTGCAGCGCGCGTGGTCGAGATGCTGCGAGGCGGCGGGCCTGAGCTCGGCGTAGAGCCCGCACACCCGCTCGGCCACGCAAGGCCAGCGATGCTCGGCGGCCCAGCGAGTGGCCTCGCGGCCGAGGCGCTCGCGCAGCCGCGAGTCGGCGAGGATGCCGGCGAGCCGCGCCGCGAGCGCGCCCGCGTCGCCCTCGGGCACGAGATAACCCGTCACGCCGTCGCGCACGGTGGTGGTGAGCCCGCCCACGCGCGAGGCGACCACCGGGCTGCCGCAGGCCATCGCCTCGAGGGCGACCATGCCGAACGACTCGTAGTAGGAGGGCATCACCGTCACGCTGGCGGCGGCGTAGAAGAGCCGGAGCCGCTCTTGCGGCTGGGCGCCGAGGAACCGGACCCGCTCTCCCAGCCCGAGCGCGGTGACCCGGCCGCGCAGGTACTCGCCGTGCCCGTTCTCGGGCTCGTCCTGGTCGCCGCCCACGATGAGGAGGCGCGCCTCGTCGGGCAAGTGCACCATCGCCTCCAGCAGTGTCTCGAGGCCCTTGATGGGCTGCAGCCGTCCCACGTAGAGCAGCATCGGCGCGGGAGGCAGCCCGAGCAGGTCCTTGGCCGTCGCACCACCCATGGGCTGGAACAGCTCGGTGTCCACCCCGCACGGGATCACCGCGATGCGCTCAGCGACAGCGCCGTAATACCAGACCAGATGCGCCCGCTCCACCACGTTGGCGGCGACGATACGGTCGACCGCGCCGACGATCCGCGTCTCCTCCCGGATGCGCAGCTCCGGCTCGAGCTCGTCGGGGGCGCGCGCCACGGTGTTCTTGAGGCGCCCGAGGGTGTGGAACATCTGCACGACGGGCGTCTCCCAGCGCTCGCGCAGGGCGAGCCCGGCGACGCCGGAGAGCCAGTAGTGGGCGTGAATGAGATCGTAGGCGAGGTCCTCGGACTCGCGGAAGGCCTCGATGCCCTCCACGAACTCCGGCAGGTGCCGGTGCACGATCTCCTTGGGATACGGCCGCTGGGGACCCGCGGGGAGATGGATGACCCGCGCGCCCTCGCCCAGCGGCACGATCCGACGGATGCCGGGGTCCTGCGAGCGCGTGAACACGTCGACCTGCACGCCCATGCGGCCGAGGGCGCGCGCCGTCTCGCGCACGTACACGTTCATGCCCCCCGTCTCCTTGCCGCCGAGCGCGGCGAGCGGGCACGTGTGCACCGAGAGCATGGCGACCCGGAGCTTCACGGCTCGAGCCTCGCGCTCATCACGTCCGTGGGGGTGGGCCCGAACGCGTACTTGTACGGCTCTTCGCCACGCAGGAAGTCGAAGAGCGGCACGCGCCGCTCGATGGCGTCCCGAATCACGTGGCCCAGGAGCACGATGCCGGGGGCCAGTCGCGAGTGCGCCGGATCGAAGCCCGAGTTGTAGAGCCCCACCGCGCCGCCGTACTCGGTGCAGATGAACGAGGCGACCGGGGTGCCCGCGGACTCGAGGAACCAGAGTCGCACCCACCCGGCCACCGCGAGCGCGTCGAGCACTACACGAAAGAAGCCTTCCATGCGCTCGTCCATGAACTTGGCCTTGCCGGTGCGGGACGCGCGGTGCAGCCGGAGAAAGTCATCGAGGCCAGCCCGCATCTCGGCGGGCGTGGTCACGCTCCGCACGCTCACCGCGGGCAGCTCGCCCTCGAGCTTGCGCATCTTCCGGCGGAGCTCGTGACGATCCTTTCCGGAGAGCATGGCGAGGTAGGCGTCCCAGCTCTCGGGCAGCCGCAGCAGGGGGCAGCGCTCTTCACGCTCCACCACGCAGGTGAGACCGTGCGCCGGGGCGAGCCCGGGCAGGCGCGTCGCGGTGGGCGATTCGGCGCGGAGGCCGCGCAGGTGCCAGACGGTGCGCTCGGCCGCTCGATGCTGGAGCAGCGCTTCCCAGACTTCCTCTTCGCGCCCGGAGGCCGCGATGAGGTCGAGGTAGTCCGAGACGTCCACGCCCCCCACGATGCGCCAGAGGCCCGGCTCGTCCTCGTAGAGCGGCAAGAGGCCGGCCAGCGCGTCGGTCTCGTCCCGGGCGGCCAGCACGCGAAGCGGCCGGCCATGTCCGAACGCCGCCAGCCACGCGGCTTGCCATGCGATGGTGAGGAACACCGAGCCCGTCGTCGACTGCGCGACGAGGGCATCCCAGCGCGCGGGGTCCACGGCCTCGAGGCCGGGCAGGGTCTCGATCTTCACGAGCTAGAGGCCGTCCCCGTCCTCGGCGGCGGCGCCCGCGGCGTCCCCGCCCGCATCGTCGCCCTCGGCCATGGCCTCTTCCATGGCGGCGTCGACGTCGTCGCCCAGGTCCTCCCCCATCTCT
>Ga0111538_10007716_pt1 | contig 14486 bp, 14 predicted proteins | sample SoiMethybrSBSTD1_FD_79669 | JGI IMG/M metagenome (GOLD analysis project Ga0111538, IMG submission 79669) | Bulk soil microbial communities from a Populus tree surrounding site in Tennessee, USA - Soil MetaG P. TD hybrid SBSTD1 (version 2)... | ecosystem: Environmental > Terrestrial > Soil >... | reverse complement strand
TTCGATCCGCTGACGCCGTTCCCGATGCGGCCGCCGACCCCGCTGCCGGTCTTTCCCGGCGCGACACCGGCGCCCGGCGTGCCCATCGTCAGGCCGATGACGGGAGAGGTCGATCCGGACGAGCCGACGCGCATCGAGATCGGCCCGCCCGACATGCCCGAGCTGGCCGACACCGCGATGGCGGCTCGGGTCCGCGGCCGGCGCGTCGCTCTCGGCGTCGGCGCCGCGGTCCTCGCGATCGGCCTCGGCGTTCTGATCGCGATGGCGATGTTCGGCACCGGCGACGACGGTGACGAGACGGCGGACGCGCCGGTGACCGCACGGGGCGGCGGCGCGCCGCAAGCCGGAACGACGGCCCCGACCCCGGACCCGACCCCGAGCCACGACCCGGCACCGACGCCGGCGGTGACCCCGGTGCCCAGTCCGACGCCGATCGAGATCCCGCCCGAGGAGATCAACCTGACCGTCAGATCCGAGCCGCCGGGCGCGCTGGTCGTCGACGAGAAAGGCGCGCGGGTGGGGACGACCCCGTTCGCCCTGAAGGCGGTGAAGGGATCGGGGCCGCGCTTCTTCGTCCTGAGGATGCGGCGCTATCACGACCGCCGGGTCGACTGGTCGGTGGAGGCGACCGAGACGCTCGAGGTCCGCCTGCGCCGGTCCGCCGGCGTGGCGAAGCCGGGCGGCGACTCGGTCGACCCGAACGCGACCGACAATCCGTTCCGGAAGCGGCCGTGACGATGCGGGCGCCGGCGCTCTCGGTCGCGGTCGGCCTCGCCGTCGCGCTCGCGCTCTCGCTCTCGGGGGCGCGCGCCGCGCTGGCGCAGCGGGCCAGCGGGCCCGCCGCGGGTGGGGCCGGCGACCAGGCGGAGGCGGAGAAGCGCTTCCAGCAGGCCGAGGCGCTCTACCGGCGCGGCCAGTACCTGGCGGCAGCCGCCGAGTACCAGGCGGCGTTCGACCTGTCGGGGCTGCCCGGGCTGCTCTACAACGTGGCGCAGTCGTACCGGCTCGGCGGCGAGAAAGAGAAGGCGGTCGCGAGCTATCGCCTCTTCCTCGAGCGGGCGCCGGACCACCAGCTGGCACAGGTGGCGCGCGGCCACCTCGAGGCCCTCGAGCGCGAGCTGGCGGCGGCGAAGCCGACCACGCAGCCGGCGACGCCCCCGGGCGGAGGCGAGGAGGCGGCGCGACCGGACGTGGTGGCCACGAGCCCGCCCGCGCCCCGTCGTGGCCGCGGGCTCGAGCTGGCCGGGCTGGTCACCGGCGGGGCCGGGCTGGTCGCGCTCGGCGTCGCGCTGCACTACGGCATCGAGGCCCGCAAGGCGAGCGACGCGATCAGCGACAACCGGGAGGGCTGGAGCCAGAGCCTGCTCGACCGCTACGACGAGGGCGAGTCGGCGGAGACCCGCATGTTCGTCCTGTCCGGAGTCGGGGCGGCCGCGCTGGCGACCGGCGGCGTTCTCTACTATCTCGGCTGGCGGGCGGGCCGGGCCGAGCCGGCGGCGGTGTCGGTCGGGGCGGCCGGGGGCAGCGGGGCCGCCGCGCTGTCCTTGCGCGGGCGCTTCTAGTCACATCGTTTGGTCGCGGCCGGCCGGGGCGAACTGTACGAGGTGCGGCAATCGCGACAGGCGCGTCGCGGCGGCGGCTCGTGGCGGAGGGGAAGTGCGCGGATCGCAGTCTGGCATCCCGCTTGCCAGAGGCAGCGCGCAGGATGCGACTCTCCATTGCGCCACCACTCCTCCTGTCCGTCCTTGCGGCCGCCGCCGGCTGCGGGATGGACGATGTCCTCGGCAACGAGGGCTTCGAGATCGACTGCGACGGCAAGCCCTGCGACTGGAAGCTGCTCGAGGGGGAGGCCGACCTGTCCGCCTCGTGGCACGACGGGGACGCGGGCGCCGACCTCTCGGGAGCCGGCCGCACCGTCATCGAGCAGCGCTCGGCGCCCTTCACCATCCCGGTCCGCGAGCTCCTCTTGACCGCCGCGATCGCGCGCGAGGGAGCCTCGCTGCGCGTCGAGCTCGACTGGTACGTCGCCGGCGCGGGCGAGGGACCGAGCTACTGGGATCGCGAGCCCCTGCTGGTCGACACGCGCGGCTTCGAGGTGGACGAGTCGGGCGTCTTCGCCCTCGAGGAGCTGGTGTCGACCCCGTCGCTCGAGGTGAGCGGGCTGGCCCTGCGCATCGTCAAGGACGGCGAAGGCATGGCCATCATCGACGAGATCAACCTGAGCGACCCGGCGGGTCTGGGGGTGACGCCGTGACGCCGGCGCGAACACTCCTCCTCGCCACGACGCTGGTGGCGCTGGCCGGCGGCGCCGCCGCGGCCGACGAGGAGCGCTTCTCGCTCGAGCTGCGCGGCGGCGTCCTCAACCGCGACGACGGCGGCTACGCCGATCACGCCGAGGTCTACGGGCTGTCCAACCCGGAGATCGGCGGCGGCGGTGTCATCGAGGGAGGCGTCCGGTTCCTGCCGCGCCTGTGGGCGCTCGCCTCCTGGTCCGGGTTCACCTCGAGCGGGCCGCGCCGGCTGTCCGAGCTCCAGGTCGACAACCAGGTGCTCCTCGGCCACCTCGGCTTCACCGCCTACCGGGAGGAGTTCAACCTCGACGGCGAGTTTCCCTGGTGGATGCGCTTCGACCTCATGGCGGGCGCCGGCCTCTACACCATCTCGGACGACCTCGAGGGCGAGGGGCGATCCGACCGTGGACCGGGCGCGCGGCTGGGGGCCCACGTCGCCTTCGGCTGGAAGGCGGTCGGCTTCTCGCTGTCCTACGGCTGGCACATGACCGGCGTGAAGATCGAGGACCGGCTGGGCGGCGAGCTCGGCGCCGGTGGTCACGAGCTGGGCGGCGGGCTGCGCCTGCAGTTCTGATCAGGGCGGCTTCATGCGGATGAGCAGAGCGGTCACCTTGTCCTGGACCAGGCCGGCGCGGATCGGGCCGTCCTCGCGCCGGCCGTCGCCGTTGTGGATGGCGGTCCAGGTGGCGCCGAACGGGACGTCGCGCGCGATGAACAGGCCGCTCGCCGAGGTGTCGTTTCCGATCAGGATCGATCGATCGGCGCTGAGGTAGTCGACCGAGCCCGCGCTCGGCATGACGATGACGTTCGACAGCGGCGCCCCGGTGTGGTCCACCACCCGGCCGACCACCAGCCCCTCGGGGGGGAACGAGTCCTCTCCCATCGCGGCCAGCACCTGGTCGAGGGTGTCGACCGACACCAGGACCCCGCGCACGTCGATCTCCTCGATATCGGCCGCCAGCCGGCGGCAGGTCACCGACGCGGTCGACTGCGGGCTGAGCTCGAGGAGGACCGAGCAGACCTCCTCGAAGACCTTGTCGGTCTCACCCGAGAAGATCGGGGTCGGGCCGGCCACCGGCTCGAGCGGGATGGTGTCGCTGCCCTCGATGACGTACACCGTCCCGCCGTCGCCGTCGGGCACCGCGCGCGGCGCGGCCAGGCCGACCGTGAGGTTGGCCGCCTGCTCGGTGGTGATGTCGAGCGCGGTCTCGATGTCGTCGGCGGTGACCCGGATGGGCGTGGTGTCGACGATCCCGCACTCGTCCTGGTCGAGCTGCTTGGCGTCGGTGCAGGTCAGCGGCACCAGCGCGACATCGACGTCGCTGCCGGCGTCGAAGTAGGCGGCGCCGGCGAATGCCGGCCGCGGCTGGAAGGTGTCGAGCGGCACGCCGCGGACGTCGAACAGCCGTTCGTCGGGGCAATCCCCGTCGAGCTCGGGGTCAGCCTCGAGCACCTCGGGGCGCCAGGCGGAGGCCTCGATCCGCAGGCGGTGGGGCGGGATGTTGAAGAAGGTCGGGCTCGAGACGTTGCCGAGGCTGCACAGGGTGGTCGCCGGCGGGACCGCGAAGCAGGCGTCGGCGACGATGCGGTCGTCGTCGGCCACGTCGAGGATGCGGATGCCGAGCGTTGCGCCGCAGCGCATGCCGTAGTCGGAGCAGCTCTCGGACGGGCACTGGCTGCCGTCGCGCTGGTCGAACTCGAAGGAGATGGCGAACGGGCCCAGGTCCTCGGGCGCCTTCTGGCAGCCAGAGAGCACGAGCGGGATCGCGAGGACGAGGCGCCTCACATGTCTCCGAACGGGTTGACGATCGCGTTGCGATCGAGCGGCGCCGGCTCCGACAGCGTGGTGAGCGCGACCACCCCGACCACGGTCAACACCACCGCGCCGCCGATCGAGAGGACGCCCCACGGCTTCTGGTACCAGGCCACCGGCTCGCTCGGGCCGACCCCGAGCATGAGATCGGCCGGGCCGGGAACCGGGGCGGGCAAGACCAGTCCGAGCAGCTTGCCGATGTCGCGGTCGATCGGGCGCGCCAGGCTGAGGCGATCACCGGCGCGCTGGTAGACCGAGGCGGTGAGGCCGCCGGCGTCCTGGTCGGCGATGACCACGACCGAGTCGACCCCGGCGACCACGGCCACGCCGTGCGCGGCGCGCCGCAGGCTGGCCCGGTCGGTGGTCGCGAGCGCCTTCATGCGCGCGGCCAGGCCGCGCTCGGCCTGGGAGAGGCGGACGAGGTCGAGGTCGATGGCGACCCGGTCGCCGGGCGCCGCGTCGAGGCGCGACCCGCGGGCGACGAAGTCGGGCGCCGACGCCACCAGGTAGTGCGGACCGGCGGCGATCTCGAGCGCGAGCGGGGTGACCCCGATCTGCTGGCCGTCGAGGTAGAGCGCGACCCCGTCGAAGGTGCTGGCGACCTCGAGGCGGGCGCTGCCGGTGGGCGCCTTGTGGGCGGCGTCGAACGCCTTGACCACCTCGGGTGGATAGCGCGCCGGGTCGAGCGAGGGGCTCTCGGGAGCGAGTCGGTGGACGAGGCGGAAGGCGTCGAGCGCGAGGCCGCGGTTCTGCTCGCGCAGGTGGACCTGGCCGGTCTCGAAGCTGACGCGAGCGAGGAGCTCGATCAGGGCGGGGGTGGGCGGCTGGGACAGGAGGGCCGATTCGGCCCGCGCGAGCGCGCGCCGGGCCTGGGGGTGGTCGAAGCGGGCCATCGCGGAGGCGGCCGCCTCGAGGTGGCTCACGGCCTCGGCCGAGGCCCGGTCGGCGGGCGAGCCGGCGGGCAGCTCCCCCTCGAGGGCGCGCGAGAGTTCGCCGGGTGGCAGCGGAGATAGCTCGGGTTCGCCGGCCATGCGCTCGCGCAGGTCGCGGGCGGCGCGCGCACCCGCGGCTCCGTCCCGGGCGGCGTTGAGCACCGCGACTCGGCGCGGCGCCGCTGCCGCCGGCAGCGCCACCGCCATGGCCACCAGGGAGGCCAGGGCAGAGGCTGCCGAGCGCCCTTCCATTACCATTTGGCCCCCATACTATAGCCTACCGTCAGGTCATGGCCGCGACCCAGCTCACGAGCCCCGAGCGCTACGAGCTCATCGAACGCCTCGCGGTCGGCGGCATGGCCGAGGTGTTTCGCGCGGTCGCCTACGGCGAGCACGGGTTCGAGAAGGCGCTGGCCATCAAGCGCATCCTGCCGGAGCTGGCGCGCGACCCGGAGTTCGAGAACCGCTTCATCGGCGAGGCCAAGCTGGCGGTGAAGCTGAGCCACGCCAACGTGGTCCAGGTGCTCGATTTCGGGCGGATGGGCGGGACGCTGTTCATCGCCATGGAGCTGGTCGACGGGCTCGACCTGGCCGCGCTCCTGCGCCGCTACAAGGAGCTCGGCCGGCTCTTGCCGATCCCGGCGGCGCTGCACATCTCGATCGAGATCGCGCGCGGCCTCGACTTCGCGCATCAGCACGGCGTCGTGCATCGCGACGTCTCGCCGTCGAACATCCTCATCAGCCGCGCCGGCGAGGTGAAGATCGCCGACTTCGGGATCGCGCTGGCGGCGGCCGACCGGCGGGCGGGCGCCGACGGGCGGCGCATCATGGGCAAGTGGCGCTACATGTCGCCCGAGCAGGGGGCGGGTGAGCCGGTCGAGATCCGCTCCGACATCTTCTCGGCGGCCGCCGTGTGGTTCGAGCTGTTCACCGGCGACAAGCTGTTCCCCGGCGACGACGCCGACACCATCATCCGCAACATCGCCCGGATGGCGATCCCGAAGGCCTCCGACCGGCGCGCCGGGCTGCCGGCGCGGCTCGACGAGCTCCTCTGTCAGGCGCTCGAGCGCGTCCCGGCGAAGCGGCCGGAGGCGGGCGAGCTCCTGCGCGGGCTGGTGGAGGTGAGCTACGGCTCGAGCATCGTGGCCAGCGCGCTCGACGTGAAGGCGGCGGTCAGCGACGCGCTGGCCGCTCCTGCCGCCGATGCGAGCGGCGCCACACCGGCCAGCCGCGGGCTCGACGATCTCATCCGGGCGCAGCTCGGGACCGGCGACGGGGCGGTGGCGGAGGAGGAGAACCGCAGGACCGCGGTGGCGCCGCCGCCGGCCGACGCCTTCGCGGTGACGGCGCCGGCCGACAAGACACCGGACAAGAACCTCGACACGGGCACCTTCGTGCGGCTCGGGGTGGACGAGCAGGGCGCCACCCGCTGGGAAGTCGACCACGAGACGGTCGCGGCGGCGCCGAGGGCGATGCGCGGCGGGCGCAGCAGCGCGCCTCCGCACGAGGCCACCCCGGTCGAGCCGCCGGCCGAGCGCAGCCGGCGGCGCCTGCTCCTGGTGGTCGCCTCCGCCGGCCTGCTCGGCGGCGCCGCGGCGGTCGCCTGGACGGTGACTCGGGCCTCGGGCGCCGACGATCGGGCCGAGTCCACCAGCGACGCCGGCGCCCGCACCGCGGCGGCCGCCGGCGAGGGGGCGCTCGCGACTCTCGTCATCGACTCGGATCCGCCCGGCGCGCGGGTGGTGGTGGACGACAAGCCGCTGCCCGGCCGCACGCTGACCTCGGTCGAGGTGAAGCCGGGCGCCTCGCACCGGGTCGCGGTCGAGCTCGCCGGCTACGAGGTGTGGCTCGATGACGTCGCCGCCAACCCCGGCGAGCGCATCCGCGTGGTCGCCTCGCTGGTCGCGCAGCACGCCTCGCTGCGGGTCGTGACCCGTCCGCCCGGCGCGCTGGTCACGCTCGACGGCGAGGCCATCGGCACCACGCCGCTCAGCCGCGGCGATCTGCGCCCGGGCGCCGGGCGCACGCTGGTGGTCTCCAAGGCCGACTTCAAGCCGATCTCGATCCAGGTCGACCTGGACGCCGCCACGCCGGTGGAGATCGAGCGCAAGCTCGACAGCGCCATCGTCTACGGCCGCATCACCCTCCACATCAAGGACGGCTGGGCGGAGGTCTCGCTGGGCGGCAAGTCGGTCGGCAACGCCCCCGGCATCCTTCGCCTCCCGGTGGGCTCCCAGCGCCTGCGGCTCTACAACCCGGTCAGCAAGAAGAGCAAGCTGGTCACCGTCGATGTGGTCGCCGGCAAGACCAACCATTACGAGTTCGGGCTGTAGCAGGCTCTACTTCTTCTTGCCCGGGCGGGGGGCGAGCTCGACCGTGACGTCGCCGCCGAGCACGATGGACTGGCAGGACAGGCGGACCTTGGTGATGAAGTAGACGTTGCCCAGGTGCTTGCGCTCGTCGTCGTTCTGCGGGCTCAGGTGATCCTCGCCGGCGACGATGCGAATGCGGCACAGACCGCAGCTGGCCTTGCCGACGCACGCGGTCTCGATGGCGATGCCGTTCCTGCGGCCGACCTCGAAGACGGTCTCGCCGTCGCGGCAGTCTGCCGTGAGGCCGGCGGGGAGGAAGGTGACGCGCGGCATGTCAGCGGGCGCGCGAGACGGCCGGGTGGCCGTCGATCCAGAAGCGGAGGGGGGCGGCTGCCCAGTCGCCGGCGTAGTCGATCCCGATGCGCGGCCCGCACGCGATGCGCTCGGCCGGGACGCGGGGGCCGCCGGCGGCGACGAAGAGGTCGGCGGAGCGAACCAGGTCGGTGCCGTTGTGCCGGCGCGAGATGCCGAGCGCGCGGGTGAGCTTGCCGGGACCGCGCGCCGCCGCCGTGCCGCCGCCGACCCCGCGGGCCGGCTCGACCGCCCGGACCAGCACCGCCTCGGCGCGTCCGGCCGGACCGGTGACGATGTTGAACATGTCGTACATGCCGTAGATGAGGTAGACGTAGGCCACGCCGCCCGGCCCGAACATCACCGCGTTGCGCTCGGTCTTGCCGAAGCGAGCGTGCGAGGCGCGATCGTCCGGTCCCAGGTAGGCCTCGGTCTCGACGATGATGCCGGCCCGCTCGCCGCACACCAGCAGCTTGCCCAGGAGGGCGCGCGCGACGGCGGTGGAGGGGCGCGCGAAGAAGCGCTGTGTCATCCTCGGCTGACGGGACACCCCGAATCGCTTAGCACAGAAGCGGCGTCGGAGTTGGGGTCGACCAGCAGCCGCTCGCCGTCGATCTCGCGCAGGAGATCCGCGATGCGCTCGTCGCCCGCCAGCGCCTCGGTCAGGGCACTGACCGCGCTGCGGTAGCGCGCCCGGTCGAGGACGCCCTGCAGCAGGCGGAAGCGGAGGAAGAGGAGCGCGGTCTGAACCACGTCCGACAGGCAATACGTCTGGATGCGCTCGAGCATCCCGGCCCGGTACATCCCTTCGATCTGCGAGCCGTCGACCCCGACCTTGCCCGGCAGGCCGATGAGCCGCGCCAGGGCGTCGAGCGAGCTCGAGCGGGCTGCGCCGTGGTCGGCGAGCCAGTCGCAGAGATCGATGTGACCGTCCTGACTGTAGCGGTGACGGACCGAGCGGTCGCGGTAGTACCAGGGCATGGCCACTCCGCAGTGGAGACTTCGCAGGGCCAGGACCGGCATGTCGAACGTGCGGCCGTTGTAGGTGACCAGCGCAGGCCGATGCCGGCCGACGAAGGCGGAGAAATCCTCCAGGATTCCGCGCTCGTCGCGCGCAGACTCCCCGATGATCCCGAGGCGCTTCATCCGGTAGCCGGCGTCGAGCCACAGGCATCCGATGACGATCACTCGATGGGCGTAAGTGGGCGGAAACGGGCGCTCGGTTCCCGTCGGAGTGTCGGGTCGATTCCATCGATCCGCATCCGGCACGGTCTCGATGTCGAGGACCAGGTAGCTCCGCTGAGCTCGCGGCACGAGAGCAACAGTAGGGCCAAGGTCTGACAGGACGTGTCGCCGGGCGGCTTGGCGATGGACATGGGCTCGGCGAATAATGGATCGATGTCGCCGCCGCCCGGTGTCCGGAGGCCCACGGGGTCAGGCCTCGCGCTCGCGGCGGTCGCTCTGCTCGGCGGCGATCACCGCGGGACGGCCCAGGCAGCGGAGCCGGAGCCGGAGTGCCGGGTCGTGGAGTTCGAGGTCACCCCGACCGAAGACCTCCAGATCGTCGTCTGGCTCGAGGACACCGCCGGCAACTACGTCGACACCATCTTCATCACGCGCAAGACCGGCAGCTACGGGCTCGGCAACCGGCCCGGCATCATGGACTTCAACAGCGGCCCCTGGTGGCCCTACGGCCGCCGCGTCACCACCTTCCCGGTCTGGGCCCACCGGCACGGGATGACCTTTCCGCTGATCGAGTTCCAGGACGGCAACGACGACAACCTGTCGCACGCGCTCGGCGAGTCGTCGCGCGAGCGCTTCTACTGCCGACCCATCCGCGCCGACGAGGATCTGTGGGACGCCACCAGCTGCGCCAGCACGGTCTACACCGACAAGGGCGTCCTGTCGGGCGACGGCACCAGCTCCTACCCGCCGCGCTCGGACGTGACCTTCGATCCGTCCAAGGACCATCCCTCGGTCGAGACCATGGCCGAGCTGAACCCGTTCGACGTGGTGTCGCAGGCGACCCCGGCGGGAGACGAGAAGTACCTCGCCACCTGGCCGGTTCCCCCCGAGGTGCCGAACGGCGACTACGTGCTCTGGCTCGAGGTGTCGAAGGAGTTCGACCAGAACGACACCTACGACAGCTGCAACACGTGCGACGAGGACGGGCTCCCCGGCGACTGCTGCGACGCCGTCGGAGGAGAGCCGGGCTGCCCCGACTGCCTCTATCCGGCGCGCAGCGACATCCCGTGGAAGGAGTACGGCGTCGCCTACCGCGGCCAGCCGTCGCTGGTCTACTCGGCGCCGATCGCGCTGTCCGACTCGCTGGTGGTCGCCAAGACCCTCGACTACGTCGGCTACGGCGATCCCGACGGCGCCGACGGCGAGATCCGCCCGCCGGACGCGACCATCACCGACGGCGTCGACGGCTCGGGCGCCGGCCGCCTGCTGGTCATGCTCGACGGCGGCGACCCCTACCGCCTGCGGGTCTCCGCCTTCCCGTCGCCCGACGAGACCGCGCCGGCGGCGCCGAGCCAGGCCGAGGTCGGCGAGGTCAGCGGCACCGAGGCGCAGGTGAGCTTCGTCGCCCCGGGAGACGATGGCCTCGAGGGGGAGGTGGCCGGCTACGAGATCCGCTACCTGACCGGCGCCGAGATCGATGCGTCGAACTTCTACGACGCGACCGAGGCGGTGGTGGCGCTCGAGCGGGTGGCCGCCGGCGAACAGCAGGAGGTGATCGTCAAGGAGCTCCTGCCGCGCACCGCCTACACCATCGCGATCCGCGCCTTCGACGAGTGCCGCAACGTCGGGCCGATCACCATCTTGCACCTCGAGACGCCGCGGCCCGAACCGGGCACGGTGGACGCCTGCTTCGTGGCGACCGCGGCCTACGGCTCCAAGCTGGCCGGCGAGGTCGGCGCCCTGCGCGCCTTCCGCGACGCCGCGCTGCGCAGCAACCTGCCGGGCGAGATCGCGGTCGAGGGCTACTACACGTTCGGCCCGCTCCTGGCGCGCACCATCGCCCCGTCGGAGACGCTGCGGCGGGCGGCGCGTGCCGCGCTCGCGCCGGTCACCGCGCGGGTCCGCGCCGCCGGCTTCTGAGGGTCAGCCGCCGGCGGCGGCGACGGCGGCGCGGCCGCCGAGCTCGGCGGTGACCGGGACGGCCGGATCGGCGTCGCAGGTGCGGGTGAAGGGGAGGACGCCGGACAGCGAGAGCGCGAAGCCGGCGCTGGCGGTGCCGTTGTCGCAGAAGCCGGAGAAGGTGACCGCGCCGTTGCCCGGTTCGGCGGTGCGGTCGAACCGGAGATCGCAGCCGTCGGCGTCGGTGCCGAAGAAATCGACCAGCTCGATGCGGTCGGTGTCGCTGATGGGAACCGGCTGGTCGTCGATGAGCTCGGGGCGCGGCAGGCAGAAGACGAGGTACTGACCGTCCGCCGCCGGATCGATCTGCGAGCCCTGGATGGTGATGGCGGTCGGATGCTCGCCGTTGGTCGGCGGGCAGTCGTTGTTGGCCGATGCGGTCATCTCGCCGAAGGTGACGCCGAGGGCGGTCACCCCGGCGGCCTCCTCGTCACCGGGGCCGCAGGAGTCGTCGTCGCTGCAGCCGGCCAGCGCGGCGGCCGCCAGCGCCGCCAGGCCCAGCGCGAGGCAGCTAGTAGCGGAACGGGAACGTGACGGCGATCTGAGCGGCGACGGCATTTCCGTAATAGGTGCTCTGGTTAATGTACTCGAACAGCGCCTCGGCGCGCGCCTCGCCGAGCTGGCCCTGGATGCCCAGCAGCCGGGCCTGCACGTCGAGCTTGACCCCGACGGTGTGGGTGGTGAGCTCGCTCAGCTTGACGTCGTCGGTGAGGTAGGGCTCGACCGCCGGGTCGGCGCTCGGATAGGTGGTCTGGTAGAAGTCGGCCGCGCTCTGGTGGTGGAGCCGGTAGCGGATGTGGGCGTCGAAGTCGGGAACGATCTCCTGGATGACCCGCAGCTCGGGCGTGTGGCCGATCACGCCCCAGTCGTCGACGTAGAACCGGTAGCTGCCGGCCAGCGTGGTGCGGGTGGGCGGAATGAAGGCGCGCAGCCCGCCGAGCAGCGCGTGGCGCAGGCGGGTGTCGGGGACCCGCTCCGGCTCGAGCATCCCGCCGGCCGACACCGAGCGGTAGGGATTCTCCTGGAAGCCGTCGAGGTAGGCGAGGTCGTAGGTCGCCTCGCCTACCAGGACCGGGCTCAGGATCTGCCGCAGCGACAGCGAGCCGAGCGCGGTGAACAGCTTCCCCTCGATGGGGTCGACGATCTCGCTCTGCGCTCCCTCGTTGTTCAAGGTGTCGCGGCCGCCGGCGAGGTTCACCGCCAGCACGGTGTTGCGCTGGCCGAGCTCGATCGAGCCGCGCAGGTTGGCCATGGCGCTCTTGTAGTCCGGCTCGCTCGACGCGCGCGCGCCGCCGCCGACCTCCAGCGTCTCGATCCGGTGGAGGTAGCTCGCTCCTGCCTCGTAGCGCTTCTCGTCGAACGGGGTGCCGGCGGCGCCGGCCGCCACCGACGCGGAGGAGATGGAGTCGACCAGGAGGTGGGCGCGCAGCTCGCCGTCGTCGCCGACGTCGAAGCGGGCGTCGAGCATCGGCTGAGCGACCCGGGTCGATCGCTCCTTGTAGTAGGCGCCGCGCACCGACAGCTCGCCGTCGGCGCGAGCGGACTCCGGCGAGGCCGCGAGCAGCAAGACCACCAGCGTGACAGTTGCGTCGCGCACTAGTTACAGCCGCATCCGCCGCCGGCCTCGCCGGTGCCGCCGTCGGCTCCCTCGCGCGAGCCGCGCGCGTGCTGGTCGAAGCGCGACTCGCCCGGCTGGCGATCTCCGACCATCGTGCGCCGGGCCAGATGCTCGCGCTGGTACGGCTTGACGCGGGCGCAGGCGGGCGCGAGCGTGGCGGCGGCAAGGGCGAGGAGCATCCAGGGAGCGCGCCGCGACATCGAGCGGCCCAGTATAGCCCGCATGTCGCGCGCGTGATATCCACGGGCGATGCAGCGGCTTCTCTTCGTCCTGGTTCTCGCGACCGGAGCGTGCACGACACGGGCGAAGGGCACGACCACGGGGCCGGGCGCAGGCGAAGGAAGTCTCCTGCCCCAGGACCAGACCTTCACCCTGAAGGACGTCGAGGTGCGCGGCGTCGTGTTCGAGCCGCAGGCGCTCGGCCTGCCGGTCATGACCAAGGTCACGGGGCACGGGCGTCCCAACGCGGAGCGCTTGCGCCGGCGCGTCAATCGCAAGAATCCGGACCCGGACGAGGCCCGCCAGCTCGCCAGCGCGCTGTGGGCGGACGCCGACGCCGCCGCCGCAACCGACGCGGGGCGCGCTCTCGCGCTGCGCGAGGAGGCCCGGTCGCTCCTGCGCAAGCTGCGCGCCAGCCTCGGCGCCAAGGCGGACGCGTTGACCCTCGAGATGGTGGCCGCCGCCGAGCTCTGGCTGGGCGACAACGCCGCGGCGGCCACTGCCTACGACGAGCTGGTGCGCCGCTTCCCGCAGCACCCGGGCGCACGCGCCTTCCAGACCTGGCTGGCGTTCCTCCTCCTGCGCCTGCACAAGGTGGCCGACGCGGCCGCGCTGGTGAAGAGCTGGAAGCTCGATGAGCTCGGCGACATGGGGTCCTACGTTCTGGCCTGGGTCAGTTTCCTGGCCGGCGACGGCGCGGCGGCGCGCGCCGGCATCGCGCGCGCGCTCGCCAGCTGGCGCGAGCAGACCACGCGGCCGGTGGTCGAACGGGATCTCCTGCTCATCCTCGCGCGCAGCGGGGCGGACGCCGACTCGGCCGGCAAGGTGGTGGCGGAGGCGAGCGGCGACGATACCCAGAAGCGCTACGTCCTCATGTTCAAGCTGTCGGAGGCGTTCGAGAAGGACGGCCGCTACGCCGACGCCGCGCGCGCGCTCGACATCGTGGTCGATGACGTGGTGAAGGGGCAGATGCCGCCCGACGATCTGGTCGGCTTTCGCTTCCGCCAGGCCGACTTCGCTTTTCGCCTGAACGACCCGGAGAAGGCGGCGGAACGCGCCAAGGTCGCCCACCAGACGCTGAGCGCGTGCGGCCAGCGCTGCCCGGCGACCACCGCGCAGGCGGTGACCGAGAGGGTCCTCAAGCTCGCGCAGTTCTCGCACACGGTGTACGCCAAGTCGCAGGACCCGCGCCACTACAAGGCGGCGCTCGAGCTCTACCGCTACTACCTCGAGATTCCGGACCGCGAAGACAGCGAGACGGTGCGCGGCTACCTGCGCAGCCTGGAGGAGACACGCAGCTCGGCGGATCCCAACGCCGGCAAGCACGACGGCGAGGTGATGTTGAACGTGGCGCTGGCGCGCCGCGAGGCGCTGGCCGCCTGCTACGAGTCGGCGCTGATGCGAGAGCCCGCGCTCGAGGGCTCGATGAAGCTGTCGATCGAGATCGACCACACCGGAAAGGTGGCCGGCGCGGCGAGCGATCCGGCGCCGGGCGCCGAGGGGCTGGCCCGGGTGGCCGGCTGCGCGGTCGATCGCTCGCGCGCCTGGAGCTTCCCCAGCCGCACGGTGCCGGGCAAGACGGTGCTCGACATCCCGGTGCAGTTCCGCATCCAGCCGGCGCCGGGCGCCGCCTCCCCGCCCTCCCCGTCGGCCGCCCCGCCCGCCGACAAGAAGAAGACCGACCCGAAGTGACCCCATCCACCCGGCGCCGCCCGCCTCGCCCGCGCCGTCGCCGCCCGCCTCGCCCGCGCCGCCCGCCTCGCTCGCGCCGCCCGCCTCGCCCGCGCTGCCCGCCTCGCCCGCGCC
>Ga0111538_10007715_pt1 | contig 14487 bp, 10 predicted proteins | sample SoiMethybrSBSTD1_FD_79669 | JGI IMG/M metagenome (GOLD analysis project Ga0111538, IMG submission 79669) | Bulk soil microbial communities from a Populus tree surrounding site in Tennessee, USA - Soil MetaG P. TD hybrid SBSTD1 (version 2)... | ecosystem: Environmental > Terrestrial > Soil >... | reverse complement strand
TTATAGCCGGCCCCTCCAAGACTGCCGATATCGAACAATCTCTTGTCCTGGGAGCTCATGGCCCAAAGACGTTAACTGTATTCCTTTTGCATGCATAGCGAACTTCAAAGCTCAACCCCAGTGCAGAAATCACACTAAGCTTATGCCGTAGTTCACCCACCTTCTCCATTCAAAAAGTATTGTCTTATCTGATTTCACCCATTTTTTATTTTCAACTACTTATATCCAGTTAACCAAGCCCCAAATTTTATGAAAAGAGTTTTTCTCCAACTTTACGCTGCCATTCTGTTCGTGTCCTTGGCAGGCTGCACTTCAGCACAGCCGACTACGACACAGATGACCCCGGCGCAGCCGGCACCAAACATCGATGCGCTTATACCCATTCGGGGATTTTGTATTGGCTCTCCCAAACCTGCGTCTGTGGATAATTTTGTGAAGTTTGTTAAAGAAGAGCTTGTCACAAGGCAGGTGAACACGTTGATACTTCGCGTTGACTTTAACTATCAGTTTGAGACACATCCCGAATTGAGGGATAGTGTTGCCCTCTCCAAAGCAGACGTTAAGAAAATTGTAGACGTTTGTCGCAGCAATAACATCAGAATCATTCCACAGATCAACTTATTGGGTCATCAATCCTGGGCGTCGAGAATTGGAAACCTCCTGCGTGTATACCCACAGTTCGATGAAACTCCCCATGTTAAAATGCCTGAGAAATATTCATGGCCAAATGCGGATGGATTGTATTGTAAGAGTTACTGTCCATTGCATCCAGAGGTTCATGGTATCGTATTTTCACTGGTTGATGAGATTTGCGATGTTTTTGAAACCAATGCGTTTCATGCCGGAATGGATGAAGTCTTTTATATTGGTGACGACAAATGCCCACGATGCAGTGGCGTTGATAAGGCCGTATTGTTTGCGGGTGAAGTGACAAAAATCCGAGACCACCTTGCAAGTAAGAATCGCGAGCTATGGATTTGGGGAGATAGACTGCTCGATGGCAAGGCAACAGGAATGGGAATGTGGGAAGCAAGCATGAACAATACACACCGTGCGATCGACCTGATCCCAAAAGATGTGATGATTTGCGATTGGCACTATGAGAGGGCAGATAAGAGTGCAGTGTTGTTCGCAATGAAAGGGCTCAAGGTTGTTACCTGTCCCTGGAGAAATCCAAAGGTGGCCGTCGTTCAAGTTGACGACATGGTACGATTCAGAAAAGAATCAGCCAAAAATATGCAAAACAATTTTCAGGGAATAGTGCAAACGGTTTGGTCGAACCCTGATAACTTTATGGATGGATTTTACGGAAAAACAAAAGACGAAAAGGCGGGTGAGAATACTCCGTGGAATACTTTCCGCGCAGCCTACGCAAAGATCAAAGAAGCAAAATAACGGGCAGGCTGATAGCAGAATGCAGTACTATTTGTTAGCTCTCTTAATGGCCGTTGCAGTCTTTAGCAACGGCCAGGATCTAAAATCTGGCGGAATACTTAAACCGGAACAAGCGATAATGGATGTAAGGCACTATGCCGTATCGCTTTCGGTGGACCCTCTTCAGCAAAGTATTGAAGGCGCTGCAACTATTACCATACTCCTCTCACAGCCCACTCAAACGCTTTTGTTCGATCTGGTGAATCTCCTTGAAGTAAAGAAGGTTTGGGTAAATGGTAAGGTACAATCCTTTACACATACGGACGACGTTATAAAAGTTTCACTAGCCTCCCCGCTGAAGGCGGGAAAGACGTCCGTAAAAGTCCAGTATGGGGGAAAGCCAGGAATCTCGAAGAATCCGCCGTGGGTTGGAGGCTTTACCTGGTCGAAAGATTCGTTAGGCCGTCCCTGGGTGGCAATAACCTGTCAAAGCGAAGGAGCGAAAATATTTTTTCCGTGCAAAGACCATCCAAGCGATGAACCAAATGACGGCGCAGATCTCATTATAACAGTTCCTGAAGATTTATATGTGGCTGGCCCTGGTAGACTTCTAAGTAATGTAAAGAAGCGAAATAGGCGCACTTTTCATTGGAAGACGTCTTATACGATCAACAACTACAGCATAGTGTTTAACATCGCAAGGTACAGCGTAGTGACAAGGACGTTTACATCTGTCAGTGGTGACAAGATACCTATGCAATTCTACGTATTGGAACTGCATGAGAACAAAGCAAACAGGATGCTCGATTTGCTTGAACGCTGCGTGAAGCTGGAAGAAAAATACTTCGGTCCATACCCCTTTCCCAAAGATAAGATCGCTATTTGTGAAACTCCACACCTTGGGATGGAACATCAAACATTAAATGCGTACGGTAACAAATTCAAATATACCGTCTCTGGCGGAAAGGATTTTGATTGGCTGCTCTTGCACGAATTAGGGCACGAGTGGTGGGGCAACAAGGTGACAGTTAAGGATTGGGCTGATATGTGGATACAGGAAGGTATCTGCACTTTTGGAGACCATTTGTATACACTGGACTACGACGGCAAGGAGGCATACCTGAATCGGATGAAAGCAACAGCCAGAGCAACGTCCAACATCCAGCCTATTGTTCCCGGAAGTGACATCGATGCAGACGCAGTCTATCAGTATGACATTTATGTTAAAGGCGCATTCTTCATGCACACGATTCGATATATCGTCGGAGATGAGATCTTTTTCCCCACGCTTAAAGAGCTTGCCACCGATCCAAAGTTCACCTATGATAATCTCATTAGTACAAATGACGTTGAGAAATTATTCACCAAAGCATCAGGAATGTACCTCAAGCCCGTATTTGACCTTTATTTACGAACTACGCAGAAGCTTGATATAAGGGTAAAACAAACGGGCAATAACGAATATCTAATACAGCTGATAAATTTTAATGATCCATTGCCATTGGACGTGCAAACCGACAACGGTCGTGAACGGAGGATGGTTGACGAGAAAGGTATTACGGTGAAGAGTGAAAGCACGCCTGTCGTAGATCCGGACGTTTATTATTTGAAGAGAGTAATTCTTGAATAGTTTACCAACAACGTACGCTCAATCCGAAATTGTATCTTTAATCCGCTTTTGCGTATAGTCTGAGGGTGTTACGCCAAACAATTTCTTAAAACATTCCCGAAAATATTGTAGATCATTAAACCCAACCTCATAAGTGATCTCCGCAATGGTGAGCTGATTCTGCTCCAGTAGTTGAGCCGCTCTCTTCAAACGAATGGTCCTTATGAATTCGTTCGCAGACTGACCCGTGAGTGCTTTAAGCTTGCGATATAACTGCATGCGACTCATCCCGACATCGAGACCTAGTTCTTCGACAGAATACTCAGCGTTGTTCATATTGTTCTCGATGCTACGAAGAGCTTTTTGCACGAACTCTTCATCTGCAGACGTAAGCGTTACCCTGCGGGGTTCAATTAAAAGCGTATCGTTATCTCTGAACGCTTTCCGCATAAGCTCACGTGCACGTATTACATTCCTTACCTTAAGCTGTAATACTTTTGGATTAAACGGCTTGTTCACATAATCATCTGCCCCGGTTTCCAGGCCTTCGACTTTAAAGATCAATGATGTTCTGGCCGTGAGCAGAATGATGGGGATATGTGAGGTCTTTGCATTCGATTTGAGCTGACGGGTCATTGAAATTCCATCCATCACCGGCATCATAACATCGCTAATTATAATGTCAGGGATCTCCTCGAAAGCCAGAGACACTGCCTCCTTTCCATCTTCAGCTTCAAGAATAACAAACTCATTCAAGAAAATCGATTTAACATAGGCCCTTACTTCACTATTATCTTCTACAATCATCAGTTTGGGCTGGTCTTCCGTACGCTGTAGCAGCTGATCCGTCTCATGTTCCTTTTCAAGTAGAACGTCAAGAGACAGTGACGGATAAGATTCAATCTGCTCAACATCGCCTGGGCGTTGTGAAAGTTCCGATTGATCGAAGTGTTTATTGCCAGCCAGTAACTTCACCGTAAAACGAGTGAGGTAATTATTAGTTCGATCGACAGTAATGGTTCCGTGATGCGCATCGACAAGGCTTTTGGTCAAAGCCAGACCAATTCCCGTTCCGGTATGATGACGGTCTTCGTCATAACTAAAAAACGTCTGGAAAATCGTTTCGTAATGTTCTGGTTTGACTCCCTTTCCGGAGTCCTCGACTGCAATAGTTATGTCCTCTTTTCCTTCCACGATGCGAATGGTAATATTACCCTGTTCGGGCGTATGCTTAAATGCGTTAGAAAGAAGATTAAACATAATTTTCTCAAACTGGTCGCGATCGAACCATGCTTTAATAACATTCGAGGAAGAGTAAAACTGAAAATCAATTTTTAATTGTTCGGCAAGCGCATCAAATGAAAGCTTGATCTCCTTGAGAAACTTAACGATGTTACCTTCAGATACTTCAAGCTTGAGATTACCACTTTCAGCCTTTCTGAAATCCAGCAGCTGATTAACCAAACGAAGCAGCCGTTGCGCATTATTGCTTATGCTGTGGAGATGATCGCGTACGAACTTGCTACCACTGCCCGACTCAATCAGACTTTGAACGGGACCGAGGATTAGCGTCAGTGGAGTCCTGAACTCATGTGAAATGTTTGTGAAGAACTGAAGCTTCGCACGGTTGAGCTTCTCCATGTTCTCCCGTTGAACGCGTTCAAGTTTAATATCGTGTATGAAGTTTGCCCGCATCAATATCAGTTTACGGAAGCCGTAAAGCACGAGCATGGCACCAATAATATATAGCAGTATTGCCCAATTGGTTTTCCACCAGGGCGGTTGTATGAGGAGATCGATCTCACTCAAGTGTTCTTTCCATACACCATCATTATTTGTGGCTTTCACCTTGAAGGTATAGTTGCCGTAATTGAGGTTGGTATAATTTACGTAGCGTCTGGAAGCATCTGTGAAAGTCCAATCTTTGTCGAGCCCCTCCAGCATGTAGGCATACCGTATTTTATCGGGAGCGGCGAAGTCGAGCGATGCAAATTCGAAGGATATTGTGTTTTCGAAATGTTTTAGGTTTACTTCATCCGACTGAGAGATGGGTTTATCCAAAAGCACGCGGTCGTTGAAATGTTTGCCGGGAACAACCGGCTCATTCAGCACTTGAAAATTCTGAATCACAAGAGGGGCCATCGTCGGATTACCCGCCAATGCGGAAGGGTTGATTATATTAAATCCATCAGAACCTGCGAACAGAAGCCGTCCTTTCGAATCCTTAAAGCACACGTTGTTGTAGAAAAATCCACCTTGTACCCTATCATGAGCGTCGTAATTCTTGAAATACGTCTGTTCCATCGGATCAATCACTGTGAGGCCATTCCAATGTGCAAGCCATAACTTTCCCGAATCGTCTTCCAGAATACTTACGATCACAGGGTTGCTGGAACCGTTGCCCGTCTCTATTGACGTAAATTTTTGAGTACGCCGGTCGAAAGAATTTAAACCGTCTTCGGTACCAATCCAAAGTTTTCCGCCATGATCTTCGAAAACGGCATTTATAAAATTGTTGCTCAACGAATTGGTCGAATCACTGCTTTGCTGGTAAATGTGAATATCTGCTGCTTCGCCTCGAGCTTTGAAGCGATATAGTCCATTGCCCCTCGTGCCTATCCATAACACGCCGGACAAATCCGCATGTAATGCAACCAACGGGACTTTCTTCAACTCCGGTTGATTATATTGGGTGACCTCACCTGTGGGTGTTATTTTGTTAAGGCCGCCACCCCAAGTGCCGATCCACACGTCACCATGATTATCTTCTTCAATGGCCATGATAAAATCGTTATTGAGCGCTGCGTTAGATTGTGTATGGAAGTGATCAAATGACGTTACGACATTGTTGTTCTTATCATATTCTTTTTGATTAAAGCGGTATACTCCAACGCCAGCTGTACCCAACCATATGTTCCCCCGTGAATCGGTAAAAATTGTTTGAACAAAATTGGTGAACACGTTTTTCTCGGAGTTCTGGATTACTACGTGACTAAATGCCCCATTCTGTAACCTGTACAATCCGCCTCCTACTGTCGATATCCAATAACCGCCTTCATCAGCTTCACGAAGACCCGTGATAATGTTCCTTGCTCCGTCGAACATCGACGTTTTATATGCTTCAAAATCCTTTGCGTAACTATCATACTTATTCAAACCACGTTTTGTTCCTACCCACAACACTCCACCCCTATCAAAGTACAGCGCTGTGATTGTACTTTGGCTGAGATTGCCCTTCGTTTCTTCATTGTTGAAGAATTTCTTGAATGACTCTGCCTTGACGTCGAAAAAGTGAAGGCCTAATTCAGATCCGGCGATGATAAATGGACTATCCCCTCCCACTGAAAGAATACACCTCATAAAGCTATAAGGCGACGGTTTGCCAGCAACGGCGAAGGTTTGTATTTTCCCTTCGCTCAGCCTTAACAAGCCTTTCATGGTGCTGCACCATATCGACGTCTTCCCATTCTCCTGTAGTTCCGTAATATCAAATATATAGTTCTGCAAATCACCAGGGCTTGTGTTTGGCACCCTATATCTTTCGAACTTATAGCTATTGCCGGAAGCGATCAAGCGGTTTAATCCTGACTGTGTAGCTATCCACAGAGTCTTATCAGACGAGAGATAGAGGTTTTTGGTATAGCTATTACTAAGAGATGACGCGTCATTGTTTTCATTAAAGAACCTTCTAAAACTATTCTGCTTATCATCAAAAACATTAAGGCCATACTCTGTTGCAACCCATAGATTTCCATCCTTATCTTCCTGGATCTTGCTTATGTTGTTGCTGCTTAAACTTTCAGGATCCGAAGAGTTATGGGCATAGTGTATAAATGTATCGTCATTTCTGTGGTAGCGAAACAATCCACCCATGTGAGTGCCTATCCAAAGGTTGCCTTTGGAGTCTTCATATAATGTTTGGATCTTATTGCTTTTGATCTTTCCTGCTGCGCTACTTGAATAGTAAGTGGTGGTTGAATATCCATCGAAACGTATTAACCCGGACCATGTGCCGATCCATAGGTAACCTTCACGGTCCTGTAGAAGGCAGTTGATTGAAGCTTGTGTAAGTCCGAGCTTCTGTTGGATCTGATCAAAAGTAATGTTCTTCTGCAACAACGTCGATGGTTGAGCGTCGGCGCTTCGCTGGAAAAAGCCACAAGCGAAAACACAAACAAGAAATCGAAAATGACCTGACTTAAAAAATCTCTGCATTCAGCTCAAGGTTGTTGCAACATATCCTCCTGCAGACGTTCTGCAAGTATTAAATTTACAGAAATACATGCTCTTATAAAAGTGCGTTTGAGCTCGCTTAATAGGCCTTTAAAAAAAGAGGAGGCTGTTTCATACTCTGAAATGCCTCCATCTTTTAATTAACCCAAAATCTCAAAATCTGTCCTGTAAAATCTTGCACTTCAGGCTCTGGATTTTGATTGCCTTCAAGATTCAGTCAACGGTCTTTTATCAACCAAGAAATATCTTTACCATTACTAGCAGCATCACGATCATTAATAAGCCAAAACTTATTTCCAACCACAAAAGTAAGACGGCTCTTTTGTATCCAACCCTGTATCGTTCTTTGTAATATTTCAGGATTTTTCTATCCATTTGAACATGCCAAGCTCATCCCGCTTGCGCTAGACGAATATTCAAAATCGTTGCTTGACCAATGGACGGGAATTTGCCCAAAATGCAATGGCAAACGTATCCATTGGCAACCTTGGATGAATCAATTATTTTAGCATGTCAGGTGTTACCACGCATCGAAAGCCGACGTGGGACATGCCACTGTCGAAAGCGGTACCTTGTCGGGCACTCGGGCGATAGTTTACGCAGTAATTCACGGCACAAAGAAAGGACCCTCCCCGGGTGACTCGTTTAATTGAATAAGGATCACTGGGATCATCGGATTGCTTCGCACCTGTGGGATTTATCGTAAGCCCATTTTTTGCGAGCTCCTGATAGTAGTTTACATTATAGAAATCGCTCGTCCATTCCCAGCAATTTCCAATGATATCATACAAACCATAGTCATTTGGAGGAAACGACTTTACCGGAGAACTTCCTAAAAAGCCGTCATCGCCGGTATTGTTAGACGGAAACGCGCCTTGAAATGTGTTAGCCATGAATCGTCCGCCAGGATTGAATTCATTACCCCAGCTGTAGCGCTGATCAACCCGACCGCCCCTCGCCGCAAATTCCCATTCAGCTTCCGTCGGCAATCTTTTGCCAGCCCAGTTACAGTATGCTACCGCGTCATCATAAGCAATGTGGACAACGGGGAAGTTATCTTTGCCTTCAATGGAACTTTCGGGCCCTTCTGGATGTCGCCAATCGCTGCCTACGCGCCATGACCACCATTGCGTGTAGTCATTAAGTGATATTGCATAGGCAGGCGGCGAAAAACAAAGAGACCCTGCTACAAGTTTTCCTTCGTCAGGTTTCGGAGTTCCTGGTGGCAACTGTTTGCTGAGGTCTTCCCATTGAGGTTTCTTTTCAGCCATTGTGATGTATCCGGTCGCGTCGACAAACTTCTTAAAATCTGCATTGGTGACTTCAGTAACATCTATCCAAAAACCATTCACGCGTACGCGATGAGCGGGACGTTCAGGCGCGTACGACTCCGGATCGTCAGTGCCCATGGTGAACTCTCCACCCGGAATCCAGGCCATACCCAGTGGGTTGTCTTTTTGTGAAGTTGACCCCTTTTGACTTTCAGGAGCGGTCGAAACATCTTTATTTTCTTTTGGTCCGTCACAGCCGAAAAGTAAGACTGTTACTCCGGCAACATATATTGTCGTTTTAAAAAAACCCCTCATAAGATCTTGCTCTTTTATTTTGCGCTCATGCACCTCTCACTTTCTCCAACAAAATAGCGGGCTCCGTGAACGTAGATTTCTTCATCCTTGGCTACCAACTCGATTTCGACTGGATCGAGCTTTTCGAAAGTAAATTTGAGCGTTGCTTTTTCACCATTGCTCATAACTTCCCATTTACCCGATTTTTTACCTTGATATTTTTTTGCTTGTCCTTTGAATATTCCGGTCCTCGTTATTCGTGATTCAAAAGTGCCGTCGGAACAAAGGTCAACTTCATCTTCTTTCTTTCCCCCCTGTTCATAATTTATCCCCAGCAATACTTTTCCGGACAAGAAAGGCTTCCAGTCAAAATTCTTGTAGGGCGACTCAGTCGAAGGTTTCTTGAAAGAAGTGCTGGTCATCAACGCTTGCAACCCTTGCTTTACACGCTCCAGTGATGTATTATCAGCGAGGGCAATTGTCACAATGCAAAATCCGTAAGGGCTACATTTAGATTCGAGATAAACTCGGTTCTGCGCATTAGCTTGGGCTCCTACTACCTTGCCGTTAGCGCTCAAAATATCACCCTCTCGTACAGTGATACCTCCGTCGATTTGAAGCTTCAATCCTGGGGACAGTTCCGAACCAGACTCCCAACGCTTACGCTGACCTGCCAGGTCAAGTTTTTCGTTCACGACAACAAACATTTCTCCTACAATGTTTGTATTAGGCATTAACAGAAACACCTCTGTATCACGAGGTAGTACACCATCCCACCCATCCGGGATCCGTGCCGACAGCCCCAGGCGAGGTGAATGTACGCTGTCCCCCGGGTGATACATTGTGCCTGGTTTAAGACGATTAGAGGGTAATTCTGATTGGGCAAATGAGTTCATGCCAATTAGCAATCCCACAATAGCACAGCAAATTCTTCGATTCTTCATGTGGTCTTTATTATCTTGAAAACATCAACCTGTTAATATACGGAGCAGAGAATCTCCGGAGATCAAATAACAAGTCCGTCCCGCTAAATGTCGCAACAAAAAATAGAAAAAGCGTCATTCCGGGTCAAGAATTCAGTAAAGTCTCGAGTCTGTTTTAACGACAAAAAAATAACTTAATTCCGATGATTATATCACGATTATTACTGGTTTCCCGATCGAGGCTTTTATAAATTTGGCCACCAATATATCTTTAAAAAAAACTTAATTCGTTGACCCTATGAAAAAACTACTCGTATTCGCAGTGATCTGCCTTCCTCTGTTTTCTTTCGCACAGTCCAACAAAGAAGATATCGATCTTATTCAATCGATTTATGGAAAAGAAAAGAAGACTATTGTTGCCGACTTCATCAAGCTTGAGGGCGCTCAAAAAGACGCGTTCTGGAAGCTGTATGATGAGTATGAGGGGAAACGCAAAGCCCTTGGACAAAAGCGGGTCGCACTCCTTGAAAAGTATGCTGCCAACTACGGTACCATGGATGATTTAGCGACCTCAAACCTGATAAAAGAGACCGTCAGCCTTGGCGCAGAAACCGACAAGCTTATTGCCACCTATCACAAAAAAATTGAGAAGGTGGCGGGAGCAAAACCTGCAGCGCAGTTCTATCAACTTGAAGTATATCTATTAAGCGCGATTCGTACTTCTATTTTCGAAAACATACCATTTATTGGAGAGTTGAAATAAAGCTGACGTTTAACGGCGACACATATTTACAATACGTAAAAAAGCCATTGTTTCAAATGGCTTTTTTACTTTTACCGCTACACTGGTTGCGAAATGACGAGGTCATTACTTATTGCTTTGATCCTGGGGCAATGCATTGAAACATTCGCCCAGATTTCTGACTCAACCGACGTGGATATTGTCGACTTGCTGTTTTCCAAAAAGAAGAGGGAAGCAACTAGCAAATATCGCTCGAATAAAAAGGTTCATTTTTCATTGTTGCCTGCAGCCGTCAACGTACCCGGTGGTGGTAAAGCAGTTATTACCGCCGTCAATGCTGCGTTCTATGCCGGCGATCCGTCCGTTACCAATCTATCGAACGTATATGTAATCCCATACACAAACTTTACTAATCGTTACGGATTATACGTACGACCCAACATCTGGATCCATGGAAATAAGTTCAACCTGATGGCCGATTACCGGATAGCACACTTCCCACAATATTCCTGGGGACTGGGCGGCGATAGCCCGGAATGGGACCGATCCCTAATCGACTCCGACTATTTACGGCTCTATCAGACCGCACTTTTCAAAGTGTTCGATCATTGGTTCGCAGGAATTGGATACTACTTTGATCACCGATGGGGTATTAGTGAAACTGAATACGTTGGCGAGGGACATTTAAGCCGATATGGCGAAGATCTGACATCAACTACCTCATCCGGCGTGACTTTTAACGCTGTCTACGATTCCCGGACGAACGCCATAAATCCACAACGGGGGGCCTACATCCTATTTACGGTCCGGAGAAATGGAGATTGGCTGGGCAGTACCTATTCTAATAGCTCATTGTTCATAGATGGCAGAAAGTATTTCAAGCTTAGCAATCAATTCGATCGTGTGCTGGCTTTCAGAACGTATTATTGGACAGTATTACAAGGAGAAACTCCTTATCTCGATTTGCCTGCTACTAACTGGGCACCCGCCACGGGAATTGCAAGCCGGGGGTTTCAAACCGGCCGTTACCGATCGAATGCAATGCTTTATTTTGAAGGAGAACAGCGTTTTCAACTAACTGCAAATGGGTTGTTGGGTGTTGTGGCCTTTGTAAACATAGCATCAACTTCCGAGTTTGACACGCAACACTTCAAGACCTGGCAAACTGGAGGCGGTTTCGGTATCAGAATTAAAATGAATAAGTATTCAGACACCAACATTGCCGTTGACCTCGCATTCAGCAATAATTATTGGGGAGTATGGCTGAACATCGGAGAAGTATTTTGATTGAATCATCAAAAGTCTTTATTCGGTTGTTTGCTTTTCCGTCTTCTTCTTTGCTTTTTCAACTCCGATGGGGATCCCGACGGCAAGGTATAGTGAAGAGTTGTATTGGTTGGGGGTTGTATCATCGATAGTAATGTCGACGAGGCCCAGGTAATATCGAACACCCAGGTTCATTCCGTTACCGCCCATCAACCTGTACCCTACTCCTCCAATTAATCCAAAGTCCAAACGATGATACTTGTCACCTGTTTCCAGCCGATACTCCAGATCACCCTTACCATCGGAGGCCGTGAAGACATCGTATGCTTTCGCCCGTAGCGACGGCATTATTCCTGCTTCAGCATAGATATTTTTATTGAATTTGTATTTCATCATGATGGGCACATTGAAGTAGTTGATCTTCGTATCTACACTACCAGCAGCGAAAGAGTTGTCAAGGTTCGGATCACCCAGGGCATACACGGGCAGGTTTGATTCGCCAAGTGTAGATTTTACTAACACACCGGTGTGAACCAGCCACGCGGGATTTTTTACTTTTATGTCAAAATAAAATCCAATATTAAACGTTCCCCTTAGATCACCACCTGAAAGGCCTCGAATTGACGGGTAATTTATACCCCCATCGAGTCCAAATTCAATTTTTCCAGAGTTGAGCTTGTCACCTAACAATAGCGACATGATCACTTGTCCACGTGACGAATAGCTCACAAGTAATAAAAAAATTAACGCGATTCTCATGGTTTTATTTTACAATCGATGTACCTATTGAACGACTTTTCGACCGCCTGGCACACCAAATATCCTAAATCAATCATTACTAATTGCTTCGTCGTGCACTTTTCGTTTGATCGAAAATCTTGACCAGAGGCCTGTACTCAATTCTATTTTTTGTAGTTTTATTGCAAAAATTAACTCTTATGAAACGATTATTACTATTGGCGGCTATGCCCGTTGTTTTGCTGAGTTGTTATCCGGCCGGCCCTGACTATGTGGAGGACCTGGATGTAACTTACACGACATTCGACAACAAATTTGATTTTCAGACCAGGAGTACTTATGCGATGCCCGACAGGATTGTGGTGGACGTCGAGATCGATGATGGGGACACAACATATATCTACATGAAGGATGTATTTGCGGATCCAATACTGGCCGCAATTGATGACAACCTGCAGTCCCTGGGTTGGGAAAAAGTTGACATCAGCGAACAGCCAGATATGTTGGTGACGCCTGCGGGGATCAAGTCAACCACATACTTCTACAGTTACTGGTATGACTGGTGGTACGGGGGATGGTATGGTGGTTATTGGGGATGGTATTACCCTCCTTACTATACCGTGAGCAGTTATACCACGGGATCTATGATTGTTACAATGTCTGATCCTAACGTGGATGATAATAGCCCGATCGGCGAGTCCCAGACAGCTTGGGTGATGGCAGCTAACGGACTGTTTACCGGCAATTATGACCTCGGTCGCGTTACGAAAGCTATTGATGAAGCATTCGATCAGTCTCCTTACTTAAAACTTAATTAATGCACCCTCTTATGAAAAAGTTATTATCAATTTTTGCAATATCGATAGTTACGTATGGTGCATTGCACGCTCAAAGTAACTTCACAATGACGTACTCAATGGGTTTCGCTTCAGGGGATCTGGCTGATTTCATTTCTCAACCAAGCTTCAGGGGCGCCACAATCGAATTCAGAAAGATGGTTAACCCGAACATCGGCGTTGGAATGACTTTTGGCTGGAACACATTCTACGAAGAAATTTCCAGAGAATCGTATACTGCTGGGTCTTCAACCCTTACTGGCAAGCAATTCCGTTACAGCAATAATTTTCCAATTCTTCTTGCTGGAGATTACTACCTAAGCCCAGGTGAAAAATTCAACCCGTTTGTTGGCCTTGGAATCGGAACTATCTATACTCGCCGAAACACGGACATGAATTTGTATACAGTAGAACAGGAAGCGTGGAATTTTGCTCTGCAGCCGGAAGTGGGATTTCTTTACTCACTTACAGATGGCGCAGCAATTATCGTCGCCGGGCGATTCAATCAGGGCTTTAAAGCTGGTAATGAATTGGATTCAGCCCAGTCATACTTTACGCTGAATGTTGGATTTTCATTTGCCAATAACTAATTGTTGATTTAATTAATAATTGAAGCTGCGGGTATCTTATCCGCAGCTTCTTTTTTAACGAACCTGTTTTCGAATGAAAAGTACATCATCGACCCTGTGCACGAACATTCTAATTCTTTCTTTCATTGCTTTGATGGGAGGATGTGCCGGTGGCATTCAAACCAGTTCAATGACCACGAAAGGCGTCGAGCTGAAGAAATATAAAACTTATGCATGGGTAAAGCCAGGCAATCCTGATGATGAAACGCGCAAGGATGACAAACTTTATTCGGGCCTTATTCTTGAATTGGCGAACACAGAACTGAAGAAGAAAGGATTTAAACTCGACGAAGAAAATCCTGAAGCAGTTTTTGTCTTTGACACCAAAGTTGAGGAACGTATCAAGTACTCTCAGAATCCGTACGTTTCAGTTGGAGTCGGTTTTGGAGGCCCAGGTTATTATGGAGGGTTTTCGGCCCCTGTTTCTGGCGGTCAATTCGTCGGACATGAAACCGCTCAAGGAATGCTGTTTATTGAAATGTACGATACGAAATCTCAGAAGCTATTGTGGCGAGGATGGGCAGAGAAGGAGATCACGCAGAAAAATGATGTAGAGTCAGACATTAAGAAGG
>Ga0111538_10007714_pt1 | contig 14488 bp, 12 predicted proteins | sample SoiMethybrSBSTD1_FD_79669 | JGI IMG/M metagenome (GOLD analysis project Ga0111538, IMG submission 79669) | Bulk soil microbial communities from a Populus tree surrounding site in Tennessee, USA - Soil MetaG P. TD hybrid SBSTD1 (version 2)... | ecosystem: Environmental > Terrestrial > Soil >... | reverse complement strand
TGGCTCGTCGCCGCCCGCGGGCCGGAGTTCGCAGGCTCACCCTCCGTGGAGCAGACCAGAGACCTCCGACCGCAGGCGCGCCGCGAAGCGGGCCTCAGTGAACTGCTCCATGTGCTCCCGGATCGCCGCGGCGTCCCAGGACCGGGCCCGGTCGGCGACGACGGCCGCGCGGATCGCCTCCGGCGTCGGGTCGTCGAAGAACAGGCCGCTGACGCCCTCGGCGACCGTGTCGAGGTAGCCGCCGGCCCGCAGCGCGAGCGTCGGCTTCCCCCAGGCGCCGGCCTCGATCGGGGTCAGTCCGTAGTCCTCGTGACTGGGGGCGACAAGGGCGCGGGCGTGGGCATAGGCCCAGCGCATCTGGCTGTCGGGCAGGTCGCTGACGATGCGCGCGTTCGCCGGCAGCGACGCCGTCAGCGGGGCCAGCTCCGGACCGGCTCCGACCACGACCAGCCGCTCCTCGAGCCCACGGACCGCCTCGACGACGCGGTCGACGTTCTTGTAGGGCAGCAGGCGCGAGACGACGAGCAGGTACCCGTCGGCCCAGTCCGCGAGCGCCGGCACCGGTTCGGTGTCACCCGAGGTGTCGATGCCGACCGGGGCCGGCACCACCTCGGCGGTGATCCCGTAGGCCTCGGCGATCCGCTCGCGCACCACGCGCGAGTTGCAGAGGTAGCGGTCCGCGCGGGCGGCCGCGCGGCGGTCCCACCGCAGCAGGAACGGTCGCATCGCGGTGAGCGCCAGACCCTTGGCCGACGTGTACGGCGGGCCGCCGAGGTACTCGACCGGCTGGTACAGCCACCGGGCCGGGGCGTGGCAGTAGACGAGCCGGCGCCCGGTCATCGCGAAGCCGTGCGCCCAGCCGCTGCTGGACGCGACCACCACGTCGGCGTCGATCCGCAGCCGCGACGAAGCGGGGGCGAGGAACGGCAGCGCGGCCCGGTGGCTCCGTCGCAGCCGGCCGACCTTGTTCAGCGGCGAGGTCTCGATGTGCGCGTCACGGAACTCCGGGTAGGTGCCGTCGGGGTCATAGAGGGTGGTGTGGATCGTCGCGTCGGGGAACGCCCTGTGCAGGGCGAGGACGACGCGCTCGGCGCCGCCGCGCTGGGTGAGGTAGTCGTGCGCGATCGCGACACGGGGCCGGGTCACCGTGCCACCTGCTCGAGGTCGACGTCGACCATCCGGCCGACCAGCTCCTCGAAGGTCACGCTCGGCTGCCAGCCGAGCACCGTGCGGGCACGCGAGGCGTCACCACACTGGTCGGTGGGGTCGGCGGGGCGCACCAGGGCCGGGTCGACCTCGACCAGGTCCGCCCAGTCCTCGATGCCGGCCCGGGCGAACGCCGCTGCCACGAAGTCGCGCACGCTGCGGGCCACACCGGTGGCGACCACGTAGTCCTGGGCGACGTCGTGCGCCCCGGCCCGGACCATCGCGTCCACGTAGTCCGGCGCCCAGCCCCAGTCGCGACGGGCATCGAGGTTGCCGAGCTTCAGCCGGTCGAGCCGGCCCCGGGCGATCGCGGCCGCGCCGCGCGTGATCTTGCGGGTGACGAAGCCGGGCGGGCGGCGGGGCGACTCGTGGTTGTAGAGGATGCAGCTCACGGCGTGGAGGTCACGCTGCCGGTAGACGTGGGTGGCGACGTGGGCGAGCGCCTTGGCGGCGCCGTACGGGTTGACCGGGCGGATCGGCGTGGACTCGTCCTGCGGCGACACGTCGGCGTCGCCGAAGATCTCGGCGCTCGCGGCCTGCACGAACCGCACCTGCCGCCCGGTCTTCTCCTGCAGCCGGTGCGCGGTCTCCATCAGCTCCAGCGCCGCGACACCGGACAGTCGCGTGGTGAGTCCCGGCTGCTCCCAGGACTGCGCCACCGAGCTGATGCCGGCCAGGTTGTAGACGGTGTCGGGGGCCAGGTCCAGCAGCAGCCGGCGTACGGCGTCGGCGTCGGCCAGGTCGCCCTCGTGTGCGACCACGCCGTCGGTCACCGGGTGCTCGGCGGTCGCCGCGTGCACCAGCCCGTGCACCTCCACGCCGTCGGCGAGGAGCCGCTCGGCGAGGTAGCTGCCGTCCTGCCCGGTGACCCCGGTGACGAACGCCCTCACTACAGGCCCGCGACGAGCTTCTGTTGCGCCAGGTCGTTGTCGACCATCATCGCCACCAGGTCGGGGAACGCGACCGTCGGCTTCCAGCCGAGGACGGTGCGCGCCTTGGTCGCGTCGCCGATCAGCAGGTCGACCTCGGCGGGACGCATGAACCGCGGGTCCTGCCGGACCAGGTGCTCCCAGTCGTCGATGCCGACGTGGCTGAACGCGGCGTCGAGGAGGTCACGGATGGAGTGCGTCTCGCCGGTGGCGATCACGTAGTCGCCTGCCTCAGGCTGCTGCATCATCAGCCACATCGCCTCGACGTAGTCGCCGGCGAAGCCCCAGTCGCGCTTGGCGTCGAGGTTGCCCATGGTCACGTGGCCCTGGAGACCGAGTTTGATCCGGGCGACCGCCATGCTCACCTTGCGGGTCACGAACTCGGGGCCGCGGCGCGGCGACTCGTGATTGAAGAGGATCCCGGACGACGCGTGCATGCCGTAGGACTCGCGGTAGTTGATCGTCATGTAGTGGCCGTAGACCTTCGCCACGCCGTACGGCGAGCGCGGCCAGAGCAGCGTGGACTCGTTCTGGGGCACCGCCTGCACCTTGCCGAACATCTCCGAGCTCGACGCCTGGTAGAACCGCACCCGGCCGATGTCGTCGCCGGCGTACAGCCGCACCGCCTCCAGCATGTTGAGCACGCCGAGGCCGGTCACGTCCGAGGTGACCTGGGCGTTCTCCCAGGAGTAGGCCACGAACGACACGGCGCCGAGGTTGTAGACCTCGTCGGGCCGGGCGTCGCGCATCGCCCGCATCAGGCTGGACAGGTCGGTCAGGTCGCCGGTGTGCAGCACGACCTCGGGCAGGATCTTCTCGACCAGCTCGCGCTTGGGGTTGTTCTGGCCGCGGATGATCGCGTGGACCTCGTACCCCTTGGTGAGCAGGAGCTCGGCGAGGTACAGCCCGTCCTGCCCGGTGATGCCGGTGATCAGGGCTCTGGTGCCGGTCATGTCGGACTCTCCTCTTGTCGTGCCTGGCGTCTGGCCTCGTGGTAGCCCGCTCGTGCCGCCGCCTCGACGAGGAGGGCGACCCGCTTGCGGGCAACATAGCGGGGGATCCGGAGCAGCGTGGCCTCGATCCGGTCGCCGCGGCGGCGGACCCGGTCCTCGTCGAGCCCGGCGGCGTAGCGGGCGACCAGCCGCTCCCAGGCGCTGGCCGGCGGCCGCTCGTGGTCGACCACGCTCACGCCGTGCTTGTCCTGGAAGCGGACCAGGGAGAAGCCGGAGTGATAGGCCCGCAGCGCCCGCACCGTGGTCGTGGTGGCGGCCACGTGGTGGGCCACCTCGAGCTCGGGCCGGACCACGATCGGACGGCCGAGCCGGTGCAGTCGGTAGCCCCAGTCGACGTCCTCCCAGCCGTAGCGGCGGTACCCCTCGTCGTAGCCGCCGACGCGCTCGAGGTCGTCGCGCGTGGTCGACACGTTGGCACCCCAGTGCAGCCAGGTGCGGCCGGGCCCGGTTGCGTAGGCCGCGTCACGCGAGAGCACGTCCATCGCCGCGCCGTACACCCGGGCGTAGGCGGTGTCGGGGTAGACGTTGCGGCACAGGCCGATCACGCCGCGCGGCTCGTCGGCGTGCGCGGCGACGCGGTCGGCGACGTACGACGGCTCCGGCTCGAGGTCGTCGTCCATCCGCACCAGGAGGTCGCCGCGCGCGGCCGCGAAGCCGGCGTTGAGCGCCGCCGAGCGGCCGCGGTTGTCCGGGAACGCGATGGTCCGCAGGTCCAGGTCGGTACGACGGGCGAGCAGCCCCTCGGTGTCGTCGACGTCCCCGTCGACGACCACCACCACCTCGAAGTCCGTGTCCCCCTGCCGGGCCAGCCCGTCGAGCAGCACCGGCAGGCGGGCACGACCCCCACGCGTCGGCACCACGATGCTCGTGCGCACGGTCACGGGCGGTCCACCGCCAGTCCCAGGTCCGCGAGCACGGTCGCCAACCGGGCCACCCCGGCAGCCGGCGAGAACTGCTCCTCCCAGCGGAGCCGCGCGTTGGCCACCTGAGCGGCACGCGCCTCCGGCGACATGTGGAGCGCGGCCGAGATCACGCGGGCGAGGTCCACCTCGTCGCCGGCGGTGGCCGTCCACGCGTGGCCGGGGCCGGCCACCTCGGTCAGGGCGCCCGCGTCGGAGACCACGAACGGCACCCCGAACGCCATCGCCTCCGCCACCACGAGCCCGAACGGCTCGGGCCACACCGAGGGAAACACAGCCAGGTCGACCTCGGCGAAGAACCGGTCGCGCGGCACCCTGCCGAGGCGACGGACGTGTCCGGAGACCGGCGCCAGCGACGCCTCGACCACCGCCGCGTCACCGCGGGCACCGAAGCCCTCGTCGCCGGCCAGGACCAGGTCGACGTCGAGCCCTTCGGCACGGAGCCTGCCCAGCGCGGGACCGAGCAGGTGCACGCCCTTGTCGAGCTGGAGCCGGCCCAGGTAGCCGATCGTGACCGGCCCCGTGGCCGGACGCGTCGGGAGCGCGGCCGGCTCCGAGGTCCAGTTCGGCAGCACCACGTCGTGGTCCACCCGTCGGCCCATGCTCACGGACGGCACGACGGTGGCTCGGCAGCCGGCGCGGGCGACGCGGTTGGCGGCGACGAGCGGTCCGGCCGGCTCCTGGTGCAGGTGGACCACCCGGTCGCCGTGTCCCGCGGTCGCGAGCGCGGGTGCGAGGCCGTTGCACCAGAGCAGTCCCTGCCGGTGGCGGCGGTCCCAGGCCCGCAGGTGCCGCAGGTAGCTGCGCCGGTCGACGCCGGACACGGCGAGCGTGGCGAGGCCGGCGGCGCGACTCGCCTCGGTCGTCTCGCCGGGCGTCGCCGGCGCCACCACGGTCACCGACAGGCCGAGGCTGCGGGCACCTTCGGCGATCTGGAGCAGCATCACCTCGCCACCCCCGAGCTCACCCCGGTTGGCCGCGATCGTGAACGACCTTGCCGCGGCGCCGGTGCCGCGGGGGGAGGTCACGAGCCGCGCCGCGCGGGGTGGCCGGCCTCGGGGTGCGAGAGCCGGTCGGGCGCCGCGGGAGCGGCCACATCATCGTGCACGTCGGCCGGGTGCGTGGCGTTGAGCCGGTGCCACATCGCCATCCCGATCGCGATCGCCGAGGGCAGCTCGAGCAGGATCTCGCCCACGTTGACCGCACACACCATGAGCGCGATCAGGCTCGCCTCCAGCCAGCCGTTGCGCATGTCGCGCGGCATCCTCGCGATGGAGAGGAACGTCAGCACGATCACGCCGACCAGGAGCACCAGGCAGACCACACCGCCCTCGGCCTGAAGCGCGAGGTAGCTGGAGTGGTAGAAGAACACGTCGCCCTGCAGGTTGACCGTCGCGGTGCCGGCCCCGTTGCCGATGATCGGGGAGTGGGAGATGTCGACGTGCTCCTGGGCGATGATCCGCTGGCGCAGGAGGTCGCTGCCGCCTCGGTCGGAGAACGGCCCGAACAGGGTGAGCTGGGGCGGGATGTGGGCGACCACGTAGACCATGGCGCCCACCAGCAGCGCCCCGGCCCACACGCTCACCCGTCGTCCGATGAGCAGCCAGACCACGGCGAACGCCACGGCCAGCAGGGTGGTCCGCGAGTACGTGAGCACCACCGCGGCGAGCGCGAGGAGGATCAGGAGCCACCGGAGGCGGCCTCGCGGCCCGAGCCCGAGCGCGACCAGGCCGAGCACGGCGACCACGTAGCCACCGGCGTTCGGGTCGCCGAGGTAGCCGGTCAGCCGGCCCGCGTAGTTGTCGGGTCCGAACCCGGCGATGCTCATCGTGATGCTGGTGCACAGTCCGACGGCGAGCCCCCGCGCGGCGGACGGGACGTGGATGCGACCGCTGGCCAGCAGGGTGGCGAGTACGAGGTAGAGGAGCACGTGCAGGAGCCGGCGGCTGGGGGTCAGGTCGTGGAGGTACGACGTGACCGCGAGCATCGTGAGCACGGCGACCAGCCCACCCGAGAACCAGAACGGGATGCGCTCGCGGCTGGTGGACACCCGGTTGGCCGCGAGCAGGCAGACCATCAGTGGCGCGACCTCGTTGACCGGGAGCCCGATGCCCGGCAGCACGAGCACCGGGAACCCCATCGCGAAGAAGGCGACGAAGTCGACCGGCTTCGTCTCGCGCTGCCGTCGCGAGTCGTCGACGCTGACGTTCCAGACGACCGGCGCGCCGCGCACCTTGCGCATGGGTCCTTCGGTCGCGCCGCCGGGGCTCATCGGTCCACCTCGGCGTAGACCCGAGCCACCTGGCCGGTCATCGTGGCGACGTCGGGCCAGTCGGCGGACAGCTCGGGGCGGGTGCCGACGTCGAGCCCCTGGCGGACGATGGCGGCGGCCACCGCTCGGGAGTCGGCGGGGTCCACCAGGCTGTCCGCCGGGACCATCTCGGGGTTGGCTCCGACCGGCGAGGCGACGACGCCGACCCGGTGGGCGAGCGCGTCGAGGAGCGCGTAGGAGCAGTTCTCCCAGACCGAGAGCAGGGCCAGGACGTGTGCCTCGCCGAGCAGCACGGCCGCCTCGACGAACCCGGGGAACGACACCCGGTCGTCGAGCCCGAGACGGGTGACCTGGCTCCGGAGGGCGCCCTCGAGCGGTCCGGTGCCGGCCAGGGTCAGCCGGGCGTCCGGGTGGTCGGCGGCGACCAGGGCGAAGGCGGTGATCAGCTCGGGCAGCCGCTTCTCGGGCGCCAGCCGGGCCAGGGACACGACGTGCAGCCCCGGTCGGGCCTCGGGGAGCGGGGCGGGACGGTCGATGCCGTTGTGGAGGACATGCGTCGGGAGCCGCTCCGGCAGGTGCCACTTGCGACGAGCGACGCGCAGGGTCGCGTCGGAGACCGCGATCAGGCTGTCGGCCCGTCGTACCCGGGCCCGGTGCATGAGCCCCCGGACCTGCGAGCGGGTGCGCGACCCGTGGTAGACGAGGTCGTCGTCGGCGAGGCCGTGCTCGGTGGTGACCAGCGCGGTGCCGTGCGGCTTGACCAGGGCGCCGACCACGTCGGCGTACGACAGGTGCGTGTGCACGACGCTGGGCCGGAGGTCGGCCACGGCATGCCGGAGCGCCGACGCCGACGACCGCAGGCCGTGGGCGGGGCCAAAGCCGGCCACGCGCACGGAGGCGCCGCTGGCGCGGAGCGCCGCCACCACCGGCCCGTCGGGCACGAGGAACTCGGTGCGCCAGCCGGGGATGCCCGCGGACGCCACGTCGATCGCGTGCCTGCCGACACCGCCGCGGTCGCCCACCGGTATTGCCCACACCGCGGTACGGCCGGTGCCGCGCCCGGAGGCGCTCAGAACCACTGCTCCAACCGCTCGAGCGCGGTCCAGAAGCCCTCGCCGTTGTTGACGTGCCCCTGCCAGATCTCCGGGATGAACCCGGAGCGCGGGGTGTCACGGTCGAGCTGGGTCGCCAGCACCGACCAGTCCACCTCGCCGTCGCCGACCTGCACGCCCTCGCCGTCGACGCCGACCGCGTCGACGAGGTGCAGGTGCTCGGCATGGGGGCCGAGGCGGTCGATCGCGTCGGAGAAGGACATGCCCACGAAGTTCGCGGCCAGCTTCGAGTGCGACACGTCGAGCGTCAGCCGGCGGTCGTAGGTGCGCGCGAAGTCGGCGGTGTCGGTCGGGTCGACGAAGAGGTTGCAGTAGAGCTGGCCGCCCATGTACCAGGGGAACGGCGGCAGGGTCTGCGCGCAGAGCCGCACTCCGCTGTCGTCGACCCGCTTGAGCCCCTCGGCGACCCGCTCGTAGAGCGCGGGCAGCTGGTCCGCGGGCAGGTGGGCGTCCTTGGTGAAGCCGCCCAGGCTGGCGATCACGACCGGGTCGTCGTCGCCGGCGAACCACTGCCGCATGGTGCGTGTCGTGTCGACCACGCGCTGGAGCTCCGCGATCGAGCGCTCCCAGTGGTCGTCGTCGGGTGAGGCCAGGTTGAGCAGGAAGTCGCCGGCGAAGAGGTCGGGCGAGTGGCAGGCGAACCCGGTCGGGACGGGTGCGGTGAACACGGTCGCCGGGTCGATGTCGAGGTCCTTGTAGGAGAAGTGGAACTCGAGGAAGTCAGGGTTGCTGTCGGCCATCAGCGCCGGGAAGTCGTGGTAGCGGACCGGCAGCCCCCACGGCCGCCGGAACGTGTAGGCACGTCCCTGGGAGACGCCCTCGCCGAGGTCGGTGGCGTAGAAGAAGTCACCCGGCTCCAGCACCCGCCGCGAGGTGCGGCCGACCAGCCGGTCGAGCGCGTTGGGCTGCAGCCCGCGACCCGGTGACTTGATGTCGACGGCGTCGGCCGTGATCGTCTCGCCGATCCCGATCCGGCGGGCCGCGATCAGGCTCTTGGCCAGGTTCACCCGGTTCATCATCTCGCCGGTGGACACCAACCGTGGGGCGTTGCTGCCCAGCGCCTCCTCGGTCTCGCGGATCCGCTGCACCATCTCCGCGAACTCAGCCGGCAGCAGGCTCACCTTGTGGTCGTTGCCCTCGAGCTCGCGGTCGGTGGTGAAGTGCTTCTCGACGATCTTGGCGCCCAGCGACACGGCCGCGATCGGCACGTGGATACCGCGCTCGTGACCGGAGTAGCCGACCGGGCACTGACCGATGTCGGCCAGTCGGCGCAGGTAGCGCAGGTTCACGTCCTTGTACGGCGCGGGGTAGGTCGACTGGCAGTGCAGCAGCGCGTACGCCGCCCCGGTGCTCCGCAGCAGGTCGACGGTCTCGCGGATCTCGGCCTCGGTCGCCATCCCGGTGGAGACCACCAGCGGGACGCCCTTGGTCGCCATGTGGCGCAGCAGCCCGTGGTTGGTCATGTCGGCGGAGGCGACCTTGATCCCGTCCACACCGTAGTCGGCGAGCCGGTCGACGCTGGGCGGGTCCCACGGCGTGCACATGACATCGAGGCCGACCGCGCGACAGTGGTCGAAGACTTCGACCAGCTGGTCCGCCGTGAGGTTGTACTTCGCCAGCAGGTCGAGGGTGTACTGCGGCCCGAGGTCCTCGCCGCCGGAGCCGCCGGTGCCCTGCCGGTAGAGCGCGTCCATGTCACGCAGCTGGAACTTCACCACGTCGGCGCCGGAGGCGACGGAGAGGTCGACCAGCTCCTTCGCGAAGGCGACGGAGCCCTGGTGGTTGATCCCGATCTCGCTGATCACGACGGCCGGGCTGTCGGGGCCGACGAGGTGCCGCCCGATCCGGAGCTCGTTGCTCTTGTTGACCGCGATCCCGTAGAGATGGCCCTGCTCGTCCACCATCGGGATGTGGTCGATGCCCCCGCCGAACATCAGGCGCACGTCGGCCGGAGCCGTGTCGTGCGGCACCGAGCGCACCGCACGGTTGGCCACGTCCAGGGTCGGCACGCTCAGGTCGACGTCGCGCTGCTCGCTGACCCAGCGCCGGAAGTCGCCGTCGGACAGCGCCCCCTCGAGGTGTCCGCGCGCGGACACCACGAAGATCACCCGGGCCCGGTTGGCCGTGATCTTCTCGAGGGCCCGGAGCACCGGGTCCTCGGCGTACACGACGTACGGGGTCAGGTTCCTCTCGACGAACACAGGCCAGAGTCTAGGTTGGAGTGCACCTCTGGGTCTGGTGTTACGTCCGTCCCGTCCTACCTGGTCACCTTGACGCTGCCCAGCACGTAGTTGCCGCCGGCGACCCGACCCTTCGTGGCGAGCCACAGCGGGTCGAGATAGCCCACCGGGTCGACCACGGCGACGGCCAGCTTGTAGGTGCCGGGCGCGGCAGTGAGCGTCGTCGTGCGGTTGTACGTCTTGTAGCCGGGCAGCAGCGCACGCAGGTCGATCGTGAGCGGTGCCTGGGCGACCAGGTTGTTGCCCGCATCGAGCAGCCGCAGCTGCACCCGCCAGTCGTCGTACGTCGGGGCGGTGCCGGCGTTCCTGAGCACCGTGGTCACCGAGATCGCGCGGCCGGACCGGATCGACTTCGGCAGCTTCAGCGAGCGGAGCTGGTAGCGGTAGCCGCTGTGCTTGACCGCGTCGCGCCAGCCGGCCTGCTGGGTCGTCGACATCGACGTGTACGGCTGGTACGTGTTGCCGCTGGAGACCGTGGAGACGTGGTACTTCTTCACTTGCGCGGCACCGGTCACCGTGCTGGTCGAGGCGGCGTGGCACCACTCGGTCATGACCGGGGCGGTCTTCCACCGCGCCGCCAGGGCCGGGATGTGGTCGAACGAGTAGAAGAAGTTCGCGAGGCCGAGGCAGTCCATGCGCACGCCGATCTTCTTGTCCAGCGCCAGTGCCTGCGTGAGGCCCTCGGTGTTCATCGCGTTGATCAGCACGTGCTGCTTGGGGAAGTTGTCATGCACCGCGTGGATGATCCGGCCGATCGACGCCGGGGTGCCGTTGGTGCCCTCGCCGTCGTTGTGCCACTCGCCGTACTTGCCGTAGCCGCCGATGTCGACGTAGCCGAGCCGCGGGTCGTTCCCGTAGCGCTGTGCCAGGGCCTTCATCAGGTCGTCCCAGGCGTTGAGGAAGACCGGGCTGTTCCAGTCCGGGATCGTGGTGCCGGCCTGCTTGGGCAGCCACGACGGGGTCGCGTCGCGCCAGCAGTGGGGGCACCAGGCCATCACGCGGAACCCGAACTTGCCGCCACGGGCGCCGGCGTCGGCGATGCCCTGGTCGAACCAGCTCCAGTCGTAGGTGCCCCGGGTGGGCTCGATCCGGCTCCACATGACCTGGTCGCGGTAGTACGTGTCGAGCGTCTTGTACGAGCCGGGCTGCGGCTCCTGGCCGGACCATGCGTACTGGCCGCGGAGCGTGTTCGCGATCTCGGGTTCCGTGTAGGCGATCGAGGTCGGCTGGAACGTCACGGTGGTCACGATGGCCGCGTCGGCCTCGCTGGTGCCGAGCAGGGCGGCGACGAGGAGTGCGGGCAGCACGAGCGCCACGAGAGCGCGGACGCGGCCGTCCGCCCTGGTCCGTCCTGCGACGGTGCGATCGATCATGAGTCTGTCCCCGTGGAGCTGTGGTCTGCGCCGGCCGGGCGCGTTCCGGTCACGGGATGTCACCCATGAGGGTTCCGAGGAAAGCGGTCAGCCGTGACCTTAGCCGCAAATCGCCCGAAGATGACTAATCGGGACTAGTGAGCTGTGGCCGAACGTCGGGTAGCGGAGCGCCGCCGCGGCGTGCCTCAGGTGCCGGCGAGCTCGGCGAGCGTGCGCTCGGCGAGGGCCAGGTCGAGCTCGGTGTCGACGTCGATGCCCTCGAGCTCGTCCATCACGAACAGCCCGATCCGGCCGCCCAGCCGGTTGCCGCGCTTGCGGTAGACCTCGGTGCGCGTGAGGTAGAGCGAGCCGGTCTCGCGGTAGCGCAGGTCGGTCGGCGTCATGTCCTGCCGCCGGAGCCGGTGGTCGACGTCGTACTCCGCCCGGGGCGGCTCGCCGTCGGCACCGAGCCGCCAGAGGAAGGGTGGGTGCGGCACCACGCCGACCATCGAGTCGACCCCGGTCTCGGAGAACTCCGCACGGGCACGCTCGAGCGTGCCCGGCAGCCGCACGGGCGAGGTGGCCTGGAGCAGGAGGACGGCGTCGGGTGCCCGGCCGAGCCCGGTCATCGCGTCGACGGCGTGCAGGACGACCGGCTCGGTTGCGGTGGTGTCCCTGGCCAGCTCCGCCGGCCGCAGGAACGGCACCTCGGCGCCGGCGGCGCGCGCCACCTCGGCGATCTCGGGGTCGTCGGTCGAGACCACGACGTCGAGGCCCGGGGTGGCGAGTGCCTGCTCGAGGGTCCACACGATCAGCGGCTTGCCGGCGACCTCGCGCAGGTTCTTGCGCGGGATGCCCTTCGAGCCGCCGCGGGCCGGGACCAGGCAGAGGATCCGGGTGTCGGTCACGACAGCTCTCCGATCAGGGCGGCGACAGCGCGGGCCGGCGACGAATCGGCCAGCGGGGGCGCCGGCGTGGGCGGTCCGCCCCACTGTGCCATCCGGTAGCGCGCCCAGAAGTCGGCCAGCCAGTCCGGTGGGCGAGGGAACTCGACCCAGGCGGGGATCCCGCGCGCGGCCGCCTCGAGCACGCCGGTGGAGAACACCCCGACGACCGGGGTGGTCACTGATGCCAGCGGCGCGCCGGACCGGTCGACGCGGATGCCTTCGCGCTCCCACGCGGCGTGGATCCGGCGGCTGGCCCGGTCGCGTTCGCTGGGGTGGGGACGGTACGTCGCGCCCGTCGTACGGCAGAAGTCGCGGGCGGCCGCCGCGAGGTCGCGACGGGGAAGCTCGGCGCCGTGGAGCTGGCCGAGGTACGTCGGCGGCGCGGTCGGGTCGACGTCGGCCGTGTGGCCCGCCCGACCGGCCTGCCAGAGCAGCTCGGAGCCGACCACGTGACTCGTGATGTCCGAGCGGCCGGACCGCCAGAAGCCGGCGTCCTCCTCGCTCCATGCGCACAGCACCGCACCACGGGGGAGTGGCGGAGCGACCGGGGTGAGCGCGCCGTGCTGGGACACCACGAACGGCACGCCGCGCCGTCGAGCCAGGTCGTACGACGCCGCACCGAGCGCGAGGTAGTGGCCGGCGGAGACCACCGCGCCGACGTCGGGAAGCGGCTCGCCCATGGACCAGTCGCGGGTCGTCCACCGACCGTCGGGGAGCAGTGAGCGGACGTCGCCGGGGGAGAGCACCACCACCTGCGCCGGGTCGAGATGTGCCACCGGCGCGAGCAGGGCGGCGAGGTTGCTCGGCGAGGTGCTGTCGATCGCGACCAGCACCGACGGGGCCGGCCCGCCGGCGGTGAGCACCCCGGTCGCTGGCCCCGCGGGCCGCAGCCGGGCCTTCATCGAGCGGAGGGGGTGCTGCCGGTCCTGCCAGCGTTGCCAAGCCGCGAGGTCCTCCGGATGCGCGAGCCCAGTCACCAGCGGGACTCCAGGAACCGCACCCGGTGGACGAGGGTGTGCTCCGCGGCAGTGCGCCGGGCGCCGCCCTCGCGGAGCCGGCGGGCCCAGGCGTGGTCGCTGCCAGCGCGTTCGCAGAGCGCGACCAGCTCCTCGGGCGACTGGTAGACCGCGATCTCCCGGTCGGGCTCGTACAGCTCGGCGACGTCGGCTCTGTCGACGAGCTGGACACCGCCGACCCCGCACGCCTCGAACACCCGGAGGTTGAAGCCGTCCTGCTTGCCGTGCACGTTCACCGAGGCGCGGGCAGCCCGCATCCGGGCCGAGGCGGTGGCCCGGTCCAGGTCGCGGCCGGCGGGTACGGCGGGCCGCCGCACGTCCCAGGTGCGGAGCCGGTCCCACGGGTGGTGCGACCACTGCCGCCCGAACGCGCGCACCGGCAGCCCGTGGTCGACCAGGTCCAGCAGCAGCCGCTCGCGAGCCGGGTAGCGGGCGCCCGCGAACACGATCTCGTCGCGCGCGGGCAGCACGGGCAGGTCGAGCAGGGAGTCGTAGCCGAGGTGGGAGTGGTCGGCGGGGATGCCCCAGCCGCGCATCGTGGCCACGTCGTCGCGGGAGAACGACACCACGGCACCGGGCCTGGCCAGCCGCTCGCGGTCGTAGCTCATCGTGGTGAGGGCGTCGTACAGCCAGAGCAGGGTGGGTCGACCGCGGGCATCGAGCTCGTCCCACAGGTCGTCACCGAGCACGTCGCCCTTGATCACGACCACGACGTCGGGGTCGTGGGTCGCGACCGCGTCGAGCGCCGACCGGGTGAGCTCACCGCGCACGGCGTTCTCGACGTCACGCCCGAGCCGCTGCGGAAGCTCGTAGCGCAGCTTGTTGCGAACCTTGGCGCCGAGCGAGGAGTAGTCGTCGTAGAGGTGGCTACGGGCGTCGTAGCCGATCGCGCGGAACGCCGACTCGAAGCCCTGCCAGAGGCCGTAGAAGGCGGGACCGATCAGCAGCAACCGCGTGCTCATCCGTCGCCTTTCCAGATCATGCTCAGCTCGTCGCGCGCGACCGCCACGGGATCGAGGTCGCGCCCCGCGACCCGCCGCACCGCGTTCACCGCCAGGTTCGCCGCGGTCGCCGCGGTCAAGGATGCCTGCAACGTTCGCCGTCCGCCCCACTTGTCGGCGTACCGCAACCGGCTGTCCACCAACCAGCGGCGGCTCAACGCCGGGTCGGACGACCCGCCGCCCTCATGGACGAGGTGCGGCTCCTCGAGGACGACCGCTCGCACGCCTTCGTCGAGCAGCCTGCGCTGCAGGTCGACCTCTTCGGCGTTCATGTGGAAGCGCTCGTCGAAGCCGCCCACAGCGCGGAACTGCTCCAGCGGGATCAGCAGCGCCGCGCCGATCACCCAGTCGACGACGGCGGTACGGCCGCGGGCCTCGACGTCGTGGCCGACGGCGCGGTGCAGGCTGGTCCGGTCACGCCAGCGAGCGAGCGGGGTCAGCCACTCCACCGTCTGCTGGGCGGCCGTCGGGAAGTGCCGG
>Ga0111538_10007712_pt1 | contig 14490 bp, 10 predicted proteins | sample SoiMethybrSBSTD1_FD_79669 | JGI IMG/M metagenome (GOLD analysis project Ga0111538, IMG submission 79669) | Bulk soil microbial communities from a Populus tree surrounding site in Tennessee, USA - Soil MetaG P. TD hybrid SBSTD1 (version 2)... | ecosystem: Environmental > Terrestrial > Soil >... | reverse complement strand
GCCGCCGGCGCGTGGCCGATGGAGACCGACCGCCCCGTGCTTGCACCCGGCGTGACGACGCGCGGAGTCGAAGGCTCGCGTCGGCACGACGGGTGCCGCGATCTCAGCCTGCTTTCGTGGACGGGTGACGTGGTGCGTGGTGCGTGGTGCGTGCTACGTCACTGCGCGCGGTTTTTGCGGCTACGACCGCACAGTGGCTTTCATCTGCCGGCGCGCGCTTGCTTCCCTAATTCAGGGGGGCCACCGCTCGCTCCGCTCGCGATCCTCCCAGCCCCCCTAACCCCCCCCGCCCTAGCGCGGCCCTCCTTCCTGGCGGCCCGAGACCTCGCCGCGCGCGCGCAGGTAGCGCAGCGCGAAGCCGGCCACCCGTTGCGGCACCGCCTGCACCTGGTTGCGCGCCACCACCCGCAGGTCCACTGGGCCCTGGCGCGGGACCATGCCGCTGCCCCACTGGAAGACGAAGCCCAGGTTCCAGGCGGCCAGCAGGGCCAGGCCGCCGGCCAGGGCCGCCTGCGCGGCCCGCGCCGGCACCCGCCCGCGCAGCGCGGCGAGCACGTCGTCGACCAGCGTGGCCAGGCCCAGGGCGAAGGCGGCGGTGAGCGGCACGAAGAAGCGGTTGCCGAAGCTGGACGCGCCGTGCCAGGCCTCGTAGCAGGCCACCACGAAGTAGGTCAGGCCGAACGTGGCCAGCAAGGCCGCCGCCACCGCGCGCTGCCCGGGCCGGCGCAGGAGCAGCAGCAGCCCGATCACGCCCAGCAGCAGCACCGGCGTCCACACGAAGAGTCCATGCTGGGACGAGAACCCCACCTCGCTCCACTGCGGAGAGGTCCAGAAGAAACGGTTGAGGCGGCCGCTGCGCAGGGGCGAGCCGTGCAGGATCGCCTTCACCGCCAGCTCGGGCAGCGCGCCCAGCAGCAGGCCGGCCGCCCCGGCGACGAGGTCGCGCCCGGCCGCACCCGGCCCGAGGCGCCGCAGCGCGGACACCCCTTCGAATGCCATCGCCACCAGCAACAGCGCGGCCAGGTGGTCGGTGGCGAAGAGCAGGCCGCCGATGGCGCCCCACGTGGCCCACTGGGTGGGGCCGCCCAGCGGGCGCCGGGCCAGCCAGTACCAGAGGAAGAGCGCGGCCACGAACGCCGCCGGCGCGTGCCCGTAGAAGGGCAGGAAGTACATGTACACGGGCAGCGGCGAGGCCAGCCACAGCGCGGCCACGGCGGCCAGCGCGGCGAAGCCGCCCACCACGCGGCGCGCCGCACGGTGGGCCAGCAGCAGGGCCAGCATGCCCATCACCGCGCTGGCCGTGGCCACCGCGGCCCGGTAGGCGAGGCCGTAGCCGTCCGCGTCCACGGGCAGGCCGAGCGCGCGCAGCACGAGCATCAGCGCGTGGGCCTGCAGGAAGGCGGGCGCCCAGAGCAGGGCCGCGCCCACCGCCTGGGGGTTGCGCAGGTAGCCGGTGGGCATGCGCAGGGGCGGCCACGGCTGCGCGTCGGCGCGGCGGAACGTGCTGTTGAGGAAGTCGGGGTCGCCGTGGCGGTACTCGTCGTCGAACTGGAGGTCATGGTCGATGACCAGCGACGGCAGGTACGCGTAGTGCCCGTTGCCCTCTCCGCGCGGATAGGGGTTGGCCAGCGGCAGCGTGAGCAGCAGGGCCAGGGCCAGCCAGCGCTCGCCGCCGGAGGGGACGGGCAGCCTCACCGCGCCCCCGCCCGGGCCAGCGCGCCCGCGGCCGCGCGCCGCACCTCGCCGTCGGGATCGCGCAGGGCCGGGCGCAGGGCCTCCACCGCCGCCGCGTCGGCGCCCACGGCGGCGATGGTCCAAGCCGCGCTGGCCCGCACCTGCGGCTCGGCATCGGCCAGGTTGGCCACCAGCGCCGCCAGCGCGGGACGCGCGCGCGGGCCGGAGGCGGCGAGCGCCCACGAGGCCTCCATGCGCACCTCCCAGTCGGGATCGCGCAGGGCGGCCACGAGGGCGGGCAGCGCCGCCGCCGCGCCCGGCCCCAGGCGGGCCAGCGCGCGGGCGGCGTGGTAGCGCGTCTCCGAGCTGTCGTCGCCGAGCGCCGCGGCCAGGACCGGAGCGTCCGCCGGGGTCACCACCTCCTCCAGCGCGCGGCCGGAGGCGTTGCGCACCTCCCACACCTCGTCGTTCATGGCCACCAGCAGCGCGGGCACGGCCTCCCGGCCCTGCCCCTCGAGCTGCATCAGCGCGGCCGCCGCGTGCCAGCGCACGCCGGGGTCCGGATCGCGCAGCGCGGCCGTCAGCGCCGGCACGGCGGCCCGGCCGGGGCCGGCCAGCGCCAGCACCCGTTCGGGGTCGGGGAACAGGCCCTGTCCACCGCGCGCCTCGTCGAGCAGCGCGGCCGTGGGCTGTCCGGAGCGCAACGACGCCAGCCGGCCGGGGGCGAGCTGGCCCAGCACGCGTGCGGCGGCCACGCGCACGGTGGGATCGGCGTCGCGCAGCGCCGGCGTGAGCGCGCCCACCGCTTCCGCGCTGCCGCCGCCCGCCCGTCCGATGGCCAGCACCGCGCGGCGCCGTACGTCCGCGGCCGGATCGCCGAGGGCGGCGGCCTCACGCCCCAGCCGGCGGCGCTGGTCCATCCGTTGTGTGGCGGACAGCGCCGGCACGGCCAGGGCCAGGGCGGCCACCACCGCGGCCACGCGCGCGCGCGGCGCGCCGGCCAGGTCTTCGAGCACGGCCAGGTTCAGGCCCGGCACCGCCAGGCCCGCGGCGTACCAGGGGGACCGTCCGAGGCGCGCGCACACCTCGGCCCAGGCCAGGGCCCAGACCACGAAGTTCACCGCCGGCACCGGGTAGAGCAGGCCCCAGGAGAGCGAGCGTCCGGCCAGCCGCAGCGGCAGCAGCAGGTTCAGCACCGGCACCCAGGCCCACCACCGCGGCCCGCCCAGCCGCTGCGCGAGGCGGGAGAGGGCATGGCCCCACACACAATGCGCCGCCACCAGCAGCGCGAGGAGGAGGGCGGCGAACACCGGCCCGGTGTCCCCGCTCAGTCGCCGGCCCGCGCGCCGGCCGCGGGGGCCGGCCGCGTGCGCTGGTACGCGGCCAGCACCTGCGGGGCCAGCACCTGGGCCAGCCGCTCGTAGCCCACCGGCCCCAGCACCGACTCGTTGCTGGCCAGCAGCAGGTCGCCACGCACCTCCACCCCCTCCCAGTCGAAGCCGTCGTGCGCGGCCAGCAGCGGCGCGCCCACCTGGGCCGCGGTCGCCTTCAGGTCGCGCCGCATGGACTCCACGCTCTCGATCAGCGAGGGGCCGTAGGAGCAGGTGCTGTAGTGGATGGGCTGGTCGGCCAGCATCAGCGTGCTGCCGTTGCGCCGGCAGAGGTCGGCCAGCAGGGTGACGTTGTCGAAGTAGAGCTGGCGGCCGCGGGCGGTGGCCTCGCCGTAGGCGTGGCGCGGCCAGCGCCCGCCCAGGTCGTCGACGTAGCGCGCGCGCCAGCGGTCGGCCAGGCGGCCGACCAGGGCCGAGCGCATGAAGAAGTCGGTGACCGGCGTGGACGAGAGCGGGGCCATGCGCAGCGGGTAGTAGTCGTAGTCGAGGTGCTCGTCGAGGAAGATGGTGACCTGCTCGTGGTCGTTGCGCAGGCTCATGCTCAGCACCACGTCGGGCCGCAGCCGCAGCAGGCGCAGCTTCACCAGCTCCAGGATCTCGTGGGTGGTGTAGCCGGGCATCCCGGCGTTGAACACCACCCAGCTCGCGTCGCCCGAGCGCGCGCGCAGCGCGCGCTCCAGCGCGGCCGGGTAGGTCTTGTCCTCGCCGCCGGCGGTGAGGCCGTAGGTGTTGGCGTCGCCCACGCACACCACCAGCTTGCGCGAGGGCAGGGCCGCGACCTCGGCCAGCGTGCGCCGGTCGCGGAACCCGTCCGCGTTGTGGCGCACGTGGTCGGCGTTCTGGGGCAGGTCGCGGGGCGTGATCCAGGCCTCGGCCCCCGCCCGCCCGCGGTAGCCGAGGAACGGGTCCTGCTCGAAGAGCCAGTACCAGGCGCTGCGCGCGTGGGGCGAGTAGCCGCGGCGGGCGTCGATGGCGCGCACCACGCCCTCGGCCACGAGCAGGGCGGCCAGCAGGAGAGCGGCCACGGTCCAGGGGCGCAGCCAGCGGCGCCAGCCGAGGGCCAGCCCCGCGCCGGGGGAGCGCGCAAGCACGGCGGTCTCCATGGGGGCGTCCGAGGGTATCACGGCTGTTTGCGGCGCAGCAGGAACACGCCGCTGGGCAGGCGCTCGAAGTCGTAGTGGACGTGCAGCTCCTGGAAGAAGAAGGCCAGGGGGCCGTCGCTCTCGGTCGTGCCGCGCGGCCAGGGCCGTTGGTCCCAGAGCCCCACCCGCGGCCGCGCGGCCTGGATCTGGCCCAGCGCCGCGCGCGCCTGCTCGGGCGTGCTCTGGCCCTCGATCAGGTAGGGGAAGCCGGTCACGTCGCGGGTCCGGGTCAGGAAGTAGTGCCCGCCGCGCGCGGGCAGCAGGAAGGCCGCCTCGCCGGGGGCGGTCTGGCTCTCGATCCAGGTGAGCTCGGGCATGGCCCGGGCCGTCCACACGGTGCCCGCGCGGTGCACCTCCTTCACCATCGGCTGCATGAGCTGGCGCCAGACCACGAATCCGAACAGGCCGTGGGCCACGCCCAGAGCCACCAGGGCCAGGAGGCCCCGGGCGGCGACACGGCCGCGGCCGGCGCCGGAGAGCAGCGTGCGCAGGGCCAGCGGGATCAGGACCGCGGTCTGCACGGCCAGGCCCATGGGATAGAGGCCGCGGTGGCCGGTGGCCAGCAGCATCCCCAGCCCGGCCAGGGCCAGCAGGCGCGCCGTGTCGGGCGGCGCGCGCCGCTCCCGCCAGAGCGCGGCCAGCGCGCCCAGCACGCCCGCCACCGCCAGCACCACCTGCGCCGCCTCGCGCGGGAGCGTGCGCCAGGTGGGCCGGGCGGTGAGCGCGAAGCGGTTGAGGTCGCGGTAGTGCGTGAGCGGGAACAGCAGTCCGTCGTAGAACACGCGCTCGAGCCCGGCCCGGGCCACGAAGAAGCCGAAGCCGAGCAGCGGCGGCACCACGAAGGCGGCCACGAAGGGCAGGGCCAGCCTCCGCTCCCGCAGCAGCACGAACACGAACGTGCCCGCGAAGAGGCCGGCGCCCAGGTCCTGCGTGAAGAGCAGGCCGGTCCCGAGCAGCGCGCCCGCCGCCATGGCGCGCGCCCGCGAGGCGGGCCCGGAGGCGAGGGTGGCCAGGCCGCCCAGGCCGCAGAGCAGGGCCGGCCACTTGTGGTCGCCGAAGGTGTAGGGCGCGAAGACGAGCACCGCGAAGGCGGCCGGGGCCAGCAGCCGCCAGCGGCCGGGCACCACCGACGCGGCCAGGTGGTGGACGAGCAGGGCGGAGGCCGTGCCCAGCGCCACGGCCAGCAGGCCCAGGGCCGCGATGTGCGGCCCGGTGAAGTGCAGCACCAGCGCGTTCAGGTAGGGGTTGCCCGGGCCCACGAACTCGAAGAAGTCGCGGTACATCACCTCGCCGGCCAGCACGCGCTGGGCCTCGTCGAAGAAGACCCCGTTGCTGCCCGACGTGAAGGGGAAGATGAAGACCGTTCCGCGGAAGAAGACGAGGAAGAGGAAGAGCGCGCTGGCCACGGCCACCGCCGCCCGCTCGCCGCGCCCGGTCAGTGCCCGGCCCCCAAGCCCCCGTCGTCGAGCGTCTCCAGGACGGCGCGGGCGGCCAGCGCGTAGCCCTCGGGGCTGTAGTGGCAGCCCGGGCAGGCGTAGAGGAGCTCGGGGTGCGGATCCTTCCGGAAGGCGGCCTCCACGTCGGCCAGCGGCAGGCCCAGATCCTTCACCAGCGCGCGCACGCGCGCCGCCGCCTCCCGCTTGGCCTTCACGTATTCGCCCTCGCCCAGCTGGCGCGCGCGGATCGGCCATTCCGGCAGGTAGGCGAAGACCAGGCGGCCGCCCCAGCCCTGCACGGTGGCCTGGGCCTCGCGCAGCACGCGGGCGAAGAGCTGGAGCTCCTCTTCGCTGGGCGTGAGCACGTAGGGATCGGCCAGGGCCAGGCCGGCCCGGCTGCGCAGGGCGCGCAGGGTCAGCATCCCGCCCGGCTCGAAGAAGGGCCGGGTCCGCCGGCGCAGCTCGGGCAGCAGGCTGGCCTCCACGTACGCGTCCAGCGCGCGGTCCAGGGCCGGCTGGCGCGCGGCCAGGCCCTGGGTGTGCCCGGCCTCGAGGTAGGCGGACAGCAGCGGGTGGTCGCGCTCACGGCGCAGGTCGAGCAGGTCGTTGCCCGAGAAGTAGCACCACACCACCGTCCGCGGGCGCAGCGCGGGCAGGTACTCGCGCAGCGCGGCCAGCATGACCAGGGGGCCGGCGCCGGCCGAGCCCAGGCCCAGCGTGGAGGGATGGCGGGCCCGCACGCCGGCCACCAGGTTGACCTCGGGGGCCACGCAGTGCCCGTGCACGAAGGAGTCGCCGACCAGGGCCACGTCGAGGGCCGGCGTGCTCCAGAGGCCGGGCGGGTTGTTGAAGCCGTGTTCGTCGGTCTCGAACGTCATCCAGTCGCCGCGGCCCTCCCGGCAGTCGATGGTGAAGCGGCGGGAGATGTTGGCCAGGGGCACCACCGGCCGGCCGTCGAGCTGGACGCTGGTGGGCATGTGGGGGCTGCGGATCCAGCTGAAGCGCACCGGCTCCACCCCCGGCGAGACGGCGCGGCCTTGTGCGCGCAGGGCGTCGATGCGGGCCAGCTTCTCGATCATGCGCGGCGGACCGGGAACGCGCAGGAACAGGACCACCTCGCCCGCGTACAGGGTCGCGACCACCGCGGCCACGGACAGGGCCAGGTTCACGCGCCGCGGCGGAGACAGGCGCAGGGCCAGCAGGAGCAGGGCGGCCAGCGCCGCGGCCAGGAAGGCCACGGCCCACAGGCGCGGCTCCCGGGCGCCGTGGGCGTGCAGCGCGCGCAACAGGATCAGCACGCGGGCGGCAAAGAGGAGCGCGGCGGCAGCCGCGCCGCCCAGGATGAAGTTGGCGACGCGGGCTGCTCTCATCGAACGGGAGGCGGGTATGCTAGGCAGCCCGCGCGCACTTTGCAACGCGCGCCTTCCGACCCATGACCGAGCGGCGCTGGTGGATGGCCGTGGCCGTGCTGCTGGCCTGCTTCGTGGGCCTGGCCGCGCGGCACGTGTGGGACCAGGACCTCACCTACGACGAGGCCACGTACTTCGGGCTGGGCGGGCGCATCCTCCACGACGGGCGCTTCGAAGGCGCGGCCCTGCTGCACCCGCCGCTCTCGTTCTACGTGGCGCTGCTGCCGCAGCTCGTCCACGGCGCACCGCCCGTTCCCGGCGACGCGCGGCTCGTGTTCGCCGAGCGGATGGCCGTGCTGCTGGTGTTCGCGGTCCCGCTGCTGCTGGGTGTGGCCTGGTGGTCGCGCACGCTGTACGGGAAGACGGCCGCGCTGGCGGCCCTGGCCCTGGGCGCCTTCTGCCCCACGCTGCTGGCCCACGGTCCGCTCCTCACGCCCGACGCCCCGCTCGCCGCCACCGGCTTCTGGGCCGTCTTCCTCTACTGGCGCAGCGGTGACGGGCGACGGCCGTGGGCCTGGGGCCCGGTCCTGGGCCTGGCGCTGCTCTCCAAGGCGACCGCGCTCCTGTTCGTGGGCGTGATCGCGGCCCTGGCCCTGGCCCGCCTGCGCCGTGGAGGAGCGGCCGTGCTGGTCCGTCTGGCCGCCGGTGGCGCCCTGGCCTGGCTGGTGCTGTGCGCCGGCTACGGGTTCCAGGGGCTCTTCGCCGCCGGCGAGAAGGCGGCGCTCGTGGCCCGCACTCCGGCCCGGCCCGCCCTGCGCGCGCTGGCCGCGGCCGTGGCCCCGCTGCTGCCCCTGCCCTACTTCAACACCCTGGGCCGCCAGGTGGGCGTGGCCGCCTCCGGGTGGGCGAACTACCTGCTGGGCGAGGTCTCGCGCGAGGGCTGGCGGCACTACTACGTGGTGGCGCTGGCCGTGAAGGAGACGGTGCCCTTCCTGCTGCTGCTGGGGGCGGCGCTCCTCTCGCTCCGCCTCCTGCGCCCGCGGCGCGAAGAGTGGGTGCTGCTGGCGCCCTTCGCCCTCTTCTTGACCGTCTTCAGCCTCTCCCACGTGCAGATCGGCGTCCGCTACCTGCTGCCGGCGCTGCCCTTCCTCTTCGTGTTCACGTCGCGCCTGGCCTTGGCCGAGGGCCGGGCGGCCCGCGTGCTGCGGGTGGCGCTGCCCGCCCTCCTGGTCGCGCACGCGGCCAGCGTGAGCCTCTGCGGCCGCGACCTCATCTCCTACTTCAACGAGCCCTCCGGCGGGCCCGCGCGGGGCTGGCGCCTGCTGGCCGACTCCAACCTCGACTGGGGCCAGAACCGCTCGCGTGCCGCGCGCTGGGCCGTGGAGCACGGAGGCGTGGCCGACCCGCGGCCGCTGCCCGCACACGGCCTGGTGGTGCTCTCGACCAACCGCCTGGCCGGGATCCTCCAGGGCCGCGGGGCCTACCGCCTGCTCCGCGACGAATACGCCCCGCTGGCGATGGTGGCGCCGAACTACGTGGCCTACGACCTCGACCACGGGCGCCGCTTCCCCCTGGCCTCGATGGTGACGCTGCCCAGCGGCCCGGCCTGGCGGGCCACCGCGGCGCCCGCCGCCGGCTGGACGGCGGACGGCTTCGCCCTTGCCGACACCGCCTGGCCCGCGGCCCAGCCCCGCGGCAACCTGCCCGACTTCGTGCCCGCGGCCGCCTATCCCGGCACCGAGGGCGCGCTCATGACGTGCGGCATCGCCGAGGCCTGCGCCTTCCGCGCCCCGCTCACGCTGCCGGCGGCGCCGGTGCAGGCCGTGCTGGCGCTGGCCACGCGCGGCCGCTTCGAGCTCTCCGTGAACGGCGTGCCGGCCGCGCGCGGCGCGCGCTGCCGGGCCGGCTGGTGGCAGGAGGACTTCCGCATCGAGCGCCGGCTGCGCGCGGGCCCGAACGTGCTGGCCCTGCGCGTGGAGGGCTGCGGCGCGGGCGCTCCGGCCGCCTTCGTCGAGCTGCGGGCCGCGCTGCCCTGAGTCCGGCCTCAGGGCAGGAGGCCGCGCGCCCGCAGCGCGGCCAGCAGCGCGCCGGCCGCCACCTCGTGCCCGCGCGCCGTCCAGTGCGGGTCCCGCGCGAAGTAGAGGGGATCGCCGCCGGGCGCGGCCGCATCGCGGAGGGCCGGCAGCAGGTCCACCACGGCGAAGCCGTCGGCCGCTCCCTGCGCGGCCAGCAGGCGCTGCGGCTTCTCGAGGTCGAAGTCCTCCTCGCGCAGGGAGTGGGCGCGGCGCGCGGCCTCCCAGCGCGCCGGATCCACCTGCACGGCCGCCGGCACCACGGCCACCGCGAAACGGGCGCCGTGCGCGCGGCTCCAGGCGTCCATCTGGCGCAGGAGCCCGTGCACCCGGGCCCAGCCCTCCGTGAACTCGGGCGGGTCCCGGCGGATGAAGACGGCCTCGTCGTCGAGCGGCGTCAGCGGGCGCGGGGCCGGGAAAGCGGAAGAGGCGGCCTTCCCGCGCAGCGCGGCCCCGCGGCGGGAGAGGAAGCGCCAGGCATGCGAGCGCAGCAGCAGCCGCCGCCAGCGCGAAGCGGGCGGGGCGGGCGCGCTGGCCAGGTAGCGCGGGACGATGCGGCCCGGCTCCAGCGGCCGGTCCCACTGCTCCCACAGCCCGGGGCGCGAGACGAGCACGCCGTCCAGCACCCACGCCCGGTCGGGGCCGGCCAGCACGTTCCAGAGGTCGTTGCCCGCGTAGAACACGAGCAGCACCAGGCCCGGCCGCAGCGCCGGTCCCTCCTGGCCCAGGAGGAGGGCCTCGTTGTCGGGACCGTAGCCGCAGTGGCCGGCGTTCACCACGTCGACCTGCGGGCCCAGCGCCCGCTGCATCCGGCCCGGCAGCGCCTCTTCGGCGCTCACTCCCTGGCCAAAGGCGAAGGAGTCGCCCAGGACCAGCACGCGATGGGCCGCGGGCACGGGCGCGGGCGCGCCTTGCAGCGCGCGGAAGCCGCGGCCGTCGATCACGACCCTGCTGCGCGCGCCGTCCACCTCCAGCGTCCCGTGGAAGCCGGGCACGTGGCGCAGGCCGCACACGGGATCGTTGCGGAACAGCCCCTCCAGGGGGAACGTCTGCGGCGCCAGCAGGCGCAGCGCCAGCTCCAGCGCGAGCAGCACGCCGGCCACGGCCGCGGCGGCCAGGGACAGCCCCGCGAGGCGGGCGCGCCGGCGGCCGCGCGGGGTCACGGCCGCGCGACGCAGGGAGGCGGCGCTCCCCCGTCCAGCGCCCAGCGGTAGACGTCCATGAACTGGCGGCCGACCACGGGCCAGGAGAACGTGGCCTCCACCAGCCGACGGCCGCGGCGCCCCATGTCCTCGAGCACCGCCGCCGGCGTGGCGAAGAGCCGCCCCAGCGCCTCGTGCACGCCCTCGTCGCCCGGGCCGATGGCCAGCGCGGCTCCTGCGCCGACCGCCGCGTCCAGGTGGCAGGTCTCCGTCACCAGCACCGGCCGCGCTCGGGCCATGGCCTCCAGCACGCTCACGGGCTGGCCCTCGCTGAGCGAGGCCAGCACGCAGGCCTGGGCGCCGCGGAAGGCCGCCTCGCGATCGGCGCCGAAGAGCGGTCCCGGGAACACGATCGACCCGTCCGGGCACTCCGCCGCGGCCAGGGCGCGCAGCCGGGCCTCGTAGTCCCCGTCGCCCCAGCCGGCCAGCACCAGCCGCCAGTCGGAAGCACCGGACGCGTTCCGGGCGCGCGCCCATCCGCGCACCACGTGGTCGAGGCCCTTGATGGAGTCGAAGCGGCCCAGGTACAGGAGCACCCGCGGGCGGCCGCCGTCCTTCTCCCAGAAGGGCGGCGGCGCCGGCCGGGAGAGATCGGGCAGCTCGATGCCGTAGGGGATCTCCGCCACCGGCGTGTCGAGGCCGAAGGCGCGCACGCGCTGCGTCTCGTGCGGGCCCAGCGTGTGCAAGGCGGCCGCGCGGCGCAGGCGCCGTCCCTCGTAGAGCACGGTGGCGATCTTCTTCTTCACGCGCGAGCGGCCCAGGGCCCAGGCGTTCAGCATGCCGTGGATGGACACCACGTAGGGCCGGCCGCTGCGGGCCGCCCACAGCTGGGTGAGCAGGCTCTGGAGCGTCCACAAGTCGTGCGCGTGCAGGAGGTCCAGCTTCTCGCGCAGCACCAGCGGCACCAGGCCCGGGGCCAGGCCCAGCGCCCGCGGGCCCAGGGGGCGGGCCACCTGCGGCGCCACCGGCAGCCAGCGCGGCCGGTCGGCCTCCGTGTGCTCGTCGTCGATGGCGAAGACCCGCGATTCACCGCCCGCGCGCAGGACCTCCCGCGAGAGGCCGCACACGAACTCGAAGATGCCGCCCCGCCGGCGCGAGGCCGCGAATATTAGCTGGGCTACCTTCATGCAGGGGGGCCACCGCTTCGCGATAGTCCCAGCCCCCCTACGGCCTTCGGCCTACCCCCCCTGTCGCTCCGCGCCGGCGAAGCCGGCGCTCCGCTTTCTGGGGCAGGCCACATTTCTGTGGAGGGGGGCAGTGGGCGGGGGGCTCGGGGGCCGAAGATCGGGCCGAGGGCGAGGCGCATCGCCAGCCAGGTCGGGGCGAAGGTTAGCAGGAACGGGACGGCCATGGCCCAGACTTCCTGGGCGAAGAGGTGGAGGATGCCGGCCATCATCAACACCTGCACCATCAGCCAACCCAGGGCGGCCGACTCCACGGCCCGCCGCCAGGTCCATCCATAGGCGGCGCCCAGGAGGGCGGCCACGCCGACGGCCAGCCAGCTGAACTCGGTGTAGAGGTGGGCGAAGAGCGTGGGCGACCAGCCGGGCGGCGGCTCCCAGCCCAGCGTGGAGGCGATGTCCTCGGACGTCATCGTCTTCTCGTCGATGATGTCGTACTTGTTGGGCAGCACCGAGCGCGGGATGGGGCGCAGGAAGAGCTGCTCCACGTACGAGCGCCCCCAGCCGAACGTGCCGGTGCGGTCGGCCGCCACCACCAGCCCCGCCGCCACCAGGTAGTCGTTGCCGGTGTTGGCGTAGAACGCGTAGCTGTCGGTCAGGTCGAGCGTGATCGGCGCCTCCGAGCCGTAGTAGACGCGGTAGCGGTTGGCCAGCAGCAGCAGGATGAGGAGGCCCAGCCCCGCCCCGCCGGCCAGCGTGGCCCACAGGCGCGGCCGGCGGCCCTGGAAGACGTACCAGCCGCCCACCAGCAGCACGGCGCCCACGAAGGCCGGGCCGCGCCGCGTGCCCAGGGCGGCATGCACGAGCTGGGGGGCGGCGAAGAGCAGGGCCAGCGCCGACGCGCGGCGGGCGCGGCTGGCGGCCAGGGCCAGCACGACGCCCACCAGGGCCAGGCGCGTGGTCTCGCGCACCCAGCCCTCGGGATGGAGCGCATCGCCGCCGTGCGGCTGGTCGTAGACCTGGCCCACGCCGCCCTCCCACCCGACCAGCAGTCCCCACGCCACCAGCCCGGCCACGCCCACCACCACGGCGGCCACCAGCAGCCGGCGGCTCATCCGCGGCGGCAGCCGAAACGGCTCGGCCGGAGCGCGCCAGCGCGCCCTCCCCGAGGCCGCGAGCGCACCCGCGCAGAAGGCGGCGAAGATGCACACGAAGATCGCCTGCACGCGCTCCATGTCGGCCATGGGCACGAACCAGTCGGTGCGGCGGTCACCCTGCAGCACCCAGGGCTGGGCCACGTACACGAACAACACGATCGGGCAGGCGATGAGGAGCGGGTGCAGCGGATCCCGCGAGCGCCGGTAGGCGGCGGCCATGGCCGCCACCGCCACCAGGATGGTGGCGAGGAGCAGGAGGAGGTAGGTCAGGCTCACCGGCGGCCCACGGAGCGGAAGAGCAGGAGGCCGCGCACACATTGGCCGGCCACGCTGCCGGCCGCGATGCCGGCCGGGCCCCAGCGCAGCGCCGCCGGCACCGCCACCGCCACCAGGACCATGGCCCCGCCGGCCCGCCCGGGCAGCGCGCGCAGCGGGCGCCCCGACCCCTCCAGGCGCTGCTCGCGGAAGTCGGCCAACGCGGCCAGGACACCCGCGGCCAGGGCCAGCAAGGCGGCCACCCGCGCGCCGGCGAACTCACGCCCGTAGAGCACGGGCACGAGGTACCACACCGCCGGCGCCAGGGCCAGCCCGAGGCCGGCCAGGAGGAACACCACCGGCCCCCTCCAGGCCCGGCGCGGCCGCTCCGCCTCCGGCGCCCGCGCCGCCTCCGACAGGCTGACCGCGCCGGCGGCGGTGGAGAGCGGCGTGAGCAGCAGCGACATCCGCTGCGCCACCGCGTAGAGCCCGGCCTCGGCCCCGGGCAGCAGCGCCGCCGCCACCACCTGGTCGGCGTACGTGAGCGCGGCCGTGCCGCCGCTGGCGGCCAGGAAGGGCAGCGCCTCGCGGTAGAGGCCGCCCATCTCCACCCGCGCGACCTCTTCTTCGCGGCCGCCGTCCCTCCGCGCCAGCCACAGCCGCGCCACGGCCGGCGGCAGGTTGGAGGCCAGCAGGACCACCAGCACGCCGGCGGGATCGCGGCGGCCGGCGATGAAGCAGGCCAGCAGGCCGGCCAGGATCACCGGATAGGGCAGCAGCCGCAGGACGTTGTAGCGGCGCCAGCGCGCGCGGCCCAGGTCATGGGCCTGGAAGTTCAGGATCAGCAGGCTGAGCGGCGCCCAGAGCGCGGCGTAGACGACGGCCATCCACCGGGCCGGGCCATCGAGCTGGCGGCCGAAGCACACGATGAGCAGCCAGGAGAGCAGCGCGGTCACCGCGGCCAGGGGAAGGGTGGCCCGCAGGCACAGCGTGTTCAGCAACCGCTCGCTGGAGCCGGCGCTTGAACACGCCGCGCGCCGCACCAGCACCGGGTAGACCCAGGAGCCCACCAGGGCCGCGGCCGCCGTGGGAAGGGCCACCGTGGTGAACACGGCGCCGCGTCCGGCCGGACCCAGCAGGCGCGCCATCAGCACGCCGTTCACCAGCACGAAGGCGAACACGGCCGCGTTGGTGGCCCCGGCGGCCCCGAAGGTGGACAGCGGATGCTTCACGCGCTGCCGCGGGCGCCGTCAGTCCGCGGCGGCGAGCTGCGAGCCCCTGGGCTTGGCCGGCTGCTCCACGGCCGACACGCCGAGGCCCACGCCGTATTCGCGCGGCGCGCGGTCCACGCGGGCCCGGTTCAGCACCACGCCCAGCACCGGGCAGCCCATCTGGCCCAGGAGGGCCAGGGCCTGCGCGGCCTCGCGCCGCGGCGTGGCCTCCGCGCACACGACCATGACCACGCCGTCGGCGGCGCCGGCCAGGGGGAGCGCGTCGGGCCCCGCGCCCAAGGGCGAGGTGTCGATCACCGTCCACTGGAAGCGCGGGCGCAGCGCGTCGAGCAGGGCCTGCACGGCGGCCGGCCGCAGCGCCTCCGCCGGCGCGGGGGTGGGAGCGCCCGCGGCCAGGAGCATCAGCGGCGTGCCTTCCGGGGACTGGAGCGCCTTCAGGGCCTCTGTCCGGCCGGCCAG
>Ga0111538_10007711_pt1 | contig 14491 bp, 9 predicted proteins | sample SoiMethybrSBSTD1_FD_79669 | JGI IMG/M metagenome (GOLD analysis project Ga0111538, IMG submission 79669) | Bulk soil microbial communities from a Populus tree surrounding site in Tennessee, USA - Soil MetaG P. TD hybrid SBSTD1 (version 2)... | ecosystem: Environmental > Terrestrial > Soil > Tree... | reverse complement strand
TGCCAGTTGAAGGATTTTCTCAGCAATGTGGCCCTGCCCCTTGGCCACGAGGCGAGGCGCAGCATCTTTCCCTTTCTCGTATCGTAAGGCGGCAGCTTTGGGCCGTTGGTCTTCAGGCATTCTGGGTCACACTCTCAGACTGAGCAGCGAGCCTTCCTGCGGTAGTGTTTGCTCGACGCTCTCTTGAATTTTGTAAAGCCTGGCCGGGTCGATTCTGACGTCCAGAACAGCGGTTGAAAAACCCGCCTCCCAGAGATTTGCCGATAACTCCTGCAACTGCGAGTCAAACAGTTCGCGCGTTTCTTCGTCCCGGACATAGAGCGTCGCTTGAATCTGCGCGCCTTCCCAACGGGCCCAGGCTTCGAGCTTGCCGGCATCGGGCAGATCCAGATAGATGTTGATGTTCAGAGGCCGTCCCGGGTGTCCTTTGGACTCCTTGTCCGTTTCCTGAAAAAAACGAATCCTAGCCTGGGTAGAGTGTTTACCGAACTGCATGGGCAACTCTGCCTGCAAGGCGCCATTCTTCAGCCATTCGAAGGCGGCTTCCGTTTGACGTGACAGAACTTGGTCAGAGAGGACGGCCGTTTGTTCTAGAACCGTTGACCCGCTGTGCGCCACGGCGGTCTCGGGCAAAGCCGATGCACGCTGCTCCTTCATCTGGGTCAGTAGCACAGCGACCTCTGGAAGCAACTTACGACCTTCTGGTTCCGGTGTTGACCGGACGGCCTCCAGCAACTGCCGTACCTTATGATCCAGATCCTGGGCTGCGTCTGCCGGTGTACGAAGAGGCGGAACGAGCTTCGGCAGCGCCTCAATTTCTCCGGACTGAGTTGGAGTCTGTTTCTGGTAGGCCGCAGATTCAGGTGCCGGCGCTTGGGCCGTGGTACCCAACACACTGGTCTGTTTCAGCAAGCTCTCGGCCAGATTTGTGCTGGTCGGTGTCAAGAACTGTTCCGGCTTGGCGGTTTGGAGTAGAGCGGCCACTTCACTCAACAGCTTCTGGAGGGCTCGATCAGGCGACGCTTTCATGAGTTCGAGCAGCGTGTCCAAGGCTGCAAGATGTTCGGGCAGGCCAGCCTGCCGAGAGGCGAGGTTGAGCGAAGTCTCAGATTGAGGGGGGTTCGTTACGGCAAGGCTGGCTGGCAGGGTTGTTTGCCCCCCGGTCGGTGTCGAGGAACTTGAAGACGTCGGAGGTTGCCGTAGTTGTCCCAAGATCAGTTTCAGGTCTGAAGCAACCTTCTGTAGCGCAGATTCTGGAGAAGCATCAAGCTCCGCCAAAACGGTTCGTAGTTTTGCTTCGAAAAAGATGCCCGAGTTCTCAATCAAATTCTTGATCTGCGGAAGCAGAGTCTTGGAGTCGGAGCCCACCGTAAGCGGTTCCAACAACGATCTCAACTGGCGGCTCTGAGGCTCGGTCAAGAGCTGGCTGTCGGATTTCAACAGTTGCTGTAGGACTTCCAGAAGCAGGGTCGGGTCGGCCTCGCCGGTCGCAGTTCCACCTCTGCCGGCAATGGCTTGCAGAAGCGTTGCCAGTTCGTAGTTCTCGACAGGGACGTCTGCGGCTGTGTTCAGAATTTGCAGCTCAACGGTGGCTCCATTCTGGCTAACACGAAGCTGAAGCTGCTGACCTTCAGCCAGTGCTAGCTCCGAACGTGCCCACACCTTTTCCGCCCCGAATCCCAGCAGAAGCTGACCTTCCTCATTGATCTTCAGGACTGTAGCGGCGATCTGTTGTCCCAGCGTCAACTGCAGGCCTTCCGGGCTGCGGTTGCCTTGGAGAATAACTCGCTGAAACGATGGATCGAGCGGGAGAATCTGCATAGCACCTCGACCTCATCGTATCGGCAGGGCTGAAAGTCCCCCTTAAGGAAAGGGGGACAGCGGTTTCACAGAAACCGCGCGGGGGTTGTCGTGATGTCTTCGCGAAGGCGGGGATGGACAACCCCCAAGGCCTGCGGCCTTTGCCCCCTTTGGTAAGGGGGACTAGCCCCGCGCGATCAAGAATAGATGCCTGGTGCTTCGTGCCCAAGTTTCTCGACATACTCGGTGTACGACCCGGGATAGACAATGGGGTTGCGATCGGTGCCGCTTTCCCCTCCCAGCTCCAGAACTCGCGAGCTGAGACCCCGCAGGAACATCCGGTCGTGGGATACGAAGATCATCGTGCCTTCAAAGTCTTTGAGCGCTTCCACCAGCATCTCTTTGGTGGCCAGATCCAAGTGATTGGTCGGTTCATCAAGCACGAGAAAGTTTGGCGGGTTATACAGCATACGAGCCATGGCGAGACGAGATTTCTCGCCACCTGAAAGCGCCCGAATACGTTTGTCCACGTCGTCTCCAGAGAACTGGAATGCACCTGCAAGGGAGCGGAGCGCTCCCAGGCCATCCTGAGGGAAGTCTTTCTGGAGCTGTTCGATCAGCCTCAGATCGGGATCGAGCAGATCCAGAGACTGCTGCGCGAAGTATCCCAGGTTGAGGCTCGCACCGAGGCGTACGCGTCCAGCATCGGGGTTGGTCGCGCCGGCGATCATCTTCAAAAGCGTGGTTTTGCCGGCGCCGTTCTTTCCCATGACGGACCAGCGTTCTCCCCGTCGAATGACGAGGTTGAATCCTTCATAGATCACACGCGATCCGTAACTCTTGTGTAGATCCTCAATTACCGCGACCTGGTCGCCGGAGCGTGGTGGGACACGGAATGTAAATCTTACGACCTGTCTTTTCTTCGGCAGTTCGACTTTATCGATCTTATCCAGCGCTTTGATGCGGCTCTGCACTTGAGCGGCCTTGGCTGCGTGCGTTCTGAATCGATCGATGAAGCGCTGTTCCTTGGCTAACATGGCCTGCTGTCGTGCGAAAGCCGCCTGCTGGTTGGTTTCGCGAATGGCCCGTTCGCGTTCGTAAAAATCATAATTGCCGGAATAGGTGACAATCTCGCCGGAATCGATCTCTGCAATTTTTGAGACCACACGATTCATGAACTCACGGTCATGCGAGGTCATGAGCAAGGAACCTTGATAGGACTTGAGGAATTGCTCGAGCCAGATGATGGACTCGAGATCGAGATGGTTGGTCGGCTCATCCATCAGCAACACGTCCGGACGACCTAGAAGCACTCGCGCCAGAGCAACCCGCATTTTCCAACCGCCCGAAAGGGCACCGACGTCGCCATCGATCTGGTCATCCTTGAAACCAAGTCCGTGCAACACTTCGCGGGCTTGCGCTTCAAGTGCATAGCCCCCCAGATGCTCATACTCTTCCTGGACATGACCAAAGCGCTCGAGGATTCGGTCCATGTTGTCTGCCTGTTCAGGGTCTTCCATCGACTTATGGAGATCCTCAAGCTCATGGTGCAGATCACCTACCCGGCCGCTGCCGGCGATGGCCTCATCGATCACCGAACGTCCTTTCATCTCCTCGACGTCCTGGCGGAAATATCCAATGCTCAATTTTTTCGGAACCGAAATCTCACCTTCGTCGGCGGTCTCCTCTCCGACAACCATGCGGAACAACGTTGTCTTGCCCGCACCGTTAGGGCCGACCAATCCGACCCTCTCGCCAGGGTTCAATTGAAAGGAGGCTTCGACGAAGATCAGCTGCTTTCCATACTGTTTGTTGATGTTTGAGAAAGAGATCATAGACGAACGACGGTATCAGAACTCCGCGTTGCCGGGAACATTTGCCGGAGCGACGATGCAATTCCCCCTTAGTCAAAGGGGGCGGCGGCGTGGCGACACAGTCGCTACGCCGCCCCGGCGGTTGTCATGCAAATTGCCGAAAGCTTCACTACTTCGCGTCGGGTCTTGCGATACAACCCCTGTGCCTTCGGCGTCCCCCCTTTGTTAAGGGGAAATATCCTTTCGCGCGACTACGCGAGTTCAGCCGTTTTTGTTCACGTTAAGACGCCTGAGCGGTCACTTCGCGGGAGGCGGAGCTGCCCTGTATACGATCTTGCCGCCAACGATGGTGTACAAAACGACGGACTGCGGGATCTGCACCGGTGGGATCGCAAAAATGTCCCGGTCAAGCACAACGATGTCGGCCAGCTTGCCCGTTTCAAGGGTGCCCTTTCTCGACTCGTCGAAGGAAGCATAAGCATTGGCGATGGTGTAACTCTTCATCGCCTCATCTACCGTGATCTTTTCCGCGGGCACCCAGCCATGAGGATTGCGATCGTCGAGCGTGCGGCGCGTCACCGCCGCATAGATTCCCAGCAACGGGTTGATCGGAGCAACCGTCCAGTCAGAACCAAACGTCAGTCGCGCCCCTTGGTCTATCAACGACCGAAAGGCATAGGTAGTCTTGATCCGCTCTGACCCGATTCGTTTCTCTGCCCAGCGGCCGTCGTCAATGCAGTGGTAGGGCTGCATCGAAGGAATGACCCCGAGCTGTGCGAAGCGCGGGATGTCTTCCCGGCGCAGATGCTGGGCATGCTCGATGCGATAGCGCCGGTCACGCGGACCATTGGTTTTGGCCACGGATTCGAACAAATTGAGAAGCATGTGGTTGGCTCGGTCCCCAATAGCGTGAATGGAGAGCTGCAGTCCTGCTTTGTCAGCGGCCAGCATGCGTTCAAGCATCTTGCTTTCGGGTATGGCTTCGCTAGCCAGCAGGCCCGAGGTTTTGGGGTCGTCGCGGTAGGGTTCGAAGAAGTAAGCTGTGGTGGATCCCAGCGATCCATCCATGAATGCCTTGAATCCGCCCAACCGTAGCCAGTCGTCCCCAGAACCATGCTTGCGCACCCAGTCGACTTGCTTCTCCCACGCAGATAGAGGAGTGCGGGCGGTGATGCGAACGGTGAGCCTGCCTTGAGCCTGTGCGCGGCGAAAGGCCTCGAAGGCGCTCCAGGAAGTGATGTCCTGCACAGATGTCACGCCAAATCGAGCAGCCTCTTTCATGGCGGCCCGAAGCGCTTCGTCTTCTTCCTGTGGCGTGGCGGAAGGAATGTGACGGGAGACGAGAGCTTGTGCGGAGTCTTTCAAGATGCCGGTGGGTTCGCCAGTCTGAGGGTCGCGAACGATCAAGCCGCCGTCCGGATCGCGGGTTGACTTCGTGATTCCGGCCAGGCGCAGCGCTAAACTATTCGCCAGACTCATGTGTCCATCCAGCCGGCTGACAAAGACTGGGGTCTTCGACGTAACCGGATCGATCAATTCTTTGGTTGGCAATCTGCCCCCGGGCCAAGCTTCGTGATCCCAATCTCCGCCCGTGATCCATTGCCCGGCGGCCAACATTTCAGCGCGTTGACGGAGGCGCTCGGCAAAGTCCTTCTCGTCGCGCGCCGGTCGCAAGTCGACACTTCTAAGCTGGAAGCCGCCATCCAGAAAATGCGTGTGACTGTCGATGAGTCCCGGAACCACCAGCCGTCCTGGCAGTTCCAACAAAATCGTCTTCTCGGCTCGCCACTTAAGGACCTCAGCTTCGCGTCCGACCGCTGCGATGCGATCTGCTTTGATAGCGATTGCTTCGACCGAAGGCAGAACGCCGGAGGCCGTCCAAAGCCTGGCTTTGGTCAGGATGAGGTCAGCCTGACCCTGGGCAAACAGAGGAAGGCTACAAAAGCAAAGCCACAGGAAACTTAGGAAGAGGCGCATGACCGCTCCAATGTTTTCGGAAATACGTGAATATAGAGGCCGTTTGAACGGGGCTCTTCCAGGGCAGCTCCCTCCGGCATCCCGGCCCTGGAGAAAATCTGAATCCAGTAAACCGAGGCATCCTACGGCTGGGCACAGGGATTTGCAAGGCGGAGCGATTCGCAGTAGGGGCGGACCAGCGTGTCCGCCCTACAATCAGTCGGAATGCGCGCGCACACGGAATTCACCTATCCGCCCTGTGCTATACTTTTGCCTCCTAAGTGAAGGTCCTTCTCGCTAACAATGCCCCGAATTGCACTCTTCTTCACTATTCTGGTTGCCTTGCTGCTCTCTGCTTGCGCCCAACGTTACCGGGTTCAGGGACTCGTACTCGATGTCAATCGCAACGACAACGTGATGATCGTCTCGCATCGCGCCATTCCCGGCTATATGGATGCTATGGCGATGCCTTTTCGAGTGGCCACGCCGTCGGACCTCAACTCGGTGAAGCGAGGAGACCAGGTTGAATTTCAACTCGTGGTGAAGAGACGAAACTCGCTCGCGGAGAAAGTGAAAGCCGGGACAAGCGCCGAAGTTGCCAATGCCCAGCGCGGCGCTGCACCGCTGCCTCTTCCGATTCCGGCTGAGAAACTGTCATTGGGCATGCCGGTTCCGGATTTTCAGTTAATCAACCAATCTGCGCGCTCCGTTCGTCTGTCAGATTTTGCTGGTCGAATCATCGCTGTGAATTTCATCTACACGCGCTGCCCGTTGCCCGAAGTTCGCCCGCGCTTGCCGACCAATTTCGCGCATCTGCAGAAGCGATTCCGCGAGCGAATGGAACGTGATCTTGTTCTTTTATCCGTTACGCTGGACTCTCAGCACGACACCACGGCTGTATTGGCAGACTATGCGAAGCGGTGGGGCGCGCGAGACGGCTGGCATTTTCTTACTGGCAACCCAGCGGATATCCAGCGTCTCGCGAGCCAATTGGGTCTGGTCTACTGGCCTGAAGACGGTCTGTTGACGCATACGTCACAAACCGGGATTATCGACCGTGATGGACGGCTGGTTGCACTGATTGAAGGCTCGTCGTATGAAGAAGATCAGCTGGGCGACCTCATTGCCCAGCAATTGGAGGCTAGTCATGATTCGCACCGCCGCACTGTGGATGTTGCTCGTTAGCGCTGCCTTGGCGCAGACGAAGACCACCGACCTTTGTTCGCCCCCTCCGGGCAGCGTGCCGCCGTCATTGCCGGCGAAGCTATTGTCCGGACAAGGAAGCGAGTACATTCGGTTCCCGATCACGACCTCGAATCCCAAAGCCCAGGAATTCTTTACTCAGGGCGTTGCGCAGATGCATTCCTTCTGGGCTACTGAGGCGGAGCGCTCTTTCCTGCAGGCGGCTGCGCTCGACCCGGAAGCTCCCATGCCGCAGTGGGGCATCGCTATGGTTGCTCACGGCGAGTTTCGCCCGCGGTTTCAGCTCGAAAATGACGGGCCCTCGAAACGGAAAAAATCGTATGAAGGCGCTGCCAAGCGTGCGTTTGAGGCTGCCAGGAAGGCTCGTGAGTTGAGCGCTGTTCCGGGCAAGGCGACGCCGCTCGAGAAACTTTACATCGAGGCGGTTGTTGCACGGCTGGATCTTGCAAGTAAGGATGCGAACGCCGGCTACATCCAGGGCCTGCGAGCCATCCTGGCGCAGTACCCTGGCGAAGTGGAGGCGAAAAGCTATTTGGCATTGCATCTGATGCGAGGATTTGAAACACCGACGAAGACACCGCGTGCGGGCAGCCTGGAAGCGGTCGCGTTGCTTCGTGAGTTGGTGAAGGAAGCTCCCGATCACCCGGGACCACACCATTATGTGATTCACGGTTTCGAAGGTTCCACGTTTGCCAAAGATGCCTGGCCGAGTTGTGTGCGCTATGCAGAACTGGTTCCCAACATTCCCCACGCGCTGCATATGCCAGGCCACATCTACGCGCAGACGGGCAAGTGGGCTGAGGCAGCGAAGTCGTTCGAAGACGCCGCAGCCAACGAACTCGGATACATCAAAGCGGACGCGCTCTACTCGCGCGGTCATCACGGACACAATGTCCATTTCCTTGCCTCTACCTACTCCTACCAGGAGCGCTACGACAAAGCCGTCGAAGCGGCGCGGGGCTTGATGGAGTTCAAAGAGAATCCCCGGGAAGCCGCAGCGGTCGACAACTCGCGTACACCGTTCCGCCAGGGCTGGTTCTCGCTGATGCGGGCGATGGTGCAGAACGAGAAGTGGGATGAGATTCTGGATGGCAAGACTCTGCCAGCTTACGACAAGCCGCGCGAAAATGCCTGGCGGGCTTGGGCGTCGGGCCTGGCCTATTCGGCGAAGAGTGATTCCAAAGCGGCGACGCAGCAGTTGAAGGCGATGGAAGCCGCGCTGAAGCAGTTAAAGGCAAGAACCAAGAATTCGACGCCCGCCTTTTTTAAGGTGGCGCAAGAAGAACTCAAAGGCCAGGTTGCGCTGGCATCCAAGAATGCCGAACGCGGCCTCAAGATTCTGCAGTCGGCGAGTCGCAAGGAACGCTCGCTGCGCTACAGCGAACCGACCAACTATCCAAGACCGGTGATCGAGGTACTTGCGCAGGCAGCGCTGCGCAACGGAAAGCTGGAGCTGGCGAAAGCATCCTTTCAGCAGGCGTTGGATCAGAATCCCGCGAGCCCCCGCGCCGAACGTGGCCTTGCAGAAACGGTCAGCCGCATGGAAAAGGGAGTTTTGAAGGCGGGGTTGTAAGAAGTTCGAAGTCCGAAGTGTGAGGTTGAATTGTAGTTCGATGTTGTTTGATTCGGACGGCAGGGCCTTTGTGTGTGCTCACTGCAACTAAGCTCAACATCGCTAATAGGGAAGAGGAGCTGGAATGAAATACCCACTGACCATCTTGCTATCTGGTGTCATCGTTGCTTTTGTTCTACGAAGTCCATTTGCTGCCGAGCCGCAGTCATCTGAAAAGCTGACGCCGGCGCAGATCATGGAGGCCTTCAGGAAGGTCAGCACGGGCAATCTGGCGGATGCTGTGGAAGAAGCTACCGGCAACCCGGGCTTCATGAACTACGACATGAAGCCGATCTTCAAGACCAAGATTGTGGGCCCCGCCAGCACCGCGGTCCTGCGCCGTATCTTGAAGACCGATGCGAGAACCTATCCAAACCAGGCTTTGCAGATTCTGGACGAAGCTCCGTCCGGAAATGTCTTGGTGTACGTCTTAGAAGACGGTTTGAACATTGCCGGTATGGGCAACTTGATGGCAACGACCGCCAAGGTGCGCGGCTTGGCTGGTGCCGTGATTGACGGTGGAGTACGGGATGTGGAAGAAATCACACAGATCGGTTTTCCGGTCTACAGCCGCAGCATTACTCCAGCAACTTCGGTGGGCCGACTAGTCAGCGTCTCGAAGAATGAGCCAGTGACTTGCGCCGGCGTTCGAGTGCGGCCCGGAGATTACATCATGGGTGACTGGGATGGGATCGTGGTCATACCGGTGGAAGCTGCTGGCAAGGTTGTTGACCTGATCCGCCAATACGATGACAAGGAAAGCAAGATGGTACCGATCATCAAAGAAACGAAGTCGATGCTAAAGGCGCTGGAAAAGTACAACCGGTACTAGCTGCCCGGGCGGTCGGCTCCCACGTTTCTTTCATTCTCGCGCTTCATGCGTTCAAGCGACCAGAAACTGCCTGAACGCCCTCCCCATTTCCATCGTCCCATTCCAAAAATCAACGGCTAGACAGGGCATTGCAGCCAACGACTAATCATCACGCGCTCTTCGTGAACCGGGTGTAGAATGAACTCAGCCCTCCTCCATCGAAAGGCCACCATGCATCGAAGAACCTTTCTGTCGAGATCGATGTCCGGACTCGGCACCTGGCTTGCCGTGCGCAGCTCTTCTCTGTCCCAGACAACCAAGAAGATCCAGATCCGTGGCGCCTATGGTTCACCAAAGACCTTTTGGGAGAAGGGAAAGCGGCTGAATGACTACGGCATCAATGCGCTCTTTGTCCATTCAGGTTCTATTGATGAAGCTTTGGTGCGCCGGGCACGAGAGGAAGGCGCCAAAGTGTTTGCCGAGTTTGCCACGTTCAATGGCGATGGCTGGCTGACGCGGCGCGAAGGCGGGCAGGAACATCGGATTGAGGAACACGCGGATGCCTGGCCGATTGACGCCACTGGACAGCCCTCGCCTCGCCAGACTTGGTTTCTGGGCGTTTGCCCAACCAACAAGGCATTTGTTGACGCCAAGCTAGCTGCTTTGAAACAGCTCGTCACGAGTCACCGACTGGACGGCGTCTGGCTCGACTACATGCACTGGCATGCGCAATTTGAAGACCCCAAGCCTCTGCTGCCAGAAACCTGCTTCAATGAAAGCTGTGTCTCCGAGTTCCAGGAGCGCGCGCAACTCAGCGTGAAAGGATCGAAGCCGGAAGAGTGGGCGCGCGATATCCTGCGCAGGCACGAAGTCTCATGGAGGAGCTGGCGTACTGCGGTGCTGACGGACTTTGCGCGGCGTTGCCGGGAAGAGATCTGGCAGCATGCACCCCAGATGATGCTCGGAAATTATCAATGCGCCTGGCGTGATGACGAGTATGGCGGAGCGCGCCGCCGGATTCTGGGTCTGGCTGTTGAAAGATTAGCGGACGTTTTCGATGTTCTGAGCCCCATGGCGTACCACGCCCGGTCGGGCCATTCTGTTGGGTGGGTGGAGGAGAATGTGAAATGGCTTTCCAAGACTCTCCACCTGAAGGGAGCGCCTTCCGAAAAACCCAGAATTTGGCCGATTGTCCAAGCCTGGAGCGATCCGGGGGGAATCAAGGTCAGCGCTGAAGAGTTCGAAAAGGCGCTGCGGTACGCAACTGCCGGAGCTGCGACCGGGGTAATGATGTTCACACTCAGCGCTGTCGCCGAAGATGAGGCCAAGTTGGATGTGTTGAAAAAGGTGTATGGGGAAATGAGTTCATAGCGTTGAGGCATGGAGCTCAGCGATACCCCATTGGTTGGCGGCAGAGGCCAGCCTAAAAAGGCTAACGTACAGATTCTGTACCTCGTACATCAGGCTTTTCAGCCTAACAATTAGGCTGAACGTAGACCTGATAGTCCTTGATCAACTCTGCGCTGGATTCCGGCTTTCCCCGGGGTGGGGCTGGACCGGAACAACCTGTCGACGCGTGCTCGCATCTTGAAGAACCTATGCGATTGAAACACTTGATCGTCGTTGGAATGCTCGTTGGTGTCGGGACTCTTGCACTCCGAGCACTGCCCCAAGAAGACAAAGGCAAAACCCCCAAGAAGGAGGAACCCTATACCCTCCAGGTAGATGTTGACCTTGTCAACCTGGCTGTAGCAGTTGCCGGTCCTTCCGGAACCTTCCTCACCGACCTGAAGAAGGAGAACTTCACAGTTTTTGAAGACAAGGTGGAACAAAAGATCACGAATTTCGCGGCCGTAGACGCACCCTTCGCCGTAGCCCTCGTGCTGGACACTAGCGGTAGTACGGAAGGCAAGCTGGCGCGCATCCAGGACGAGGCCATCCGCTTTGTGGAACAGATTCATCCCGATGACGAAGTCCTGGTTATTTCCTTTGACGACGAAGTTCACCTGGAAACAGACTTCACTAGCAACCGGCGCGCCATCGAACGTGCCATCAAGCGGACCCGCACGGGTCAAAGCACCCAGCTCTACGAAGCGGTTTACCTGGCGCTCGAGGAAAAACTCAAGAAAAAACGGGAACGGAAAGCGATGGTGTTGTTTACGGACGGTGTCGATACGTCCAGCCCCACTACCTCAGCCAAGGAAACAATCGAAGCTGCCAAGGAAACAGATGCGCTGATCTTCCCCATTTTCTTCGATACCAGTCGCGACATGCGTCGACTTTCTCGCGGAGGGCCCATTCCAGGCGGCAGTGGCAATCCACGTTTCCCGGTTCCGGGTCGTGTGCCGGTCGATCCCAGAAGTCCGCGCCAGCGTGATGACGACGAACAGCGGATGCAGATGGAAATCCAGAGAGGCAGAGGCTACCTGCACGACCTGGCTGAAGCCACGGGTGGAACACTCTACGCCGCAGACGGTCTGGACTCACTGGGTGGCGCGTTCGGCAAGATTGCCACGGAACTGCGCAGCCTTTATAATCTGGGCTACATTTCCACAAACCAAAAGAAAGATGGAAAGTTCCGGAAGCTGACGGTGAAAGTGGACCGGCCAGATGCGGTCGTCAAGTCCAAGAAGGGTTACTACAGCAGGAAGAAATAGGGCGGGTAACTTTTCAAGGAAATCGGGAGCTCAAATAACCGCAGAGACGCAGAGGCGCTGAGAGGTCACATTAAATCGCTTGGCGTTTCCCTCCTGACTGGGAGATGGTCATCCCGAACAGATTCTGGATTTCTACAGGAATCTCTCCGTGCCTCAGCGTCCGCGGTGTCTTTTGATGCCATTCTTGGGAGCCCGTCCACCGCACTCCTCAGAACTTCCAATAAGAACCAAGAGCCTTTCGGGATTTCCCCATAACGGCGTCGAACGTGGCATCTGCCTTCCATGGCGGAACCTGACTCCGCTGGCCAGTCAAAACATCCAGACTCTTGAGAGCACTTTCCCTCAGGCCTTTTAAGTCGTATCCCCCTTCCAGCAGAAATACTACTTTGCCGTCGCATAGCTTTTCGGCCAGAGTCAGAAGCCTCTGGCTGATGCCGCGAAAGCCTTCGGGACTCACTTCCATACCCGCCAGCGGATCATCGACATGAGCGTCGTAACCGGCCGAAACCAGCAGAAAATCTGGCCGGTAGGATTCCGCAATCGGAACTACGACTTTCTCGAAGATCAGATTGTAGGTTGCATCTCCCGTTCTGGCAGGGAGTGGAAAGTTGACGGTGAAACCTGACCCCGCCCCGCTGCCGATCTCTTGAAAATCGCCCGTTCCGGGATAGAGCGGAAACTGGTGTGTCGACACATAGAGCACATCGCTGCGCTGGTAGAAAGCCTTCTGGGTACCGTTGCCGTGATGGACATCAAAGTCCACCACCAGCACTTTCGACAGTTTGTGTTTCTGAAGTGCGTAGGCAGCACCGATGGCCGCGTTGCTGAAAAGGCAAAATCCCATCGGTCGGTCTGGTTCCGCATGATGTCCCGGCGGACGAACGAAGGCAAACCCGTTGGCAATCTCACCGGCGAACACGGCATCGACGAGGGCGAGGACACTACCTGCTGCATACCGCGCCACCTCATAACTCATGGAGCTGGTCACGGTGTCCGGATCGAGTTGTGTGGACAGTTTGCCAGCGGTTGCTTGTATGCTGCGAACGTAGGAAGGTGGATGAATCAGCTGCAGTTCGGCTTCTGAGGCCAGCCTTGGTTTCAGTTGAACCAGCTTGTCGCGATGCCCATAGGCCCGGAGTCCCTCTTTGATGGAAATCAATCGCTCTTTGCGCTCGGGATGAAAGGTGCCCGTGTCGTGCTGAAGGAACAGGTCGTCCTGGATGATGCCCGTTTTCATTTACAGGTTACAGGGCACAGGTTACAGGTGACAGGAAGGGGACCGGATCATGTCACGAAGCCGCTGAAGTCGATCAACAGTCCGGCCGGACCGATTGGCTATTGGTTATTGACCATTTGGGATCGGCTATTTGAAGGAGAGCAACGCATCGCACTAACACTTCACCCACCTCAAATGGCAGGAGAATTCTTTCCTGCTGAGCTTCTGCAACCTATCCCCTATCTACCGGCTGTCACGAATCCAACCACCGCCAACGACAACGTTATCGTTGTAGAACACTACGGCTTGACCTGGCGTAATGGCGCGCTGTGGCGCGTCGAAATGGACTTCGACGTTGCCATCTTCAGTGTTCCTCACCGTTGCATCAGCGGCCTCATGTCGGTTGCGTATCTGGGCCTTCACACGGATCGGAGTGGTGAGGCTTTCGATGGAAATCCAGTTCAACTTGCCAGCGATGAGAACGCTCTTCATTAGTTCCGCCGACTTTCCGACAACGACACGATTCGTGGCCACGTCGGTCTGAATCACATAAAGCGGCTCGCCAACCGCCACGCCCAATCCCTTTCGCTGTCCCACCGTAAACTGATGAATGCCACGATGCTTTCCCAACACCGCGCCAGCGGGTGAGACGATTTCACCCGAACGTACGGAGCCCTTCACATCTTCCGCCATCGTGGTTGTGGAGAGCGTTTTCCCCGCACCCACAGTTGAAAACTCCTCCTCTTGAGAGTTCGTTTGCCCCCGGCTGTCGATGTAATTCTCAACAAACGCACTGTAGTTCTTGCTGGGAATGAAGCAAATCTCCTGGCTGTCGGGCTTCTCAAAAACGGGCAACCCATACTGCTCCGCCATCGCACGAACTTCGCTCTTCGGATACCCGCCCAGGGGAAAGATCACTCGGCTCAATTGGGCTTGAGTCATTTCGAACAGGAAATACGATTGATCCTTTCCAGCATCGACGCCGCGAAGCAATTCATAACGATCCGTGGATTCATTGAAACGCACTCGGGCGTAGTGTCCAGTGGCCAGCTTCGCAGCGCCAATTTGTTTGGCTCGATTCAGTAGATGGTCGAACTTCATGAACGTGTTGCAGCGCACACAAGGTATGGGTGTTTCTCCAGCCAGATACGACTCGACAAACGGAACCACCACCTCCTGCTCGAAGGCTTTCTCAAAATTGACAACATAGAACGGAAGATTCAGAAAGCGGGCGACGCGCCGTGCGTCATAGATGTCGTCAATCGAACAGCAGGTTCCCGACTTCTTCAGCTCTTCCTCTGACTTTCCAGCCGTGGATTCCGCACGCGTGTAGTCCCAGAGCTGCATCGAAAGCCCGACAACCTCATGGCCCTGGGCCTGCAACAGCGCGGCCGTCGTCGAACTATCGACACCCCCACTCAT
>Ga0111538_10007709_pt1 | contig 14493 bp, 12 predicted proteins | sample SoiMethybrSBSTD1_FD_79669 | JGI IMG/M metagenome (GOLD analysis project Ga0111538, IMG submission 79669) | Bulk soil microbial communities from a Populus tree surrounding site in Tennessee, USA - Soil MetaG P. TD hybrid SBSTD1 (version 2)... | ecosystem: Environmental > Terrestrial > Soil >... | reverse complement strand
TCGGGACCGATCAGCCAGCGTTTGCGCTCCTCGTCCAGCTTGCGCCCGGCCAGCCAGCCATCGGGCCCGACATCGCGCGTCAGGGACTCGATGTCGATGCCCATCTCGTCACACACGGCGAAGAATCTCTTCAGCGATCGATCGATGCGCGGGCGGCCGACGTAGACGCGCGCCTGCAGGATTGCTTCCAGGATCTCCAGCGGTGCCGCCGACTTCTTCGCGAGCGCGTCGCGCACTTGCGACTCGACTTCGTCCACTTCGCCCATGGTCGCGCATTGCCCGATCGTCGCGAGCCGCCGGATACGCTCGTCGAGGACGCCGCGTCCGGCGAGGTGATCTTCATAGGCCGCCCAGATGTGACGGTAGTGCGCGTCGATCTTCGATGCGAAATCAGTCGAGTCTTTCATGAATGTCCTGTGCAGGCGGAGATGGCGTTGAACGATCAATCGATGGCGATCTTGCGGTCGCTGATCACGCGTTTCCAGATGTCGGTCTCGCGACTGATGAGCGCCGCAAACTCTTCGGGCGAGGATCCCACCGGCGTCGCGCCCATGTTCCTGAATTTCTCGGCGACACCGGGATCGTGGACGAATGTCGCGGTGAGCTTGCTCAGGCGATCGATGATGGGCCGAGGCGTTCCCGCGGGAACGAAGAACCCGTTCCACGTTCGCAAGCCGCCGAAGTCGGGAACGACCTCGTTGATCGTGGGCACGTTCGGCATTTCGGGCAGCCGGTCGGGCGTCGGCACCGCGACGGCGAAGAGCTTGCCCGTCCTGATCTCTTCCAGCACCGCCATGGTGGAGACGATCCCCATATCGACGTGACCGCCGAGCAGTGCGACTTTCACCGCCGAGGCGCCGCCGTACGGCACGTGCGTGATCTGCGTGCCGGTCCGCAGCATGAAGAGCTCATGGATCAGGTGGCTCCAGCCGCCGACACCCGAACTTCCATAGGTGTACTTGCCGGGACTGGCCTTCAGCGCGCTGATGAGCTCCGGGAGCGTCTTCCCGGGGAACGTCGCGTTCACGACGAAGGTGTTGGTCGTCGCCATCGTCTGACCGACCGGCACGAGATCGCTCACCTTGTACCCGGGATCTTTCTTCACCAGAGGAACGATGGAGATCGACGATTGCGAGGTGTGCAGCAGGGTGTAGCCGTCAGGCTTCGCACGCGCCGCCGCCGCCGTGCCGACGGTGTTGGCCGCGCCCGGCATGTTCTCGACGACGAACGGCTGTCCCAGTTCGGCCGCCAGCAACTGAGCGATGAGCCGCGCACCCACGTCGAGCCCACCGCCGGCCGTCTCGGGGACGATGATCCGCACCGCTCGGGCCGGGTACGAGGCGGGCTGCTGTGCCAGCGCGGGCGTGGCCGCGAGCATGAGTAACGTCAGCACCCGCAGTGCGGACGCGAGTTTCACCGCCATGAATCTCCTCCCTTCGATCGGGCAGCGCGGCCTTCGGGCCCGCTTTGACTTGCCTACGAGCGCATGACGTCAGCGCAGCGCGGCTGCGATACGCTCCTGCGAGAGCGGCAGATCGCGCAATCTCACCCCGAGGGCGTGGTACAGCGCGTTGCCGATCGCGGCCGCCGTCGGCCCCATCGTGATCTCACCGGCGCCGATTGATGGCTCGTCCGGCCGGTCGATGAGATGCACTTCGACCTCGGGCACCTCTTCGAAGCGCAGTATCGGATAGCTGTCGAAGTCGCGTGAATGCACGCCCGTCGCGTCGAAATCGAGCGCCTCGTGAAGCGTCCAGCTCACCGACTGAACGATGCCGCCTTCCATCTGATTGACGATGCCGTCCGGGTTTACCGCGCGCCCGACGTCCGCCGCGCATACCGCCCGCCTCACCCGCAGCTTCGGTTCGAGCGTGAGCTCCACGACGATGGCGAAGTAGCCGTACGCGTTGTTGAACTGGGCGAACGCGAAACCACGACCCCAGGTGCCGTCGCTTTTCACCGCGCGTGTCCAGCCCGCTTTCTCCGCGGTCAGTTCGATCACGGCGCGGGCGCGAACGTCCTTCATGTGTGCCAGCCTGAACTCCACCGGGTCGCGGCCGGCGGTTGCGGCGAGCTCATCCATGAACGATTCCGACGCGAACACGTTCGCATAGGCCCCGAGCGAACGCATGGACGAGGTGCGCAGCGGCACCTCTTCCACGCGATGCGTCGTGACGCGCTGCCGGGGGAAGTCGTAGAGCGCGATGGCATTGCGGGAAATTCCGCCGGCGCCACCCGCGTCCGCCTGTTCGACGCGCGCCGTCGGACGGGCGATCTCCCATGCCGAGCGCAAAGACGAGATGCGCGTTTCGGTGTTCACGCGTGCGGGCCGCGACGTGTGCCCATTGCTCCAGGTGTCGAACTGCCATTCGAGGATGGCGCCCGCGCTGTCCAGCGTAGCTTGTGTCTGCACCACCATCGCCGGGCCGTAAGGCTCCCAGTCGAACTCGTCGTCGCGCATCCATTGCACCTGGACCGGACGCCCGCTGCACGCCCGCGCCAGCAGCGCGGCGTCGAGTGCCGCGTCGTCGGCGCCGTTATGGCCGTAGCAGCCGGCGCCTTCCATGTGATGCACGACGATGCGCTCGGGCGCGATCTCGAGGACCCGCGCGATATCGGCGCGCAGCGGGTACACACCCTGGCTGTGCGTCCAGACTTCGACCTTGTCGGCCTCGACCCGTGCGAGCGCGCACGAGGGCCCGAGCGCCGCATGCGCGATGTAGGGTTTCGTGTAGCGGGCCTCGTATGTGCGAAGTCGTCCTGCAGGCTCCTGATTTTCTCGCACGGCGCGTTCGTGATCGTGCGGAACGCCATTGCCGTCATTCCGGCGACGGCCGGAATCGAGGCGAACATCCGATCCTTCATCCACCAGAACGGCAGCAGGGCTGTCATGGCTTTGCAGATAGTCGTACACGCCGTCAGCGTCGGTCACGATGTCATTGCGGCGCCACCGTGCCGCACGCAGCGCCGCGTTGCGCGCCTTTACAGCCTGCTCTTCGCGTTCGGCCACGACGCCGATGAAATTGCCGTCGACGATGACGGACACCACGCCGGGCATGGTCGCAATCGCATCCCGGTCGAACGACTCGAGCGTCGAGCCGATCGTGGGCGGTCGAACCACGCGCCCGAAAAGCATTCCGGGCAGCTCGAAGTCGTGCACGAAGCAGGGCAGGCCCACGACCTTGGCGGGAATATCGAGCCGCGGGATGCTGGTGCCGACGATGCGAAGCTGCGCCGAAGGCTTTGGCTGCGACGTCCCGGTTGCCTCGCGAGCGAGGATCTGTGCGTGCGGCAGATCCCAGTAGCTCACTTCCCGAATGCGGTCGTAGCCGGAGATCGTGCCGTCTTCGACGGTGAGTTTGTCGGCCGGGATGTCGAGACGCAGCGACGCGTCGCCGACCAGGAGCGCCCGTGCTTCCGCGCATGCATAGCGGACTGCCGTGCCGCTGTCGTCAGTGGAGCGGCTCGCCGACGTGTGACCCTCGTTCGGCGAAGCGAGCGTGTCGATCGGCGCCATGCGAATGCGCGAAAGGGCGACGTCGAGCTCTTCGGCCGCGATCTGGGCGAGTGTCGTAACGATGCCCTGACCGATCTCGATCTTGCCGGTGAGTATGGTTACCGTGCGATCGGGCTCGAAGCGAATCCACCGATCGAGGCGGCGGTTCGTGTCAAGGTTGCCCGGGAGCTTTTTCTGGGTCATCGAGTGGTCTTTTCTTCCGCAACGCCGGCAGTGTGAAGAACAGCAGCAGCACCACGGTCGCCGCCATGAAGCCGCCGCTGATCGGCCGCGTGAAGAACACCGTCGGGTCGCCATCCGAGAGCAGCATGGAGCGTCGCAGGTTCTCTTCCAGCAACGGCCCCAGCACCATCGCCAGGATCAGCGGCGGAAACGAGCACCCGAGCTTGACCAGGATGTAGCCGACGAAGCCGAAAAACGACATCAGCAGCACGTCGGTGCCGCTGTTGTTCAGGCTGTAGATGCCGATGCCCATCATCGTCATGATGATCGGAAAGAGCAGCCGGTAAGGCACCTGCAGGAGCCTCACCCAGATACCGATCAGCGGGAGGTTGAGCACCAGCAGCATGCCGTTCCCGATCCACATGCTCGCGATCAATCCCCAGAACAGATCGGGACGTGAGGTCATCACCTGCGGTCCGGGCGTGATGCCGTGCATGATCATCGCGCCCAGCATCAGGGCCATCGACGCGCTGCCCGGAACGCCCAGCGTCAGCATGGGTACGAACGTCGTCTGGGCGCACGCATTGTTCGCGGATTCCGGACCCGCCACGCCTTCGATCGCGCCTTTGCCGAAGCGGGAAGGATCCTTCGCCAGTTTCTTCTCGAGGAGATACGACGTGAACGCACTGGCCGTGCCGCCGAGCCCGGGCAGCGGACCGAACACAGCGCCGATGGCACTGCCGCGCACCATGGGGCCGAAGCTCGCCTTCAAGTCCACCCACCGCGGCATCAGGCCCTGAATCTTCGCGGTCGATATGGTCTGCGTCATGTGCGCGCCGGCGAGATTCCTGATGATCTCGGTCATGCCGAACACGCCCATTGCGACGACCGCGATGCCGACGCCGTCGCTCAGCTCGGGGATGCCGAAGCCGAAGCGCATCTTGCCGGAGCTCACGTCGGTGCCGACGATACCGACGAGCAGTCCGACGACGACCATCGCGAGCGACTTGAGCAGCGATCCGGTTCCGATGACAGAGGCACATACCAGTGCCATGACCATCAGCGCAAAGTATTCCGGCGAGTTGAAGCTGAGCGCGACGTACGCGAGCGGAGGCCCGACGAGCGCGATGAGCAGCGTGCCCACACAGCCGGCGAAGAACGATCCGATGGCCGCAATCGACAGGGCTGCGCCGGCTCTGCCCTGCTTCGCCATCGGGTGACCATCCAGCAGAGTGACGACCGAGGAGCCCTCTCCCGGCAGGTTCACGAGAATCGCCGTGGTCGAGCCGCCGTAATCGGAGCCGTAATAGATGCCGGCCAGCATGATCAGCGCGGAGATCGGCGGCAGGGACATCGTGAGCGGAAGCAGCATCGCCATGGTGGCGAGCGGCCCGATGCCGGGCAGCACGCCGATCATCGTGCCGAGGAACACGCCGAGGAAGCAATACATCAGGTTCTGCAGCGTGAGCGCAACGCTGAAGCCGAGTATTAGGTTCTGGAGGAGGTCAGCCATTACTTGCTCCACCAGAACAGGTCGAACGGCATGCCCAGGCCATAGTAGAAGATCGCGACGGCGCCGGCGGTGACGCCGACGCTGAGCAGAATGGTCTCGCGCCAGCGCACATCCTTATGGGCCAGTGCACAACCGGCGATCAGCACGAGCAGGGAGGGCACGAAGCCGGCATCCGCATCCATCAGCAGCGCAAATATCGCCAGCGTCGCCGGCAGCACGAGCCATGGCCGGAACGCCCACTCGCGGATGTTCTCCGCCTGATCCTCGTCGGCTTCCCGCTTCAATGCGAGGCCGCCGATGAGGACGCCGAAGCCGATCATGATGCCGCCCAGCCACGTCGGGAAATAGCCAGGCCCCATGTTCAGCGCGGTGCCCATCGCATAGTCGCGCGACAAGTACATTGCCAGCACACCCAGTGCGACGAAAAACAAGCCGCACCAGAAGTCCTGGGGATTCCTGATCTTCAGTCGCATCGTGCCAGCGCCCTCCCTTGCGTGCCATGTGCTTTCGGAATGGCCGCCCCCTGTCAGGGGTCGGCCACAGACTCTGCGGTTTCGAGCCGCTTCCACTAGAACGTGAGGCCGAGCTCCTTCACGGACTTCTGGATGTCCGCATAATCGCGCTCGATCTCGACCTTGAGTTGCTTGGGAGGCATGGGATCGACCGCCTCACTGCCCCGAGACAAGAGCTGTTTTTCGATATCCGGCGAATTCATACCGCCGCTGATTACCTGATTGAGTGTCGCGATGATCGCAGGGGGCGTCTTTGCGGGGACCCAGATGTTGTACTGATTCGTGACGGACACATTGGGATAACCCTGCTCGCCCAGAGTCGGAAGATCGGGCATTACGGCTACGCGCTTCTGGCCGAGCGAGGTGATCGCGCGCACCTTGCCCGTCTTGACCGCGGCCACTGCGGACATCGCACTCGTCGCCGCCATGTTGATCTCGCCGCCCATGAGAGCGAGGATTGCCGGCGAGCTGCCTTTGTATGCCACGTACTTCGCTTTCAATCCCGAAACCCGCGCGAGCCGCTCCATACCTATGTGCACCGAGCTGCCGACGCCGGAGCTTCCGGCATACGTGAGCGGTTTTGCTGCCGACAGCGCGACCAGCTCCTTGACCGACGTGGCAGCCAGGTTCAGGTGGGCGAGAAGGATGTACGGCTGCGAAGTCGTGCGCACGACCGGCTCGAACGTCTTCATCACGTCGAAGTCCACGCGCTTGGTCGCGCCCTGAAACAGGAGCCCGAATCCGTTCTGGTAGAGCGTATACCCGTCGGGCGGCGCCTTCGCTGCAATGCCGCTCGCGATCACGCCGCCGCCGCCGGGGCGGGGGTCGACCACGACGTTCTGTCCCCATTGCTTTATCAGTATGTCACTCGTCAGCTTGGCGACGTAGTCGGCGCCGGCGCCAGGGGCCACGCCGATGATGATCCGGATGGGCCGCGTCGGATAGTCGGCGGGCTTCTGCTGCGCGAGAGCGACGGTACTGGCCGCCAGCACGACGAATGTCAACCACTGACCGAACCTGGTCATGACGGTATTCATGGATGCTCCTCCTCGATTGTGACCTGCCTGTGATCCTGCTCCAGCCCGACTATACCGACCGAGTTACACCTCCGCCCTCTTCGTCACCGGACTCACATAACCGCCCCAGAGTACCATCACGCGATTACGGTTGGGATCGCCGCATACGACGATGTTGATCACGTCGGGATTCGGCAGCACGCGCAGCATCTTGTCACGGCTCCCGAGATACTCCTCGGGATAGAGACCGCGTTCGACCGAGTCCGGGATGGTGAATGCCTCCGAGTGTCCGTATTTCTGGACGAACTCGAGCTCGTTATAGCTCACGCGCGCATGTTCGAACAGGTACTCGCGAATCTTCTGCTTCGAGTAGCCCGCGGCTGCGAGTGATTTCGCGACCGGCGGCGCGATCATGATCGTGATCATGTTTCTGAAGCCGTTGGGACCGCGTTCGGCGAGCCGGGCAAGACACGGCTTCTTGGTGATTTCGAGACTCAGGAAATCGAGCGCCGTTTGCGCCGCCGTTTGATCCGCCGTCCCGTAAATCGCGGGAGGCCACCCCCACGTCACCGATCCGCAGGCTGTCACGGTCGTGTCTTCCGCGCGAAAGCCGTGCTCTACATGGTACGGCTCCCAGGGGGTCTCCTGTTCGTTCTCCGCGATGACGAAATTCATCGGGTAGCCGAACGTGCCCATGTAGTTGCGTCCGAGCTTGTAGCCGGCGATGTTCCTGACGATCAGCCCGAGCGCACGGCCGAGCGCCGGGTTGGCGCCCTTGTTGACGAGCTGCCCGCCGTTCTCGACGCCCATCAGCCTCGCAGCCGGACCATTGATCAGCAAGAATGGAAACACGCCCCAGGTCGTGCCGATGTTGTTGAGGTTATACGTGTTGTCGGCAAGCGCTTCGACGGCGGCGATCAGGAGCGGCATCGTCTCCGGCCGGCAGCCCGCCATCACTGCGTTCGCCGCGATATTCCAAGGCACGGCCTGAAGATTCCCCTGGGGGAGAACCGCGATCGGCTCGTCGGGCGCACGCTTCGTATGCTTCAGGAACGCCTCGACCTTCTCGATGGTGGGCGGGACGATCGGCAGCTCATCCGTCCACTCCCGGCTTCTGAAATAGTCGTTGACGTCTTCGAACGAGCCCTCGTACACGATGTCATCGGCGCGACGGACGCTCGGCGCCGCTGCGGCAGACTCGCCGCCGGCGGACTGCGTCAGGGTATCGACGATGCGCTTGAAGAGAACGTCCTCGACGTTCTTCACGACAAGCTCCTCCGCATGCACGCCGACGGCGCCGGGATACTCAGCGATCCGCACGTTTGCCATGCCCTCGGCCTTCGCCGCGGCTCTCGCGATCGTCGTGAAGCCGGTCGTCGTGACGACCACGCCGGGAATGCCGAGCTTCTCCGCTTCGACTGCCGGCCTCACCGAGGCCGGAGTGCAGGTCCCTCATCCCCCGTTGCCGGTGATGATGGCGTGACATCCCTTCTCTTTGGCGAGCGCGGCGATTTCCTTCGCGATTCTCTTCTGCGATGCGGCGTCACCGCCAACGTAGACGATCGGGAACTGGTCGTAAGGGATGATCCGGACGCCGGGGTACTTTTCTTCGAACAGGCGGCGATAGGTACGAAACATCAGCTCGCCTTTGAAGTGATTGTTGTAGACCTCGCCGATCGTTATGCCCGAGAGGTCGCCGAGCGGCCGGCTGACCTGGCCCGTCGCACCGAGCGGCAGGCCTTCGGGGCTGATGACTTCCAATCTCTGATCCATTCGACTCTCGGATTCGTTGCAGAACCTCAGAATCTATCGCAGAAAACGAGGGTCGCGTGCAGAAAAGAAAAACCCCGCCGAGGCGGGGTTCTTGTCCCTTGCGCAGGCGTGCCGCTCACTTCGTGGCGAGCACCGCATCGACCATCGAGTTGATCTCCGCGTCCGACGCATTTATTTTCATGTGACCCTTGCCGTCCTTGAGCTTCTCCACCAGGGCGGCCTTGCCAGGATTTTTGGCAGCGACGTCCTTGAAGGCGGGACCGACTTTCTTGGTGTCCTTGTCATGACAGCCCAGGCACCCCTTTGTCTTCCAGAGCTCCGCTCCCGAGGGTTCTCCGGCAGTGGCTGTTATCGAACCGGACGCCGCCGCCAACACGATTGCTGCCATCAAAGTCGTTTTGTTCATCTGCTTCTCCCGTTTTGTGACTGGTGTGCTGCTGCTGACCCAAACGGCCGACACGTCGACCCGGTTGACCTCCTGATGCCCAGTTACATCGGTCCTGTCGCTTGACTGCGACCGCCGCCCGGCGACGGGTCGCATGCGGGGGTGCGCCAGCCGCCTTACAGGATAAACCCATGCATGCCCGGTACGACCGATTTCATGCGTGGCCCGCCCTCCCGTCAATTCGGCTCGATGCCCGCTGCCTTGATCACCTTGCCCCACTTGTCGATCTCCGAATTGACGAGCGCGCGAAACTCGTTGACGCCGCTTCCGGACGGATCGAGGCCGTCCCTGCGAAACTCCGCCTGCAGGTCCGGCGCCATGAGCAACTTGTTGGCGACCTGGTTGAGTTTCGCGACGAGCGGCTGCGGCGTCGTCCCCGGTGCGAACAATCCAAACCACGTCGCGTACTCGTAACCCGGCACACCGGATTCCGCGATCGTGGGCGTGTCGGGCAAATCGCTCACCCGCTTCGCGGTCGAAACCGCGAGGAGTTTCAGCCGTCCGGCCCGCACCTGCCGGATCGTGTCCGGCATGGTCTGGATCATCAACTGCACCTCGCCGCCCGCCGCCGCGAGCAGGGCCGGTCCACCGCCCTTGTACGGTATGTGCGACAGCTTCACCTGGGCGCGGTATTCGAAGAGGGCAGGACCCAGATGGCCGGCACTGCCGATGCCGGCCGAGCCGTACGTGATGCGCCCGGGCGCCGCCTTGGCGAGCGCGATGAACTCCTTCACGGTGCTCGCATTCACGGAAGGATGCACGACCATGATGCTCGGCGTCGAACCGATCTGCGTGATCGGCGCGATGTCTTTGCGTGGATCGTACGGAAGGTGCTTGTAGAGCCAGGGGCCGGTGGCGATGGCGATGTGATAGATGAGCAGCGTGTAACCATCGCCCGGCGCCTTGGCGACGATGTCGGTGCCGAGCGTGCCGCCGGCTCCCGCACGGTTGTCGACGATGAACGACTGGCCTCCGAAATCCTCGGACAGCTTCTTCGCGAGATAGCGTGCGATGAAATCACTCGTGCCGCCGGTGGAAAACGGCACGACCAGGCGCACCGGTTTGGTCGGATACGTCTGTGTGTGAGCTGGGCAGGCCACTGCAGCAAACGTGAGCGCGGCGATCCATCGCCATAGTACTTGTCCATTCAACGCGTCTTCCTCCTTGTGGGCGCAGTGCCTTGCTCGCGCACCGACACGAAGCGTTCCTTCGTGCCGCGATCGATTGTCGCACGCATGAGCGGGCCGGACATCGGTGCGCTGATACACGACGAAACAATACTGTTTCAGCCCTGAAATTCGAGCGTTACGCGGCCTGAATAGACTGCGCTCCACTGCGAATCGATGTGACCAGAGCAGCGGAACGATGAACGTGAAGCGCGTCAACGGTGAACCGGATCACTCGTCCAGCCGGTTCATATGCTGGTCGAAACAGAGCCGGAACGCCCTGTGTGCTGCGGTGATTTCGGTCGTCGCCATGGTGACCGCAGCGGGCGCCGCTTCTGCTGCCGCGCCGCCGCTCCCGCAGCGCCTGAGCGACACCGGCCTCTTCGTCGCGGGATCGACCAGCGAGATCGCACCTGGAAGCGTCGCCTTCTCGCCGCAGTATCCGCTCTGGTCCGACGGCGCACAGAAGCGGCGGTGGATCGCCCTACCGCCGGGGACGTTCATCGACGCGGCGCGCGCGGACGCATGGGAGTTCCCTCGCGGCACGCGTCTCTGGAAAGAGTTTTCGGTCGGCGAGCGCGTCGAGACGCGCTTCATCGAGCGCCTGCAGGACGGGTCGTGGCGCTTCGCTGCCTACGTGTGGAATCAGGATCGCACCGATGCGGTGCTCGTGCCGGAGGAAGGCACGACGACGGTCGCCGCACGCGGCCGCCGCTACGCGATTCCTGCGGAGGCCGATTGCCGGGCGTGCCACGAAGGCGCACCGGTCCCGGTCCTGGGATTCAGCGCGCTTCAGCTTTCGTCCGATCGCGATCCGCTCGCGCCGCATGCCGAACCGGCGACGGGCGTCGACCTGCGCTCACTCGCAGCACGTGGTGTGCTGAAGAATCTGCGAGCAGATCTGCTCGAACAGCCGCCGCGCATCGCAACCGCCTCGCCATCGGAGCGTGCCGCCCTCGGTTATCTGCACGGTAATTGTGGTCACTGCCACAGCAGGCCTGACGCATCGGGCGCCTCCGTGCCGGTCAGCGTCGTGCTGGCGCAGAGCGTGGCCGAGCCGAACAGCGCCGCGGCGGTGGTGAAGTCGCTCGTCGGCGCGCCGAGCCGATTCCGTCCGCTGGGTGCGCAGCGGGCTACGCAACTCGTCGTGCCCGGCGCGTCGCACGCCAGCGTAATGCCGCTGCGCATGCGTTCGCGCGATGCGCGCGTGCAGATGCCGCCGCTTGGCACCGACATGCCCGATCTCGAAGCACTGGCGCTCATCGAGCGCTGGATCGATCACAGCCTTCAACAACGGAGGGAGCCACAGCCATGAACGCAACCACGCCGACTCGATCGCCGCTCACGTCCATCCGCATCGGGGCGGCTGCGCTACTCTGTGCAGCCACCGCGCTGCCGGTGCTGGCGGCGGACCCGGCGACCACCACGGTCGAGGACAAGCTCGCCCGCGGCAAGTATCTCGTGACGATCGCCGGCTGCAACGACTGTCATACGCCGTTCAAACCCAAGCAGGGTGGCGGCGCGGAACCGGACATGAGCCGCATGTTGTCGGGCCATCCGGAGTCGCTCGCGATGCCGCCTGCACCCGAGTTGCCCAACGGACCGTGGAAAGTGGTTTCCGCCGGAACGAACACGGCATGGTCGGGGCCGTGGGGCGTGAGCTTTACGGCCAACCTCACGCCGGATCCCGAAACCGGACTCGGCCGCTGGACGTTCCGCAACTTCAAGGACACGATCCGGACCGGCCGTCACATGGGCCGCGGCCGCCCGATCCTGCCGCCGATGCCGATCCCGATGTACAAGAACATGACGGACGACGATCTCGAGGCAGTGTTCAGTTACCTGCAGTCGATCCCGGCGATCAGCAACCGCGTGCCGGAGCCGCTGGCGCCCTCGGCCGTTCCCGTTGCCGGGAATCCGTGAACGTGCAAACGGTTGTAACCTCCGTCAAGGGAGGAACACATCGATGCGGAACAGGCATCGGGCGGCAATTCTGTGCGGCGTCGCAGTGGCAGTGTGGGCGTGTAATGCCGCGCGCGCCCAGCTGCCGTATCCGGTAAAGCCTGTACGCATCGTTACTGCGGCGGCCGGGGGCGCCAGCGATTTCGCGGCACGCGCGCTGGCGCAGGATCTCACGACACGCCTCGGCCAACCGGTCATCGTCGAAAACCGCGGCGGCGGCAGCGGCATCATTGCCGTGCAGACAGTAACCAAAGCGCCTCCGGACGGGCACACGCTCCTGCTCTTCACGAGCCCCGTCTGGCTGCTGCCCTTCATGCAGGACAACCTGCCCTACGATCCGGCTCGCGATCTTGCGCCGATCTCGGTCGTCGATCGTTCCCCGAGCGTGCTCGTGGTGCATCCTTCCCTGCCGGTGAAGTCGGTCCGTGATCTGATCGCTCTCGCGAAGTCGCGCGCCGGCGAGTTGAATTACGCCCGCGCATCGGCGGGAGGCGCTTCGCATCTCGCAGCGGAGTTGTTCATGACGAGCGCCGGTGTGAAGATGACACCGATTCCGTACAAGGGCGGCGGGCCGGCCACGCTTGCGGTCGTTACAGGTGAGGCGGAGCTCACGTTCGCAAGCGCAACGTCGGCTGCGGCGCCGCTACAGGCTCGCCGCGTGAGGCCGCTGGCCGTGACCAGCGCCACGCCTTCGCCGCTGTTTCCGGACCTGCCGACGATCGCTTCGGCGGGGCTGCCAGGTTTCGATTCCGTGTTGACCAATGCACTTTTCGCCGCCGGCGGTACCTCGCCCGCGATCATCGACCGGGTCGGTCAGGAGGTCGCGCATATCCTGCAGAGGAGCGACATGAGAGAGCGCTTCGCAAGCATCGGGGTGGAAGCGGTGGGGAGCACACCGGCCGAGCTCGCGTCGGTGATGCGCAACGAAATGGCGAAATGGGGCACGCTCATCAAGCGCGCCGGTATACGCAGCGATTGAGGCGCGCGCTACGGGCGAGCCGATCATTTGTTCGAGCGATCATTTGTTCAAGAGGTATTGCATGCATACAGACGTACTGATCGTCGGCGCAGGTCCCACCGGGCTCATGGTGGCGAATCAACTCATGCGCCGCGGCATCCGGCCGCTGATCATCGACCGGCATTCCGGTCCTGCGCAGCAGACGCGGGCGATGGCCGTGCAGGCGCGCACGCTCGAAATCTATTCGAAGATGGGACTCAGCGACGAGGCGCTTGCCCTGGGTGCGCGCGGCACCGGCGCGAACATGTGGGCGAACGGGCGCTGGACGGCGCGCATCCCGATCGGCGACATCGGAAAGAGCATGAGCCCGTTCCCGTTCGTACTGATGCTCGGACAGGACGACAACGAGAAGATCATGGGCTCGAAACTGCACGAATCCGGGCTGGACGTGCAGTGGAACACCGAGCTCGTCGCGCTGGAACAGCAGGCAGATCGTGTCGACGTCACGCTCAAGTTGCCGGACGGCAGCAACAGCACCATGACTGCGAGCTGGATCGCGGGCTGCGATGGCTCGAGAAGTTCGGTGCGCGAGCTGAATCGCATCTCGTTTCCCGGAGAGCCGTACGAGCACGTGTTCTTCGTCGCCGATACCGAGGCCACGGGGCCGATGAAGCAGGGCGAGCTGAACGTGTATCTGTGGCAGGACGGCTTTCATCTGTTCTTTCCGATGCGCGGCAAGGATCGCTGGCGCGTCATCGGCATCCTCCCGAAGGCGCTTCGCAATCGCGACGACCTCGCCTTCGACGAAGTGATACCCGCAATCCAGTACGAAGCCGGAAGCGGTGTCACCTTCAAGGAATGCAGCTGGTTCTCGACCTACCGCATACATCATCGCGCAGCCGAGCGATTCCGCGAGCGGCGCTGCTTCCTGCTCGGCGATGCGGCGCACGTTCACAGCCCCATGGGCGCGCAGGGCATGAACACGGGCCTGCAGGACGCGTATAACCTCGCGTGGAAGCTTGCGCTCGTGGTGAAAGGCCATGCGGACGCGGGACTGCTCGACACGTACGAGGCGGAGCGGATTCCGGTGGCGCAGCGGCTGCTGCAAACGACCGACCGGGCCTTTCAGCTCATCGTGTCCGAGGGCTGGCTTGCGGGTGTGTTCCGCACCCGGATCATGGCGAAGATGGCCGCATTCGCGATGACGAAGGAACGGGTCCGCACGATCGCGTTTCGCACCATTTCCCAGATCGGCATTCGCTATGCGGGCAGCACGCTCTCGGAGACATCAGCGGGATTGCCGGAGGGCGCGCCGGTGGCGGGAGACCGTTTCCCATGGATGAGGCTGACGTTCGATGACGGTGCCGCCCCCCAGGACCTGTTCGAAAGACTCGACGACACGCGTTTCAATCTGCTGGTGATTGGGCAGCCGGCGCCGCCGACAGATCGTCTGGGGCTGGGCGACCTGC
>Ga0111538_10007705_pt1 | contig 14496 bp, 9 predicted proteins | sample SoiMethybrSBSTD1_FD_79669 | JGI IMG/M metagenome (GOLD analysis project Ga0111538, IMG submission 79669) | Bulk soil microbial communities from a Populus tree surrounding site in Tennessee, USA - Soil MetaG P. TD hybrid SBSTD1 (version 2)... | ecosystem: Environmental > Terrestrial > Soil > Tree... | reverse complement strand
CCGCCGCCGTTGACTGGCACCTTCCACAGCTTGCTCTCCGACACGAATCCGACGAACGCGCTGTCGGGAGACCAGAACAGATGCTGCGGACGCCAGCTCAGGGCGAGCTGACGCGCATCGAGTTGATTCAACTCCTGGATCCAGAGGCTGTCGCCGGCGACGAAGGCGATCTTCTCGCCGTCGGGGGAGATGGCGGGACGCGTGTCGCGGCCGATCACGAGCCGCTGCGCCGTCACCTGGAACTTGCGGACGCGGCGATCGGCGGTGTCGTGCCGCGCGCCCCGTCCCGACCAGACCACCGCCGCGAGGATGATGATGGCGAGGGCAGCGATGGCAGACGCGATCATGGCACCGTGCGCCTGCATGCGCGTCCGCTCGGGCACGAGCGCCACTGACCCCGACCCTGTCGACGACCGATCGAGCAGGGCTTCGAGCGCGATGCCGACGTCGTGCGCGGAGTGGAACCGCTCGGCGGGGTTCTTCTCGAGGCAGCGGCGCAGGATGCGCTCGAGCGGCTGGGGCACTCCGGCAGCTGCGGGTACTTCGGGGACGTCTTCCCGCAGAATCGCGGCAATCGTCTCGGCGGTGCTGGCGCGACCGAAAGCAGGGCGGCCGGTCAGCATCTCGTACATGAGCGCGCCAAACGCAAAGATGTCGCTGCGGTGATCGACGGTCGCCCCTGTCACTTGTTCCGGCGACATGTAGCCGACCGTGCCGACGACCAGACCGGGCGTGGAGACCTGTCCTGTGGCGGCCACGGTTTCGCTGGAGTTCGGGCTCGCGTCAATGGCTTTCGCCAGGCCGAAGTCCAGGATCTTGACGCGGCCAGTAGTCGTGACGAACACGTTGTCGGGCTTCAGATCGCGGTGAATGATGCCTCTCTCGTGCGCGGCGGCCAGGCCCTGCGCGATCTGCTGGGCGATCTCGATTACCTTGCGCACAGGCAACGCGCCGCCCGCCAGACGGTCGCGCAGCGACTGGCCCTCGAGCAGCTCCATCACGGCGTAGACGGTGGCGCCCTCGCGGCCGAAATCGTGGATCGCGAGAATGTGCGGGTGCGACAGCGCGGCTACGGCTTTGGCTTCACGCTCGAACCGCGCCAGTGCCGACGGATCACCGGCGAGCGCCGCCGGCAGGATCTTGATCGCGACGTCGCGATCGAGCTTGGCATCGTGCGCTCGATAGACCTCACCCATGCCGCCTGCACCGATGGGCGTACGAATCTCATAGGGGCCGAGTCGAGCACCGGCGCTGAGCGTCGTCATGGATGGAGCGATAGACGACGGGATTATAGCTGCTGCTTTGAGGCGTGCCGGATCAAGGCTTTGCGGCGATGAGGTACAACCGCTTTGCAGTGGCGACATACAGCGCGTCGCCGCTCAGAGCTGGAGGCGAATAGAGGGGCGCATTCATCGCGATCTGCGCCAGCACTTCCTTTCGCCGCCCGGCACGAAAAACGGTCATGGTGCCATCTTCGTTGCCGACGTAAAGCCGGTCGCCTGCCAGTAAGAGGCTTCCCCAGATGGCTCCGAGCGTGTCGTGCGTCCAAACGGTAGTCCCGGTTGCCGCGTCGAGACAATGAATCGTGCCGCCGAGGTCCGCAACGTACAGCAGGCCGTCTTTCGCAATGGGCGTTCCCACGACGCGACCCACGTCGCGAGAAGTCCAGAGCAACCTGTTCTCAGTGACGTCTCCCTGACCGTTAGGACTGATTGCGTGAATCAATGAGGGTCCGTCACCGTGCCCCGGACTCTGTCCCATCGCGACGAAGACGCGGCCGTCGGCGAAGACCGGTGAAGCAATGATGGAGCCGCGCGACAGGACTCCGGGGCGCGGCAGCCAGCGGGCGTCTTTCGGATTACCGTCGAAACGCCAGATTTCGTGACCTGACGCCCCGTCGTAGGAGCGCAGCCAACCATCGCCTCCACCGAGGAGCACTTGTATGCGCCCATTGACATTCGCCGCCACGGGGCTCGACCACTGACCGTGCAGCACCTGCTTGCCCGCACCGATGGCGCGCCAGACCACTTCGCCCGAACGTTTGTCCACCGCGATCAGACTCGGGGCGCGCGGCGATGGGACCTGCGTGTGGCCTTCATTCCGTCCATTCGAAGTAGAGACCATCAGCAATTCGCCCAGGGGCAACACTTCGCTATTGGTGGCTTCATGCGGAAAGACACCCAGGCGGCCACACATGTCCAACTCCCAGACGATGTCGGCCGCAGCGTTGTCCTGGAAGACCTCATCCCGATAGGGACCATTGTTCTCGCCGTCGCGGAAACCCTCTGTGTCGAGGCAACGGAGCTGACACTCGGCGGTGACGTAGTACAACCGGTTCCCTTCCACATACGGCGCACTGGTCGTCGACGGCAACAGGAACTCCCGCAGGCCGCGCTCGACTCGCGGGGCCAGGTCCTGCCAGAGGAATGTGCCGTCTTTTGCTCGAAGGGAGACGAGCACGCCGGCGTCTTCCTGGTAGTCGGGGTTCATGTGCCGTGCGTTGTCGGTACCGACATAGACGGCATCGCCAGCCACCACCGGACGACCGTACGTTTCGTTTCCCAACTCGACACTCCAGACGATGTTCCGACCGGTGGTCGGATCCCAGTCGACCGGAGGATTGCCGGTAAGAATGACTGTCGTCGGGAGTGAGGGCGCGACGGAAGGGGTGACGACGGATGACGCGACAGCCTCGCCTGACTTGACTCCGGCGATTCGCCTCAGCGCCCACTCTGCTTCATCACGCAGTATGGGATCGTTTGCTGCCGCCCTCAGCGCCTCGCGGGCCGACTGTGCCTTTGGTCCGATGCTTCCCAGCGCTCCGGCCGCGAAGATACGGACATAGAGGAATTCATCCTCCAGGGCTTCGATTAACTGCGGCACTGCAGTCTGCGCAGCCGGGCCGATGCTTGCGAGGGCCTCGCACGCCGCCCATCGAACGCCGGGGACGGGATCCCCCAGCGCTTCTGCCAGCGCGTTTGTCGCCCCGGCCGCGCTCGGACCGATGGACGCCAACGCCTCCGCCGCGTAGATGCGGACGTACGGATCCTGGTACGAAAGAGTCTTGACGAGTGCGGCCACCGAACGGCTGGCCCTCACGCCCAAAGCGCCCAGGGCGCGTGCGGCATCGCCCGCGACGATCGCATCCTCGTCTCTCAGCGCCCGCCTCAACGCCGGTTGAATCGATTCCGTGTGGGGCGCCAGGTCAATCAGTTCATCGACGGCGCTGCGTCGGATGGACTCCCGCTCATGCCGCAGCAAGTCCACCAGCAGCGGAATGGCCGGAGGGCCGATGCGCTGGATGATTTCGAACGTCACCACATGCAGGTTTTCATGCTCGGGCGTGAGGAACCGTCTCAGTAAGGGCAGCGAACGCTGCCTCCCGTGGACCAGGGCGGCTTCGGCGGTTGCGCGGACCTTCGGGTCATCGGCCAGCAGGCGATTGGCCCAGTCACGTACCGCGGCGGGGCTACCGGAAAGACTCGACTCGGTCCGGAGCAGCGGTGATTGCGCGATTGCGACCGGCTGGCTGAGGCTAGCAGCGAAAAGTATGGCGAGACCCTGTTTCTTTACGAGTGACATCACGTAGCCCCCTCGCGCCTGACATTGCGAATGATCCGCTGCCTATCGCAAATGTCCACCGCAGGTTCGTTTGGGCCCATTCCGACCCCGGGTGCTATCCTTGGCGCCCCCTGGCTCATTCCAGCGGCGCTCCGGGCGCCGACGTGGAGGACGCGGTGGCAGACGTTTTCCTGAGCTATGCCAAGGAGGATCGCTCCCGGGCCCAAACCATTGCGGCGGTCCTCGAGAGCTGCGGCTGGTCGGTGTTCTGGGATCGCAAGATCACCGCTGGACAGGACTGGCGCCAAATCCTGCAGTCGCAGTTGGATAGCGCAGGCGTAGTAGTCGTACTTTGGTCTCACGCGTCGGTTGCAAGCACCTGGGTGCACGAAGAAGCCGAACGCGGCCGGACGCGGCTTGTCCCGGTACTAATCGACGACGCGACGCTTCCCATCGGGTTCAGCAGTCTGCAGGGGATCGACCTGATCGGTTGGCAGGGTGGCCGGAGCGACGATGTCGCCAAGCTGATCAACGCGATTGCCGAGGTATTGCGTCGCCCTCCGTCGCAGCCGCCGCGGATCCCGAAGTCCCCAAGGCAGAAACTTGCCATGGCGGCCGCGGCTGGCCTGGTGATGCTCTTGGTCGCAAGCGTGTTGATCTACCGCTCGTTCACCACCCCTTCGCCGATCATGAATCAGGAGATCGTCCTCGATACGTCGATGGGAATGAAAGACGATTTCGACGGGAAACCGTCGAAGCTCCTGGCGGCGGTCGAAGCCCTTCACAAGCGCATCTTGCCTCGTGAAGACAATCTCGCGCTGCGCACTTTTGGAGGCGCCTGCAATCAGGATGACGAGAGCCGGCTGCTGGTTGGGTTCGGCACCAACCGACGTGGGCGTATCGAGAGTGCGTCGAGCGGTCTCGTGCCGCGAGGCCAGCCTACGCTCGCATCGGCCGTGATCTCTGCGTTGACAGATGTCCAGCCGTTGCCCCACACCAGGCGAATCGTCGTACTTACAGGTCATGCCGACGTGTGTTCGGAAGAAGCGATTCGTGAGATCAAGCAGCGCTTCGAAGCGCAGCCAAAGCCGACGGGGCAGACTCCTGTCGAGTTGGAAATGCGCTTCATAGGCCTCGCCGTGCCAGCCAAGGATACCCCGCGTATCCAGCAGATCAGCGATGCGGTGGGAGGACAAGCGTACTTCGTCAACACCGTCGCTGAGTTGAACGACGTGCTGCAGTACGTCCTCGAGTTCGAGCCCGCGGTCGCGCACGTCAGGCGTGTGTGGAACATCGTGGATGAAGTTGGGAAGTCGATGACAGGTGTCGCGCAAAACATGAACGAGGGGAAAACCGCTGAGGCGACTGCCATCCTCGATTCAGGTGAAGCCCTGTACGCCAACATGCGACCCTCCTTCGACGCGCTTGCGGGCCTCCAACCCTCGGAAAGCTTCCAACGCTTCTACAAGCTAGCTGCAGAAAATCGGTCCCTTCAGGACGAAGGGTTCGCGGCAGGACGCGCCTGGATCCGCGGCGGCGCCCTGTCCAAGGATAGGAAGTCGCCCGGTTATGAGGCTGACGTAAAAAGATGGAACGAATTAGTGGGAAAGTGGAACGAGATCGTTGGCAAATACAACGCGAACATCAATGAAATGAACAAATTGACCAATGAGATCGTGAACGAAAGGCGCCGAAAAACGTGACGGTTGCGCCAAATCGAAACGCTGCGCTCCGCCCGGGGAATTCACCCGCATCGACGATCATTCCTGCCTGAGCGTCTGCATCGGATCGAGGCGGGCCGCGCGGGTGGCGGGAATCCACGCGGCGAACAGGCAAGCCGCTACGATCAGGAGCAGACTCGACACATATGCGATCGGATCGGTTACGCGCACGATCTCGGTGATCGTCGACCCCGCGGGCGAGGCGATCACGAGTGTGGCAAGTGACGCGGCGAGTGCGACTCCGGCCAGCAGCCCGTAAACCACTGGACGCGTCGTCTGCGCCAGGATCAACCGGGTCACTTTCTGGGACGATGCGCCGAGCGCCATCCGTATGCCAATCTCTTTGTTGCGCTGCTCGACGAGATACCGACAACACACTGAAGAGCCCCGATACGGTCAGCAGCAGCGCGAGACCGCCCAGCACGAGCGACACCCAGAACGCGATCTGCAGGAAGAACGTCTCGAGCCTTGCCAGCGTGCGCATGGTCACGACCATGCCCAGGTTCTGATCGATCCTGGCCAGGCGATCGACGAGAGTACGCTGGGTAAGCGCGGAATCACCCTTCACGCGCGCCGCGATCGACGTCTTCGGCACGTTGACGCTGGTCGGCAGGAAGATGCCGGCCTCCCTGGTGTCGATGATCCGAAAACCCGCCACGTCGTGCGAGACGCCCACCACCGTGACCAGCCGCGCCGGCATCGGCGGTTCGTCCTTCGGCCGCGTTCCGGGACCGGGATCCTGCTCGAGCCGGAACGTTCCGCCGACGCCGCTGCTATTCGGCCAGAGCTGCCGCGCGATCGATTCCGAGACGATGGCGACCGGCTGCTCGCCGTCGCGCTCCGCCGCCGTGAAGGACCGCCCGCGCACAATGTCCGGACTGGTCGGGACGTTCCTCGGAGTGGAGTCTGCACCAATCCGCTTCGAGCGCAACGGAGCGAAATGGTCGGTCAATGCCTCGAGTTTCGTCGACATGACGGCTGAAGGGGCCAAAGGCCTCAATCCGAATTCGGCCGAGCCGATGCACCTCGACAACACCGGTCATCCAGCCGCGGATCGTTTCGCCCTCGCACGCGCCTCGAGGAGTCGTGTGCAGGCCCTCGGTCTGGCATGGGAGGATGAAAGCGGCAGGAACAATGGCCAGTATGCGCCCTTCTCCTGGCGGAGTGCGTGGTTCACCGAGCATCTTCTCGTTCCACCGGCGGCGCCAGACGAACTGAACCCCCGTCCGGCTCGCCCGTCGCTGATCGATACTGATCGGCGTGTCAGCTCCTGTCGCTCCGCTCGATCCGCCCCCAACCTTCCTCGAGTCCGTGTTGCGAGGCGAGCGCGTGCCCGTCGTAGTGCTCCTGGTCCTGGTGCCGGTGGTCTCATGGACATGGATCGTGATCATGGCGCGCGACATGTATGGACCGATGACGGGTGCGAGCGCGTGGATGATGACGCTGGACTGGGATGTGCGCCATCTGCTGCTGCTCTGGGCGATGTGGGCGGTCATGATGACCGGCATGATGCTCCCATCCGCCGCCCCCCTGCTCTTGCTCTACGGCGCCGCCGCTCGACGATCCTCCCCACAAACGGCGGCGCGGCAGACCTACGCGCTCGCGGCAGGATATCTCGTGGCCTGGAGCACGTTCAGCCTCGGCGCAACCGCGCTTCAGCGGGCACTCGCATCGTTGCTGCTTCTCTCACCGATGATGGAGGCCGCGAATTCCCGAGTCAGTGCCGCGCTGTTACTCATCGCGGGGGTTTATCAGTGGACCCCGCTGAAGAACGCATGTCTGCATGCCTGTCAGTCTCCGGTCGGCTTTCTGCTGGGCCGGTGGCGCAGCGGGGGGCGTGGTGCCTTCTGGATGGGCCTCGAGCACGGGTCGCACTGTGTGGGTTGCTGCTGGGCGCTGATGTTGCTGCTGTTCGCCGGTGGCGTGATGAACGTCCTGGTGATCGTCGTCCTTACCGCGTTTGTCGTCCTGGAAAAGCTGGTGCCGGTTGGCCGCCTCGGCGCACGGATCAGCGGCGCGTTCCTGATCGCGGCCGGGTGCTGGGTGCTCCTGCGCTGAACGGAATCGAGCGCACTCGTGGCGCTCGAGCGGAACATTGTCAACAGACGTGGCCGATGTCTATATTGATGGACCGCTCATCGATCGGAGAAGCGCATCGCGTTGGCCTGCCAGTCAGGCCCGGCGAAGCAAAGACATCTCCAGCCGTGACAAGGACACCATGAAACTCGCAGCTTTCGCATTGATTGCCTGTCTGCCCGCAGCGGCCATCGCACGGCAAACCGATCACAAGGCAGCGCATTCCCATGCGCTTGGATCGGTAGACTTCAAGAACTCCGGGAACGATGCGGCGCAGCCTGCATTTCAGCGCGGTGTCGCGCTGCTGCACAGCTTCGAGTACGACGATGCGGCTGAGGCATTCCGGGAAGCGCAAAAAGCCGATCCATCGCTGGCGCTGGCTTACTGGCTGGAAGCGCTCACGTACAGTCACATCATCTGGGCTGAGGAGAAGCTCGAGGCGTCGCGCGGAGCGCTGGACCGCCTCGCTCCGACCACGGAGGCGCGGCTCGCGAAAGCGAAGACGGACCGCGAGAGAGGGTTCGGTGCCGCGGTCGAAGCCTTTTACAAGGATGCGGGCCTGCCGATCCGTGCTGCCGCGTTCGCCGACTCGATGACGAGCCTGGCCGCGCGTTTTCCCGAGGACCACGAAGCCGCCGTATTCACGTCGCTGGCGAACATGATCGCGTGGTTCACCTCACCCGCGGCACAACGAGACAAATATAACGAGCCCGTCCAGCAGTACGCGCTGCGCGTCTTCCGCGCCAATTCCCAGCACCCCGGCGCTGCTCACTACCTCATTCACTTCGTGGACATGAACCCGCGGGCGGCCGCTGATGCGCTCGAATTCGCGCGTGCGTACGACAAGATCGCGCCCGATGCCGAGCACGCGTTGCACATGCCGTCTCATGTCTTCCTGCCGCTCGGTTTGTGGGAGGATGTGGTCAGATCGAACGAGCGCTCGTGGGCGGCGTCGCGCAGAGAGAACCTCGCGAAGAACGCGTCGCCGGCCGACAACAGCTGGCACAGTCTCGACTGGCTCCACTACGCCTACCTGCAGCTCGGGCGCGAGCGCGACGCGCTTGCGCTCATCGATACTGCCAGCACGATCCTGCGTGGTGTCACGATCCCCGACGATAATCCGGATGCGCGCAACATCATCGGCTGGCTGGCGTTCCGTCATGGAGTCGAGAGCGGAAAGTGGGACACGTATCCCGGCGGGTTTCCAACAGTCGACGCGGCAATGAAGCAGCCTCGTCCAACCCCGCGCGCATTGAGCATGGCAACGACCGCCGCGTATGAATCGGCAGTTGCGTCGTTGCGCGGGCGCAAGGACGCGGGTCCGGCACGCGAAGTCATCGCAGCGTTCCGTGCCGAGGCAGATGCATTGCCCGCGGAAGCGCCCCGCCGCGCCGTGTTGCACCGGATATCCACGCAGCTCGACGCCATGCTCGCGCAGCATGAAGGCAAGACCGACCGCGCGATTACACTGCTGCAAGAGCTCGCGCGCACCGAGCCGAACACCGCGTCGCTGCCTCCGAGCACCATCCCCAGTTACGAGCTGCTCGGCGAATATCTGCTCGCGGCCGGACGAAAGGCGGAGGCCGCCGACGCGTATCAGAAGGCGCTCGAGTTGCGCCCCAATCGTTCGCTGGCCAAACGCGGCCTGGAGGCGGCGCGCAAGTAGCGCGAGGCTCGGCGACGGGTACTATCGAATAGGGATGCGATAGAGATTGCGCTGCGTCGTCGTGCGATAGAACGCGTAGATCTCCGGCGACGGCCCGGGCACGACCATGTCAGCGTCGATGCGACGCGCGCCCGGCAGGTCCGCCACTTCCTGTTCGGAGCGAGCTCCTTCCCGACGTTCCAGCGGTAAGAACTGCCCCGACCGGAGCGGAACGATATAACTCCGGCCTGCGGGCAGCGGAGCGCCCGAAATGGCCACCGAATCCTCGCTGGCGGACCAATGCCACGTGTAGGCGCCAATTGGAACAGAAGGTCCTCCATCCAGCGGCAAGGCCTGCCATGACGGCCCCTCATTCCCGGCAGGCACCGTGAATGCCTTGATCCATCGGCCATCGCGCGACATGCCGTCGAAGACGAAGATCGGGTTTTCGAACACCTTCTGCATGCCCGTCCCGTCGGGACGAACGCGATACACAAATCCAGAGGATCCTTCCGTGCGACGGAACAAGATGTCTCCGTTGCGTCCGAATCTCGGCTCCTTGCCTTCCACACCCGGGATCGGTCGTGGCGGCGATGCGCGGTCGACCATTGCGATCCAAGACCGTGAGGTCCCATCCCGATCCGCAATCTCCATCACGACCTGCTGGCCGTCGATGGAGAGGTCGTAGTTGAGCGTCTGAAATCCCGGCATCACGACTTCCGAGCGCCCTGTTTCCAAATCCATCAATCGCAGCTCGCCGGGTATTTCGCTATGGTTCCATGAGCTGGAAGCTTGTTTCACGACCTTGTAGAACAGCTTCTTGCCATCAGCCGTGAACCGGACGTTGACCGTATTCCCTTCCAGCAGAATCTGCCGCTCTCCATTCGGATCGTGAAGCCATGCCGACACGTTCTGGACCGCCACCGCTGTGACAAAGGAGCGCCCGTCCGGCGCCATCGCGATGCCTTCTTCCTCAGTCGGACCAGAAGTGATCTGCTCGGCCTGTCCGTCAGGAAGGCGCTGCCGCCAGATGTGATTCGTTCCACCGGCATTTGAGGTGAAATACATCCACCTGCCGTCGGGCGACCACGTCGCGAACGTGCAGCCGCCGCCCGATGGACCTACTTGGCGACCAGGAGAGCCGTCCGCGCCAACCAGGCGGCACGGCATCCAGAAGAAATCGTGATCCATTTCCACCACAAGCACCGATCTTCCATCCGGTGACAGGTAGGATCGATGTGCCATGCCGCCTCCGTGCGCGGGAAGGTAGACATCACGCTGGTCAATCCGACTCTCCTGGGCTGCCACAATCCCCATGTGGGGGCTTTTCTTCATCTCTGAAAACAGGATCCGTCCTGGACCACTCCAGACCAGTCCGGAAGCATTTCGTAACCACGGCTGCGGCTCGCCTCCGCGCACGGGAACGGTCCACATGTCCCATTCGAACCGACCCTGGTTCACGGTGCCATAAGCGATTCGCGACCCGTCCGGTGAGAACACCGGGCTCAGTTTCGCCAGGTTGTCATTCGTCAGCTGTACGGGCTCGCCATTGGGAAGCCGCTTGACGAAGACCTGGCCAAAGCCGAAGGGCCCGGAACCGGAAGGGCTGCGGATGAACGCGAGCATGCTGCCATCCGGCGACAGCGCAGGGTGGATCACAGAGTCTGGGAACTGCGTGAGTTGCACCCACTCTGACCGGTCGACCGGGCGAGCCGGCTCTCGTGACCACACGGCAGCGCCAACCGCTAGCGTTCCGACAACGGCTGCGCACAGCGCCGCGACTCGCCACCTGTTCCATCCGCGTTGTGCCTTTTCGATCGTCTCGCGCGCCTCGGCGATGTTCTGCATACGGAGAGCAGGGTCCCGCTGGAAGCAGCGGCGCAAGAGCTCGCGGATGCCGGCAGGCGTCGAGGACGGGAACGCGTTCCAGTCGAGCTCGTGCCCGAGAATGGCTGCCAGGGTTTCGGGAATCGTCTCACCCGTGAAGGGGCGCCGTCCCGTGAGCATTTCATACAGGACGCAGCCGAATGCCCAGATGTCGGCGCGTGTGTCGACCGGTAGGCGGCGCGCTTGCTCGGGGCTCATGTAGGCCGCTGTACCGACGATCAGGCCAGCCCCGGTCGCAAGCACGCCGGGAGCCGGCAAGCGCTTCGCATCCACACGGTCGCCGCTCGTGGAGTCGATCGCCTTCGCCAGCCCGAAGTCCAGTACCTTCACCGTACCGTCCGGGCGAACCTTGATGTTCGCGGGCTTCAGGTCCCGATGGATGATTCCCTGCGCGTGCGCCGCCGCCAGCGCCTCGGCGATCTGCTTCGCTATCGCCAGTGCCTCGTTGACGGGAATCGCCCCTTGCGTGATCCGATCGGCGAGCGTCGGGCCTTCGACCAGCTCCATGACCAGGGCGTGGAGGCCGCCGGCATTCTCGAAGCCATGGATCTGCGCAATGTGCGGATGATTGAGTGACGCCAGGAGCTGCGCTTCCCGACTGAACCGTGCGAGGCGGTCGGGATCGTTGGCCAGGGCGGGCAGCAGGACCTTGATCGCGACGAGGCGATTCAGCGTCGTATCGCGGGCGCTGTAGACCTCTCCCATCCCGCCCGTACCGATGAGCGCCGCGACCTGGTATGGGCCAATGCACTGCCCCTCGAGGGTCTTCGCCACCAGGCTGTCGTCGAACGGCGTCACCGGCGTCTCCAGAAAGCTCGCCGCCTCGTCGTGGTGCGCCAGCAACAGCTCGACTTCGTGGCGCAGGGCCTCGTCGCCGTTGCACACCTCGGCGAGGTACGCCGGGCGGGCGTCCAACGCCAGCGCCCGCGCACCCTCGAACGCCTCTTTGAGACGCGGCCAGGCTTCGCGGGGAAGGGTCACGGTGCCGTGGATTCTAACCGGCCGGGGGCTCCTGCGGTGTCGACAACCGCTGGTGGAGCCAGGCCTTGGCCATGGCCCATTCGCGCTCGACCGTGGCCGTCGAGACCCCGAGCGCGTCGGCCGCCTCAGGGATGTTGAGCCCGGCAAAGAAGCGCAGTTCCACGACGCGGCACTGCCGGTCGTCGAACGAAGACAACGCATCGAGGGCCTCGTCGAGCGCGAGCACGTCCACGCTGGACGAGGACGCTGGCGCGGCCGCTCCGGCCGCCTCGTTCAGGCCGATCACCGTGGCGCCGCCGCCACGCTTGCCGGCCTGCCGCCGGCGGGCGTGGTCGACGAGGATCTGGCGCATCAGCCGGGCCGACAACGCAAAGAAATGCGTGCGGCTTTTCACCGTCATCCGATCCACATCGACGAGACGCAGGAAGACCTCGTGGACGAGCGCCGTCGGCTGGAGCGTGTGTCCGGGACCTTCCCGCCGGAGATGGCCGCGCGCCACCCGCCGCAGATCGTCGTACAACAGCGGAACCAGGCGGTCGAGCGCTGCGGCGTCTCCCTGTCCCCAGGACAAGAGGAGCTCGGTGACGTTGTGCGCGGGTGAGGGGTCCGGCATCAGCTCGTGATGGGAAAACGCTCGGTCTTGCGCTTTCATATTTTAGAGGACGAGAGACGAGTGGCCACGGCGGTAACAACCATCACGCGAAGGACACGCTCATGAGAACCATCGGCGATCAAAACCGCATCAGCCTGGTCCTGATTGCGGTCGTACTCCTGCTCCAGCTCTCACCCGCGCTGGCGACCGGCCAGCCGGATGCACGGCAGGCGGCCAGCCCGGGGAGCCGGCCAATCGAAGTCACCTTCACGAAGTGGCGGACCGCCCAGGTTCCGCAACCGCCGCCACTCCCACCGCGGCCCCTCTTTGGCGGCAACGTCGGCGGCGATCTCGGCGAGGGCGATTTTGTCGGGGAGGTTCTCGATCGCAAAGTGAGCACCCCCTGCACGTTCACGACGCCGGCCTGCACGCCCGGCACCACACCCCCGACCATCACCGGGTCAATCGCGTCGCTCGACGCCATCTATGAGGTCCAGGCGGGTGAGCACTCTTTCATCGCGCTCATCCGGGGCGGGTCAACCAGCGCGGGCGGCCGGCTCGAAGGTGTAATCGTTTCCGGGTGGCGGATCGGCGCGCACGTGCGGGTGGCATTCGATACGCTGAGCGGCTGCACTGATCGTAACGGTGTCGCGCACGGCCCCTGTTTCGACGGCACGATCCGCGTTGGGCGAGCTCCTAAGGAGTAACACCGCGCCGCCTCGATGCCGACGCCCACGGCGTGCGGAATCGCCGCGGACGCTGCCTGCTCCGACCGCACCTGCACTACTCCGACCAGGGCCGCAGGCCCTGGCGGAGTGCCGTGTGCTTACGGCGGTAACGCCACAGCCAATAAACCATCGTCACCAGGACGAGGAGTGGGATGAGGCGGAATGGAGCGAGGCGGAGGGGCTCGGGAATTCGTCGGACAGGTCCCAGGAAGAATGAGGCAGCCGCGACGAACAAGCCGGTACACATCCGCCACAGATGGCGTCTGAGCCTCTCCCGTCCCTGAAGGCCGCCGACCCGGAGCATTCGACGATCACCGACGCCACCGAACAGGGCCAGGAGGCCGAACATCAGGACGGGAAAGACGAAACCCGCTTGTCCGCTGTTTGCAGTGATGATTGCCGAAATCAGACTCCCCGCGCTGAGCACGAATGCGGCAACCATCGCGGCGCGTTCTACCTTTCGCGAGCGCTCGGACGGAGCCCGCACCGTGAGCAGCGCGGTGACGGCGAGATACGCAGTCACCAGGCCCGCGGGGATGTTGATCGCCGCACCTTCCCGTCCCACTGCGATGATGGCCCCGCTGAGGGACATGACGAGCATCGCGTAGACGAAGACCGTCCCGCTCTTCCGGTGCAGCGGTCCACCCTTCGATGCGAAGAGCGCGGCCAGCCCTGACAGAATTGCGACCGCGCCGCCAAGGACATGAAGAGGGATCAGCGTCATGAGGTTAGGTTGTAGACGGTCTACAGCCTTAGACGTAGACCGTCTACAGCCTGTTCCCGATTGCGCCTCCAGTTGGGACGACTCGGATTTTCGCCCGTTCGAACGCACTGACGAGCTGGTTGAAAGCGATTGATGCTCGACGTCGCGCCGTGTAGTTCGAATCCCACTCTCCCAGCCACGAAATTTGCCTTGTGTTTTCAATAACTTACAGCACGGGGTGATTTCACTCTAGAACTTTGCGATGAATTCTGAACGAACGCTGGTTCGCCAGCGTTGTCTGCTTGGATTGCGAGTCCAACCTACCGCGAGAGTTGGCCTACCCTCGGTTCTCTTTGCCGTTTTCAGTTCGCGATCGCGCAGCGGTAACCGTTTCGATATGTCGCTCCGCCCAGCGGCGGATGGCCTCCAGAGGTTCGGTGAGCGTACGTCCTGCGTTGGTCAGCGAGTATTCGACGGTTACCGGAACCGTCGGTTTTGCCCGTCGGTCGACGAGCCCGTCGTACTCCAGGCTTCGTAGCGTCTGCGTCAGCATCTTCTGGGAAATGCCGTCGATCCCGCGAAGCAGTTCGCCGAAGCGGTGT
>Ga0111538_10007699_pt1 | contig 14500 bp, 15 predicted proteins | sample SoiMethybrSBSTD1_FD_79669 | JGI IMG/M metagenome (GOLD analysis project Ga0111538, IMG submission 79669) | Bulk soil microbial communities from a Populus tree surrounding site in Tennessee, USA - Soil MetaG P. TD hybrid SBSTD1 (version 2)... | ecosystem: Environmental > Terrestrial > Soil >... | reverse complement strand
TTCACGTGGCCCGACGGCGGCCAGACTCCGTTCGCCGGCGGCAAGGGCACGGTGATGGAAGGCGGCTTCCGCGCGCCCTGCATTATCCGGTGGCCGGGCCGGGTTCCGGCCGGGAAGGTGGAAAACGGGATCGTTTCCGGCTTGGACTGGTTCCCCACGTTCGCGGCGGCCGCGGGCAACCCGAACATCGCCGAGGAGCTCCGGAGCGGGAAGGAGCTCGGCGGGAGGACGTACAAGGTCCATCTCGACGGCCATGACCAGACGGACCTGATCACGGGCAAAGGGCCATCCAAGCGGAACACCGTCTTCTATTTCGCAGAGAGCACCCTCGGGGCGGTGCGCATCGACGACTACAAGTACCGGTTCGTCGACCAGCCCGACGGCTGGCTGGGCGGCACCGTCAAGGTCGACTGGCCCATTCTCGTCAACCTGCGCGCCGACCCCTTCGAGCGGTCCGGGTTGCCGAAGGGCGCCGCCGGGTCGCTGGCGTTCTACAACTGGTACATCTACGAGTTCTGGCGCTTCGTGTTCGTCAAGGACGAGATCGGGAAGTATGCCCAGACCTTCCTGGAGTTCCCGCCCATGCAGAAGGGCGCGACCTTCAACCTGGAAGCGTTGAAGGCGGAGCTTGAGAAGAAGATGGAGGCCGCCGAGCATCTCCCGGCGAAGTAGGCTCGAAGAACGGTTTTCGCAGATCCGCTCCGGGCGCTCCTCGAGAGGGGGGCGCCCGGAGCTTTTTGTTTACTTCGGAAGGCCGAGGGCTTTCATGTTCCAGAAGAGAACCAGGCCATCCATCATCCCCGTGAGCATGACGTCGCCCTTCCGGCTGAAGATCATCGAGTAGAATCCGTTCTCCTTGATGGTCACCGTTTTCACGGGCGCGTCGGTGGTCGCGTCGAAGAAGTGGATGTACCCTGTGGTGGTGGCCACCGCCGCAAATCGTCCGTCGGGGGTGAACGCGACCTGCCGGATCTGCTGAGTACTGGGAAGGGCGAGCTTCGTCAGCGTGCGACGCCGTCCGGAGGCGATATCGATCATGACCGCGGCCGCGTCCTTCCCGGCCGTCAGGAGTTGCTTGCCGTCCGGAGAAAAGGCCGTGTAGTAGACGGTGCTCTGGTGGACGTTCTCGAACAGCTTCCGCTCCGTCCCGGAGGGCATGTCCAGGATCCGGACCAGACGTTCGGCGGCGCCGACCGCCACCATCTTTCCATCCTGCGAGAGCCCCACGCACATGGCGCCCAGGGGGAAGCCGCCGACCTCCTGCGTCATGGTCCCCGAGGCCGTATCCCAAAACCGCGCCACACCGTCGGTGCTCGTGGAGCACGCCCACTTTCCGTCCGGCGAGAAGACGATCCCCATGACCTGCGACTTGTGGCCGGGGAACGTCCGGACCTTGAAGGAGGCGGTGTCCCAGACCCGGAGCGTGCCGTCGTTGAATCCGACGCCGATCCAGCGGCCGTCGGCCGATGCCGATCCCATCACCGAGTACTCGTTACTGAGCGTCCGGCGTTCCCTGCGGGTTTCCAGGTCCCACAGGCGCACGCTCTTGTCGTAGCTGCCCGTCAGCAACGACTTCCCGTCCGGCAGCAGGGCAAGCACGTGGACTCCGCCCGTATGGGCCCGGAGGGGGTCCAAGGGGCCGGCCGCGGGCGCGATGGGTTCCGAAGGGACGATGATCTTCGAGAGGGCTTCCTCCAGTTCCGTCGTCGCCTCGGGCCAGTCCCAGCGAGCGACGCGGCTCCGAAGGGAGTCGACCACGATCATGTCGCCGAGCCGCTTCGTCCTGGTGGCCTGTTCTTTCACGGTGACGAGCAGGGTCTCGACGGTCTTCTTCAGATTGTCCTGTCGTGAGGCGACGGCGTCCTTCCAGTCGGCCTCCTCGTGCCGCTGGGCGGCCTGCCGGATGAAATCGCGGGCGGAGCCGAAGCTTTCGGCGCCGACGAGCGAGCGGATGGCGGTGTCGAGTTCTCCCAGTTCGCGTCGCTGCTGTTCGGCGGCCCGGTCGCGAGCCTTGCGGGCCGAGTCGTCCACCGGCGGCGGCGTCGGGGGCGGAGGCTTCGGCTGCGGCTGCGGTTGCGGCGTCGGCGGTGGAGGCTGGGGCGTCGGCGCGGAGGGCGTCGGCTTCTCGGGCCGGCCGGACGCGACCAGCTTTTCCTCGGCCTCCTTCTTCCCGGCTTTCGCCGCGCGGCTGTCGGGGTCCTCCTCGATCGCCCGCCCGAAGGCGACGATCGCGTCCGTGTACCGACGGTTCTGGAGGTGACGGCGGCCCTGCAGGACGTAGTCCTCGGCACGCGAGGAGCGGTCGGAGGGGGAATCGGAGAGGACCGCGAACGCGATCGCGCCGACCAGCGCGACCGCCGCGACGGCGCCTCCGATGATCCAGGAGCGGGGGACCTTCCTCCGAGGAGCGGCCACGGTGACCTTTTGGCCCTTGAGCCAGTGGCTCAAGTCGTCGGCGAAGGCCTTCGCCCCCGGATAACGGTCCTTCGGATCCTTGGCCAGCGCCTTGAGGCAGATGTTTTCGATCGTCCGGTCCAGCGTGACGTGGGTGCCCCGGGGGAAGAAACTCGAGGGCAGAGGAACCGGCTCGTTCACCGTCTTCATCAGGATCTCGATGGGCGTCTGGCCGGTGAACGGCAGGCGTCCCGTCAGGATCTCGTACAGCATCACGCCGAGCGCCCAGATGTCGGCCCGCCGATCGACGTCCTTCTTGCCCTCGGCCTGCTCGGGCGCCATGTAGGCGGGCGTCCCCATGACGAGGCCCGACGCCGTCAGCGACAGCGTCGCCTGGCGGCTGGAGCGCTTGGCGAGCCCGAAATCGGTGACGTGGGGCTGGTTCTTCGAATCGATGAGGATGTTCTGGGGCTTGAGGTCGCGGTGGATGACGCCGTGGCGGTGGGCGTGGTCCACGGCCATGGCGACGTCGCGCAGCACGGTGACCTGCTGGCGGATCGTGACGGACCCCTTGCTGCGCCAGTCGGAGAACTGGCGGCCCTCGACGAACTCCATGGCGATGAAGCGGCGGCCGCCCGCGGTGCCCGCCTCGTAGACGCCGACCAGGTGCGGGTGCTTCGGCAGGTTGGCGCTGAGGCGCGATTCGCGGATGAACCGCTCTTCTTCGAGGGCCGTTTCCTGGGGGTCGGCGTGGAGGCTGCCGAGCAGCATCTTCAACGCGACCCGGCGATGGAGCTCCTGGTCCTCGGCTTCGTAAACGACGCCCATGCCTCCGCGGCCGAGTTCCTTGACGATGTGATATTTGCCGATCTGCTTGGGCGCGGCGTTGCCTTCGACCAGGACGTCGATCTGCCGCTGGGTGAGGAGTCCTCCGGAGATGAGGGCGGCGCTCAGGGTGGCGGGCTTCTTCGCCGGGGCCGGCGGATCCGACAGCTGGAGCAGGACATCGGCCAGCTGCGACGCCGTGATGAGACCCAGCTCCACGGCCTTGCGGCCCACGTCGGCGTCCTGCGGCTCGGGGCGGCCTCCGGCGCCCGAATCGTTATCGAGAGCCATGACGGGTAGAAGTCTACCCTGTTGGAGGCTCTTTGAACCAGGGAAAGGCGAGAGAATTCAGCCGGAGTTGAACGGCTCCCGGGAGCCTAGTCTGCTTTGACGTAGTCGAAGTAGCCGACCAGCATCTCTTCCCACGTCTGCTGGCCCCAGCGGACCTCTTTGGCGGGGTCGGGGTTGAACGGATTGCCTTTCGAGTTGTCGAAGCGGGCGTAGGCGCGGATCGTCGTCCCTCTCTTCAGGACCAGCGGCTCCTTGAGCCGGTAGCACGTCTGCCAGTTGAAGTCGTAGCGGGGGACGTCGAGCAGCACCTGCTCCTTGCCCTCGGGCGAGACCGCGACGTACTTGAACGCCTTGCCCCGCACGTGCATGTGGGGGAGGAGGCTCAGGAGTTTCGCGTCGTGGGGGAGCGTGAAGCTCGCGTCCTGCGGGTGGTCCGCGGCGCCGGCCGGGATCCGGATCCCCGTGTTCGTCGCGCTGGTGGTGACGACCTCCTGCTTCGGCCGCTGTTTCGTCCAGAGGATGCCGAGCTGCGTCTGGTCTTCGGCAGCCTCGCCCGTCGCCGTGTAGTGGATCTGGAACGCCAGCGTCGCCCCCGCCGGGATGTACTTGCCCGTCCCTTCCGGGAAAACCATCGGCCCTTCGCCGGGGACATAGATGCCGACCCAGCCGTTGAGGCCGTCGATCTTCGGCTGCTCCTTCAGGCGGGTGAGCGGAAAGACGACGAACACCAGCACGTGGTGGACGACCGCGCGGGCGGTGGGCCGCACTTCGACGGCCTGGACCCACTTGTCCTCCTTGAGCCCGGTCGGGACGAAGAGGTTGCGATAGGGGATCGACCCTTCGGCCGGCACGCGTTCCTTCTTCGGGATCGAGTAGACGGCGTCGGGGGTGCCGATCTGCCAGCCGTCGGTGAACTTCATCGGCGGCGGCGCGTCCTTCGGCTCGCCCTGGGGCGCGCCCGCGTCGACCCAGCCGGCGATCGTGTCGACCTCCTGCAGGGAAAGCCGGCGGTCGTTCTTCCACTGTCCGTACTTCGGATCGGCGTGCCACGGCGGCATCCGCCGCTCCAGGACCACCTTCTTGATCTGCCGGGCGGACGATTTGGCCTTGTCGTAGTTCAGCAGCGAGAAGGGGCCGATTTCGCCGGGCCGGTGGCATTCGACGCACCGCTTCTGGAAGATCGGCTCGACGTCCTTGTGGAACGTGATCTTGCCGGAGGAGGACCTGCCCGGCGACGCGGCAGCGACGGGGCCTTTCTCGACGAGGCACCCGGGCGCCTCGGTGGCGGCGACCGGCGGCGTCTTGCCGGCGAGGAGCGCCTCGATCGCGTCGACGAGATAGTTCGCCGCAGGGGCGTTCTTCGTGTACCCGATGCCGTACTGGTCGTCGACTGCTCCGCGGTAGCGAAGGACCGCCTTGGAATCGAGCACGAAGGTCTCGGTGGTCCGCTCGGGCCCGAAGAGTGCGACGAACCCCTTGTCGGCGCTGGAGACGGTGAGGATGCGGACGCCTTTCGGGGCGTAGTCCTTGGTCAGGCGGTCGAGCCGCGGCTTGTAGAGCTTCGAGACGGTGCAGTCGGGTCCGCTGAACGCGACCACCAGCACCTTCACGTCCTGGAGCGCGGCCCCCACGGCCGAGTCGGTGAAGGTCCGGCCGATCCCGGCCTTCGCGGGGTCAATGACGGCGGGTGCCTGCTTCTGGTCCTGCTCGCCCTGAGCGGAGTCGAAGGGGGGGAGCGCGGTGGAGGCGATCAGCAGCAGGAAGAGGATGCGGCTCATGGTCGTTCAGACCAAGATACCGCGTCCGGGGTTCGGCGGTTTCGACGCGTTACCTCGCCTTCGCGGCGCCGTTGCAGGAAGGGCAGAAGTCGCCGAAGGTCGGGGAGCCCAGCTCCTTCATCTTCATGCCGTCCTTCTTCCGCACCTCGAGCTCCGCCTGCAACTTGGTGCGTTCTTCGGAGGTCATCTTGAGGCGTTCGTAGTGGCGCGAAACGTACCGGTCGACCAGCCGCTCCAGGGCGTTGAGCCGGGCGAGACGGGCCGCATGCTTCAGTTCGTCGACGATGTCCTTCGGAATCCCTTTGCCCTCCGGCTTCTCCAGGGGCTTCCCCTGTGCGTACTCGACAAAGCCCTGTCGGACCGGTTCGCAGATGGGACACTTGAGGACGAACAACTCCCGCTTGTCGGCGATGCATTCCTTGATGAAGGCGGGATCCGCCCCGTCTTCCTTCAATCCTTCCACCACGGCCTTGCGCAGGAATTCCGCGGCATCGAACGTGCGAGGTTTGGCTTGAGCGGCGTCCGAGCCCTGTCCGCACGCTGCCAGGGCAAGAGCCGAAAGGATGTGGATTCGCATCGTCTTCTCCTTAGCGTTCCCGAACGCGGGCTTCGTGAAGGTCGTAGGCGTCGACGAACTTCTTCATCCCTTCCGTGGGCCTCCCCGCGAGGTCGTCGAGGACGATCGCGTTCCGGAAGCGTCCCAGCTCGAGGTAGGCGAGGTAGTCGTCGGGGATCTTGATCTTCTCCTCGCGCAGCGCGTGGAGGTTGCCCTCCTGGCGCTTCTGCTGGAACCGCTTCCACGCCTCGGGGTTCTTCTCGGCCCACTCCTGGTACCAGGCGGAGGACGGGTTCGTGGTCCTCCGGATCCGTCCGAGGCTGGCCCGCTGGCGCGGCGAGATGAGCTCGAGTCGGCCGATCATGGCGCGGGTGATGTCCGCGGAGATCGACGCCTTCAGGGGCAGGACGTAGTCGACGTACGGGCGGGGCACGAGGAAGAAGAGCCGCAGGCCGTGGGCGCGGAAGTACGAGGCGTCCCAGGTGTTGAGCAGCGCCTCGGCCTCGTCCGCGAAGAGGCCCTGCTGGATGAGCCCGTCGCGCATCTCCTGGCGCAGCGCGACCAGCCTCTTTTCCGAGTAGTCCTTCTCCTCGAACGCGGCCGGGACGGTGGCCAGGAGCGGTTCGCGGCCGGCGGTCAGCTTGATGGGGTTGATGGTCCGGAAGGCGGTGGTCCCGTCCTCGCGGATGTCGGCCAGCCAGAGCTTCGGAATGACGAGGGGGGCCTGCGCGGCGAGGTCGGCCGGCAGCCAGCCGTGGATCTTGAGCATCGTCCCGTCGCCGGGGCGGCGGGTGATCAAGGGCGCCTGCTGGTAGCCGACGCCGCGATAGAAGAGGAACTGCTCCGACTCCCCGTTCTCGGTCGTGACGGGGGCGCATTTGACGTTGCGGGGGGAGAGCCAGACGGCGTCCTGGGTCTCGGGGAACACCCCCTTCCTGCCGACCTGGAGCCCCTTCCACTCGAGGCTTCCCTTGGTTCCGATATTCAGGCGGCCGTACCCGGTCCGGGCCTGGACGCCCGGCGCATTGACCTTGGCGTCGGGGTAGAACTCGGTGAGCCAGCCTCCTCTGAAGTCGACGCGGAGATCGACCTTGACCGGCAGCGTCGCGGACTTGGGAGGATGGAAATAGACGACCGGCGTCTCGAGCCGGAGGATGACGTCCGGATGGCACCGCGGGGCGTCCTTGAAGAAGCCCGGCGCGAGGTCATCGACGGGGACGAGCAGGGAACTGCTGAGCCGGTGGCAGAACGGCGGGACGGGCTCGTCCTCGGTGTTGATCCACCCGAGCGGCTCGCCCTGCTCGTCCTGGAGCGCGGTGAACGTGCCCCATTCGTGGATCTTCCACCGTTCGGAGTCCTGCCGGTCTTGCGCGGCGGCGATGCCGGGGATCAGGGCCAGGCCGGCGGCCAAGGCTTCGCGTCGGGTCAGCGTCATGGCGGTCTCCCTCTTCATCGTTCCCACGACCTTATGAGACGGCACGGGAGGCGAAAGGAGAAATTGTTTATTATTGATTCAATAACTAATTTTGTTGTATTCAAGAGTCATGGCGACGGCGGCGGCTCCCTCGTTCTCGACCGACCAGGTGGCGGCGTTCGTCGAGGTGGCCCGGCTGGGGAGCCTGCGGGCCGCGGCGGGGGCGCTGCACCTGACCGAGCAGGGTCTGCGCAGCCGGCTGCTCGTGCTGGAGGAGCGCCTGGGGGTGGAACTCTACCGCAAGCAGCGCGGCCCGAAGCGCGTCGGTCCGATCACGGAGCAGGGCCGGCGCTTCCTGCCCCATGCGAGGGCGTTCCTGGAGCACGCCCGGCAGCTGGCCGAGGCGACCGGCACGGAGCCCGTCCAGCGGGAGATCACCGTGGCGGCGTCGCAGTACCTGATCCTCTACGTTCTGATCGACGCCGTCCGCAGGTTCCACGCGGCGTTTCCCGGCTTCCGGGTCCGACTCAGCAACCGGACCGAGCGGGAGATCGAGCAGGCGCTGCTCGAGGATCCGGAGATCACGCTGGGGGTGGCCGCGCCGTATGAGACGTCGGCCGATCTGGAGTACCGCCACCTCTTCTCCATGGACTGGAGCTTGATCGCCCCGCCGCGCCATCCTCTCCTCCGCCGCAGGAAGCTGACGCTGGCCGACCTGTCCGACGTTCCCCTGATCCTGTTCGAGCGCGGCTCGACGGGCCGCCAGCACGTGATGGACGCCTTTCACGGCGCCGGGCTGTCGCTGCGCGTGGACATGGAGACGACGAACACGGAGATCATCGTCCGGATGGTCGAGGCGGGGTTGGGGCTCTCCATCGTCCCGCTGATGGCGAGCGGGGAGGTGACGCGAGGCCGCCGGGTCGGCGTCCGTTCGCTGGGCAGCCGGATCCGGCCGATCCACTCCGGCGTCCTGCTGCGCCGGGAGGCCCCGCTTGCTCCGGCCGCCCGCGCCTTCGTCGACTTCCTGATGCCGTGAGGTCAGGGCGCGGTTACTCGACGGCCTCTTCAATCGCGGCGCGGATCCGTCGGATCTCGTCCGTGTTTGCCTGCTTCTTGCGGACCACGGGCCGGGTCGTCCGGTGGAAGACCTGCTTGCCGGTACGGTCCCTCCGGACTTCCACGACCTCTTCCACTCGGCCTTCGTCGATGAAGAGATACCAGAGGTCGCCGGCCTTTTCGGCCTTGGTGGATTCATCGAGCACGACCGATTCGGTGTTCGCGATTTTCTTCTGCCGCTCGCGGTGAGGATCGATGCGTTCGGGCTTCGGCTGGTGCAGGATGCCGGTGCGGGGGTGGACGAAGAAGTCCGTCCACACCGGATAGCCCCGTAGGGTGACGGGCCGGCCGTCGGGATTCATCCGGACCTTCTGCTCGACCATGTCGCGGGCATGGTCCCAGAGGTGCCTGCCGATGACCGTCCGCGTGTCCAAAGCCTTCCGAAACTCGCCCTCGATCTTGCTCCAGGGACGTCCCACCTGGGTGGCCAGATACCGGCGCAGAGGGCTGAGGCGGTCGGAGAACGACTTGCGGACGACCTTCCGATTGAGATCGAACATGTCCGGGTCCGCGAAGTCGCCGTCGGGGTCATAGCGGCGGGTGCTCCACCGGGTCTTGAGGTTGCGCATCCTCGACCCCCAGCGGGGCTTCTCGATGATTACTTTGTGGAAGTCTTCGCGCATGGCAAGGAACTAACCGGCGGCAGGGGGGAAGGTTCGCGGGATTATTCGAAGGAAATCTCCTGCGCGCCTTTCCAGAGGACGAGGCGGCCGAGCTCGGGAAGCTGGTCCGCGCCTTCGACGATCGTGAGGAACGGATTGCCCTCGAGCGGGCCGTCCTTGCAGGCGAAGCGGGCTCGGCCGTAGGGGAAGAGGATCTCGGTCTCGCTGATCCCGCCGGGATAAAAGAGGATCCGGCCGGGCTCCGGCTCCGCGAGGGCGTTCTCGAGTCCGACGCCGAGCTTGAAGTCTCCAAGCGGGATCCAGCACGCCTCGCCGCTCCATCGCGCATGGATCAGCTTCTGTCGATAGGGCAGCAGCCGGAGGAACGCGGCGCAGGTTTTCGGGGCGAGCGTCTCTTCCAGCCGAGCGGTGAACGCGAACGGACCGGCGGTGATCCTCACAGGACCCCGACGATCCACCGCGCGACGGACTCCTTCGTCGCGCCCTTGAACCGTCGGACCACGTCGCCTTCGCGGTAGACCCGGCAGTCCATCCGGTCGGCGGCGAAGGTGCGCGGGGTGTTGAGGACGACGTAGTCCAGGTTCTTCTTCTTGTACTTCACCAGCGCCTGGTGGACGGCGTCCTGCACTTCGAGCGCGAACCCGATGAGGATGCGCTTCCCCTTCTTCCGGCCCATCTCCTTCAGGATGTCGCGCGTGCGGACCAGCCGGAGCGTGAGCGTCTCCGACTTCTTCTTCAGCTTCCCCGCGAACCGCTCGGCGGGACGGTAGTCGCCCACCGCGGCGGTCATGATCGCGGCGTCGATCCGCGGGTAGGCCTTCATCACCGCGCGGTACATGTCGTCGGCGCTGACGACGCGGACCGTGCGGACGCCCTTCGGGTCGGGGAGGGTGACGGGGCCCGTGACGAGGGTAACGTCGTGTCCGGCGCGGGCGGCGGCCTCGGCGCAGGCGAAGCCCATCTTGCCGCTGGAGGCATTGGAGAGGAAGCGGACGGCGTCGATGTACTCGCGCGTGGGTCCCGCGGTGACTAGGACACGCACCGGACGATTTCCTCGACGATCTGGACGGGATTGGCGAGTCGGCCCTTGGCGTACGTGCCGCAGGCGAGGAAGCCGCTGTCGGGCTCGACGAACTTGTAGCCGCGCTTTTTGAGGGTCGCGATGTTCTCCTGCACGGCGGGATGGGCCCACATGCGGTCGTTCATCGCGGGGGCGACCAGCACGGGGCACGACACCGCGAGCAGGAGCGAGGTGAGCATGTCGTCGGCGATCCCGTGGGCCGCCTTGCCCACGAAATTGGCGGTCGCGGGCGCGACGACGACGAGGTCCGCCTTGTCGGTCAGCGAGATGTGGGTGGGATCGACCACGCTCTCGAGGTCGAACTGGTCGATCATGACGCGCCGGCGCGTGAGGGTCTGGAAGGTGAGGGGCCCCACGAACTGGGTGGCCGACCGGGACATCACGACGGTGACGCCGGCGTCGCGCTGGACGAGCTGGGAGACGACTTCCGCGGCCTTGTACGCCGCGATGGAGCCGGTGACCCCGACGACGATTTCCTTGCCCTTGAGGGATCCAGGCTTTTTCGTGGTCACCGGCGCTCCCGACTACTCCGCCGACTTCTTCTTCGACTTCTTGCCCTCTTCCTTGCCGTCGCCGAGCTCCAGGCCTTCGAACGTCACCTTGCCCTGCCGGATCTCCTCCATCACGATGTTGATGAGGTTCCGGTCCTCGAGGTCGACGAGCTTCTGGCCGCCCTTGACCAGCTCCTTCAGGCGCTTCTGGATGAGCACCGTGAGCTTGTACCGGCCGCCGAACTTCTCGGCCAGCTGGTCGATCTCGGTGTAGTTCTGGGTCATGCTTCCTCCAAAATCAGCTCAGCAACTTGCGGGCGCGGGCGAGTTTCAGGATCTCGTCCGCCGCCTGCTCCACGGTCGAATTCACCACGACCGCGTCGTACGTATCTTTCTGCGACATCTCCCGGTCGGCCCGCTCCAGCCGGATCTTCAACTGCTCCGGGCTCTCGGTCTTCCGGCCCTCGAGCCGCTTCCGCAGCTCCCCCATGTCCGGCGGGGCGATGAACACGAACAGCGCCGGCAGCCCCATCGACCGGATGGACGCCGCGCCCTGGGTGTCTATATCGACCAGCACCACCGGCCGGCTCTTCAATTCCTGTTCGATCCACTCCTTCGGGGTCCCGTACAGGTTTCCCCCGATCTCCGCGTACTCCAGGAACCCGCCCTTCTTGATCTCGTCTTCGAACTCGGCCCGGGTCAGGAACCGGTACTCGACGCCGTTCTTCTCCGCCCCACGGGGCGCCCGAGTCGTCGTCGTCATCACCCGGGGAATCCCGGCGGCGCTCAGTTTCTTCGCGATCGTGCTCTTCCCGACTCCCGAGGGGCCGGAGATCACGAGCAAGGTACCCCTACTCAACGTTCTCCACCTGCTCTTTGATTTTCTCGAGCTCCGCCTTCATCTCCACGGCGGAGGCGGCGATCTCGCCGTCGTTGGCCTTCGAGGCGATCGTGTTCGTCTCGCGGCCCATCTCCTGGGTCATGAAGTCCAGGCGCCGGCCGAGCTGGCCCTTCTGGGCCATGATCTTGCGGAACTCGCCGATGTGGGCCCGCAGCCGCTGGATCTCCTCGCTCGTGTCGCAGCGGTCCGAGTGGATCGCCACTTCCCGGACGATGTCCATCTTCGCCGCCTCCAGGCCGCGCTGGGTCAGGAGCTGCTGGATGCGGTCGTCGAGCCGCTTCTGGTAGGACTCCACGACCTGGGGCACCCGCGACTGGACCTTGCCGAGCCGGCCCTCGATGGCGGCGAGGTGGCCCTGGAGCGCCTCGGAGATCTTTCCGCCCTCCCGCTCGCGGGCGGCGACGAGCTCGTCGAGGGCCTTGGCGAGGAGCTTCTTCACCCGGGGCCAGAAGTCCTCCGACTGCTCGCCCGTGCCGTTGGACCAGAGCGCCGGGATCGCCAGGAGGTCCTCCATCCGGATCTCGCCCTTGAGACCGAGGGCCTTCTGGATATCCCGGAGCTGCTTGGCGTACGCCTTGAAGGTCTTGAGGTCGGGCAGCGAGGGCTCGGCGTCGCGCGGGGACTTCACCGAGACGTTGATCGAGACGCTGCCGCGGCCGACCTTCGACCGGACCATCTGCTCGATCTCGCCCTCGGCCCGGGCGAGCGCGTCGGGCAGGCTCTGCTTGATGGTGAGGAAGCGGTGGTTCACCGACCGCACTTCGACGTCGATGTCCATCCGGCGGTCCCTCAGAGAGGCGCTGCCGAATCCGGTCATGCTGTTCATTTGTTCGGCGGAGGGATCGGCGGCAGGTCCTGCGGATTCTTGGGCTGCTGGGGCAGGTTCTTCATCTTCTCCTCGATGGAGCTCTTGCCCTTGCCCTCGGTCGCGGGAGCTTCCTTGTTGGTCCAGTTGATGCAGAAGGCAAGGACCAGAAAGGAGACCGCCAGGAACACCGTGAACTTGTTGATGTGCTGGTGGGCCTTCGTGCCGAAGAACGAGTCGCTGCCCATGCCGCCGAACGCCGCGGCCATGCCGCCTTCGGACGACGGCGTGATCACGACCATGAAGATCAACAGGAGGCAGATGATCACGAACAGGATGCTGAGCATCACGGGCAGGAATCCGGCGGCGAGCACGGCGATCATGACTTGTACCTCGCGATTTTCACGAAGGAATCGACCTTGAGGCTCGCGCCGCCCACCAGGGCGCCGTCGATGTCCTCCTCGGTCATGAGTTCTTTCACGTTGTCGGGGCTGACGGAGCCGCCGTAGAGGATGCGGATCCCCTGGCCGACGGCCTCGCCGGACTTCTGGGTGACGAGCTTGCGGATGTAGAAGTGGACCTCCTCCGCCTGGCGGGGCGTGGCGGTCTTTCCGGTCCCGATCGCCCAGACCGGCTCGTAGGCGATGACGGTCTTGGCGATCTCCTCGGGGGTGAGGCCGTCGAAGCCCTTGGTGAACTGGCGCTCCACGACCTCGCGGGTGACGCCCATGTTGCGCTCTTCCAGGAGCTCGCCGACGCAGACGATGGGCAGGAGCCCGTTCGCCAGGCAGGTTTTGAGCTTCTTGTTCACCATGTCGTTGGTCTCGCCCAAGATGTGGCGGCGCTCGCTGTGGCCGAGGATCACGGCGGTGCAGCCGACTTCCTTGAGCATGGCCGGCGAGAGCTCGCCCGTGAAGGCTCCCTTGGCCTCCCAGTGGACGTCCTGCGCGCCGACCTGGATCGGGCTGCCGTCGAGGATCTCCTTGACGGCGGCGAGGGCCAGGAACGGGGGGCAGACGAGGAGATCGGGACCTCCGCTCAGGGTGCCGAGTTCCTTCCGGAGCCCTGAGGCGAGATCACGGGCATCCTTCAGGAGCCCGTTCATTTTCCAGTTTCCGGCGATGAGAGGGGGGCGCATGGGAACCCAAGATTATACGGACTGCGGCGGAAGGGTCAACTACAAACCTGAGTGGAACATCCGCCTGGAAATTTCAATCCAAGCTATTTTCCCTAGTTTTCGGCGGGAATTCAACCCCGTTCATTCCCTCTCCAGGGGGAGGGGGCCATGATAAGGTATCCGTACGACAGGAGGATCGGATGAAGGACTTGCGCGCCTTTGCCCTTGTTCTGATGGGGATCGTGTGCGGATTGATCTGGGGTGGCGCCTGCGGCGGCACCGTGAGCATGTCGAGCCCGGTCCAGTCGTCTCCCCCCGTCGCGCTCTTGTCCTATGACGTGCCCGACGGGACGTCCGGGGGATCCAATACCGGCGGCACGTGGACCAACCGGCCCCTGAACACGGAAGTCTACGATCCGGCCGGCATCGTGACCCTTGGCGCGAACCAGTTTACCCTCGGGCCCGGAACGTACCTCCTCTCGGCGGACCAGGTTTTCTTCGACAACGTGGACAATCAGAAAAGCTTCCGAGGAAGACTAAGGAACATCACCGCGGGAACCACGGCGGCGCTCAGCCTCAGCGTCCGGCTTCACGAGGGGCCCAGCGAAAGCGCGACGATCTCGTGTCCCATTCCGAAGACCCTGGTCACGCTGGCGGCGCCCGCGACGTTCGAGCTCCAATACTTCTGCCAGACGGCGGATGGAGGCGCCCAGGGGCTGGGCTGGCCGTGGTCGACCGGCGAGGTCGAGCGGTATGCCTTCGTCTCCATCGAGCAGATCAACTAGGCGGAATTGTCTTGTCGCCGGGCGGGCTGGTTTGGTTCGCTAGAGGGGCATGGCAAAGGCGGCGAAACCGAAGAGCTCGCGGCGCGGGTCCAAGGGGCCTCCCGTCGCGGACTTCTCGGTCGATCCGCTCCTCGTGGGAGCCGACCGCGAGTTCGCCGGCATCTTCCCTCCGGGGCTCCTGGTCCAGTGCGGCGTCGTTCCGCTGCGACTCTTCCGCGACGTGGGCCTGGTCGTCGCCCACACGAGGGAGGGGGACAAGGGGATCGAGCGGGCGCAGAAGGCCACGACCCTCCGGCTCGTCTCGGTGCCGCCGATCCACGACT
>Ga0111538_10007698_pt1 | contig 14503 bp, 13 predicted proteins | sample SoiMethybrSBSTD1_FD_79669 | JGI IMG/M metagenome (GOLD analysis project Ga0111538, IMG submission 79669) | Bulk soil microbial communities from a Populus tree surrounding site in Tennessee, USA - Soil MetaG P. TD hybrid SBSTD1 (version 2)... | ecosystem: Environmental > Terrestrial > Soil >... | reverse complement strand
TTCATTTCTCCGGGCAGATTCGGATCGTCGAACCTGTCGCTGTAGACGATGCGTTCGTTCTGCTGAAGCTCTTGATACTCGCCACCAAACGAGTGGCTCTTTCCAGTACTGAAATTCGTGAACGACATTTTGTAAGAGCCACCGACTTTTGCCTCAAGGTGATGAACCTGGCCCGTGAATCCGTGCGGGGGCATCCATTTGCACAAGGCGCTTGCGTCTATGAATGCCTTGAAAACTCGCTCCGGTGGTGCCTGAAGCACACGGTGGAGCCGGATAGTATTTGTGTTGCTCGTTGTCATGAATCCCTTTCCCCTGTCAATTATTAACCACCGGCAATTGCGCCGATGATGTAGAACGGTTCTGCTCCCGATGCGATCGCTTCGGGCAACGGTGCGTCTGCGGGCTCGTGTGTGATGTCCTCGCCACAGGCAAAGAATCTCAGCATCGGTCGACGCTCGCCGGCAACATGGTCGCGAATGGTTCCACGCAGCATCGGATATCGCGCTTCAATAGCATCCAGGATTGAATGTCGTGTCACTGGACCATCAATCTCGAGCTGCACGTCTCCCGAAACACCCGCAAGCGCACGCAAATGTGCCGGCAGTACAACCACAATCATGAAAGCGTCTGGACCTCCACTGAAAGTACCGGCGGAAGATCTCGAACAATCGGGGCCCATGTATCACCAGCGTCAGCCGATGCGTACACCTGTCCGCCAGTGGTGCCAAAATAAACACCACAGGAATCAAGCGAGTCGACCGCCATCGCGTCGCGCAGTATGTTGACGTAACAATTTTCCTGAGGCAGACCGTTCGTCAGTGGCTCCCACTCGTCACCGCCTGTTCGGCTGCGATAGACACGCAGCTTGCCGTCCGGCGGAAAGTGCTCGCTATCGCTCTTGATGGGCACAACGTAAACCGTTTCAGGCTCGTGTGCATGAACGTCAATCACAAAGCCGAAATCGGTCGGAAGGTTACCGCTGATCTCACGCCACGAGTCGCCGGCATCGTCACTGCGCATCACGTCCCAGTGTTTCTGCATGTACAGCAAGTTTGAGTTTGACGGATGTTTTGCGATGTGATGAACGCAGTGGCCCACCTCAGCCGTCGGATCAGGAATGTATAGCGAGTGCAATCCCTTATTAATTGGTTTCCACGTCGCGCCACCGTCATCCGTGCGAAACGCACCAGCGGCGGAGATTGCCGCAAAGATCCTGTCTCGATTGTCTTGATCCAGGATCACCGTGTGCAGGCACATCCCACCGGCGCCGGGCTGCCACTGCGATCCGGTACCGTGGCCACGCAGACCGGGAAGTTCCTGCCAGGTTTGACCGCCGTCGGTCGAGCGAAACAAGGCGGCATCTTCAATGCCTGCATAGACGGTATCGGGATCGTCTAATGAAGGTTCAATATGCCAGACTCGTTTGAACTCCCATGGATGTGGAGTGCCGTCATAAAACTGATGCGTTGTGAGCGGTTTGCCGGTTTCCTCCGAGGTGTCGTAAACAAATTTATTGCTCTCACCTTTCGGCATTCCATCGGGTGTGGTAGTTGGTTCGCCGGCGGGCGTTCCCGGTTGGAACCAGTTCTGGCCGCCGTCGTCAGAGCGTTGAATGATCTGTCCGAACCAACCACTGGTTTGCGATGCGTAGATGCGGTTCGGATCAACTGGGGAACCTTTGATGTGATAAATCTCCCATCCGCCGAAGTGTGGGCCACTCACATCCCACTTGTCGCGCTTTCCATCTGAAGTCAGAATAAACGCCCCCTTCCGGGTGCCTACGAGTACTCGTACGTTGCTCATCTTTTCGTTCCTTTTTCAGCGTCTGATAGCAAATTCGACTCCTTTTAACATAAGTCGAACGGCGAGTTGTGAAATCGACAAATCATCGGAGAATTTTTTACGACTATAATGCCGGGCAATGCCCAAGAAACGCCGAATCATTATACTTGCTGGGCCCAATGGTGCCGGCAAGACAACTTTTGCTCGCGAGTACTTGCTGAAAGAAGGAGATTGTCCCGATTTTGTTAATGTGGATCTGATTGCTGCAGGTATATCGCCTTTCGATCCAGATCGCGTGGCGATTCGAGCTGGACGCATTATGTTGTCTGAGATTCAGCGTCGGACCAGGAAAGGCGAGAGTTTTGCATTTGAAACTACGTTGAGTGGACTACGCAACTTTCACGATGTTTATAAGAACTTAGTTGATCGGTGGTGGTGGTATGATAATTCAGGCAACACTCCACGATTGATCTCAGAGGGAGGGAATCAGAAATAACAATGCGTACTCGGGTAAGTTCAGAAACCAGAGACATTTCCCGCGCATTACGTCGGGCCGCACGGAAAGCTTTGGAACTCGGGATCAAAACCGGAACGCCCGTTTATGTGATGAAAAACGGCAAGATTGTAGACCGCACTAAAGATAAGACTGCCACCAAGAACTTGCGGACAAAGCGCACCTCAAAAACTTAGCCCCAACCACCGAGAGGAAATTCCCTGGAACTTTTTCCCTCCTCATTCGTCTAAGATGACTGGAATTCGAATCTGGTCATCAGTCAACGCTCGCAAAATGGCCGCAATTGCACCGAAAGAAGCCGTAAAAGACGCGATTTTGGACGCCACCGACCGCCTCTTGGCCCTCTTTGGCTACCGAAAAATGACGGTGGAGGATATCGCTGCGGAGGCCGGCATCGGTAAGGGCACCATCTACCTGCACTTCAGCAGCAAAGAAGAGGTCGTGCTCTCGCATATCGACCGGATTGTCGACCGGCTGAAGGAACGGCTGAAGGAGATTGCCCGCTCCGATGCGCCCGCCGCGGATCGGCTGCGGCAGATGCTCCTGACACGCGTGTTGTTTCGCTTCGATAGTATCCAGCACTACACACAGAGTCTTAACGATCTTCTGGCAGCTCTCCGTCCGGGATTACTCAGACGTCGCGCACAGTATTTTGAATCCGAGGCGCAAATCTTTGCAGAAGTCCTGGCGGAAGGAAGCCAAACCGGCGAGTTTAGTTTTGACGACGAGCACGCGACTGCACATGCGCTCTTGCAAGCGACGAATGGATTGCTGCCCTACAGCTTGAGCACAACCGAATTAGGCGAGCGTGCTGAAGTTGAGCTACGGGCCACCGACGTCGCCAATCTGATGCTGCACGGCCTGCTCAATCGCAAATAGAAACAGACGTCTTAACTCATCAAGAAGGAGAACTACAAATGCTTACAATGACGGCCTCCAAGGTCATTTTCCGTCTGGCGGTCCTTTGCTTATTCGCACTTTCAGTTGTGACTGCCGGATTCGCACAGCCGGAACAACCTGACCTCACGATCGACGCCGCAACACGCACGCAGGCGATCGACACAATTCTAAAACGTCTGAATGAATCGTACGTGTTTCCCGACATCGCGAAGAAGATGGACGAGTCGATTCGCGAACGAGTAGCTAAGAAGGAATACGATCAGATCACGAGCGCGAAGCAATTTGCGACCACCTTGACGAACGATCTACAGGCTGTCAGTCACGACAAGCACCTCCGCGTGCGCTATTCGAATGAAGCAATTCCTGAGCGTGGCCCACGACAAGAACCCACCGCCGAAGAACGCGAACAAAGAAAGCGCGATCTAACCTGGATGAATCATGGCTTCAGCAAAGTCGAACGTCTGCGTGGCAACATCGGTTATCTCGAGTTCCTGAATTTTATGGACGAAGAGCTCGGTGCGGATACGGTCGCCGCTGCGATGAACTTTGTTAACGGCACAGACGCGCTGATCATTGACATGAGAAACAATGGCGGCGGAAATCCGGCCATGGTTGCACTCGTCTGTTCTTATTTGTTTGGACCGGAGCCGGTCCACCTGAACGATCTCTATTGGCGCGAAGGCAATCGCACGGACGAGTTCTGGACGAAAAAAGAGATCGCCGGCAAGCGCTACCTGAACAAGGACGTGTATGTGCTAACCAGCAAACGGACGTTCTCAGGCGCCGAAGAATTCACTTACAACCTGAAGAACCTCAAGCGTGCCACGATCATCGGCGAGACAACGGGCGGCGGTGCGCATCCGGGCGGTGGTTTTCGGATCAGCGAGCATTTCGGAATGTTCATTCCAACCGGACGCGCGATCAGTCCGATCACGAAAACAAATTGGGAAGGAACTGGCGTGACACCTGACATTGCCGTGCCTGCGGATCAAGCGCTGCTCGTCGCTCGTATCATGGCGCTTAAAAAATCCACGCCAACGATTGCGAATCCGGATCGCAAAGCAGCGATGACGGAGGAGCTTCAGAACCTCGAGAAAGAGCTGGGGGCGATCAAGTCGAAAAGTTAAATATTTAGCCACGGATTACGCGGAAAAGTATGGATAAATCCGCTCTCTCGATCTGCGTGATCCGTGGCTAATGTTGTATTAAGATTCACGACATGAAACGTTGCGCTATCTTAGTTCTCTTTCTTGCACTTTCGTCGATAACCGGCAACGCACAAAACTGGCCGTCGTTCCGTGGACCAAATGCGTCCGGCGTTGCAGAAGGAACAAACCCACCTACCACCTGGGATCTGGAGAAGTCACAGAACGTACTCTGGAAAACCGACATTCCCGGTCTCTCACACTCGAGCCCGGTTATTTGGGGTAACCAAATCTTTGTCATCACTGCCGTCAGCACCGACGCAAACGCGAGTTTCAAAGCGAAGGATCGAGGCATCGATCTGGCAAACGATGACGCGAAGCACACGTGGATGATCTTCGCCCTGGACAAACGCGACGGCCGCGTGCTCTGGACAGATAAACCTTATGAAGGCGTGCCGCGAGCGAAGCGACACGTGAAAGCGACGCAAGCCAACTCCACTCCAGTCACTGACGGACGTTACCTCGTTGCACTTTTCGGTTCCGAAGGTCTCGCCTGTTACGACACAAACGGCAAGTTGTTGTGGAAACAAGATCTCGGTGTGTTGAATCCGGGACTGTGGGACGACAAAGATTCGTCATGGGGACACGCGAGCAGTCCCATCATCTATCGTGACCTCGTCATCGTCCAGGCTGATGGTCACAAGCAGTCGTTTATCGCTGCATTCAATTTGAAAGACGGCAAACAGGCCTGGCGTGTCGAACGCAATGAGATCACGTCGTGGACCACGCCCAGTATTTACCAGGGCAAGGATCGAACGGAACTGATTGCCAACGGCGGCCGATACATTCGCGGATACGATCCGCTGACGGGCAAGGAACTCTGGCGCTTTTCAGACAACGACACGCAGGTGAAGATGCAGGCGCCGCTGATCGCAAACGATCTCATCTACATCACCGGCGGCTATCCTCCCGGCCGTGCGATGTACGTGTTTCGACCGGGCGCCACTGGTGATATCTCACTCAAGCCGGGTGAAGATAAGAACGCATTTCTTGCCTGGAGCTCGAGCAAAGGCAGTCCTTACACACCGACGCCGATCATCTATGGCGATCAGTTTTACGTTATCGCTGACAACGGGGTGCTCAGCAGCTATGACGCAAAAACCGGCGTGATCATTTATCAGCAGCGATTGCCGACCTCGTTTAGCGCGTCACCCGTTGCGGCGGATGGCAAGTTGTACCTCGCGAGTGAAGACGGCGATGTGTTCGTGATCAAAGCCGGCCGACAGTATGAGTTGCTCTCGAAGAACGTGATGGGCCAACCACTAATGGCGACTCCCGCCCTCACGCAAGGCATGCTGATCGTGCGTGGAGACAAGGCCATCTACGCACTCGGCGAACGCAAGTCCGCAAAGAACTAGGGCGTGACACGAAGCACGAGACAAGTCTTGTACACCTGCGTAGCAGTTGGCACGCTTGTTCTGGCGGTGACGCTGGTTCTCAGCCATCGTGGTGGGCCAGCAAAGACTAAGAGCGCTCCTCGTGTTCAGGAAGTCGTCGCAGCTATAGAGACCGACCCAGTCAGCACTGGCGGCGACTCCGCTGATGATCCAACTCTCTGGGTAAACCCGTCCGACACGCAGCAAAGTCTTCTGATCGGAACGAACAAGAAACAAGGGCTCGCTGTATACGATCTGTCCGGCAAGGAGATTCAGTTTCTCGCGGATGGTCAGATGAACAATGTCGACCATCGTGACGATTTTCCGCTCGATGGAAAGAATGTCCCGATCGTGACGGCAAGTAATCGCAGCAACAACTCGATCGCTGTATACAAGATCAATGTCGAAACGAAGCGATTAGAAAATGTCGCCGTGGGCGTGATCAAGGTATTTGAGGCCTACGGCTCGTGTATGTATCGCAGCAGTAAGAGCGGCCGATTCTATTACTTCGGCACAAGCAAGCAGGGCGTCGTCGAGCAGTACGAGTTATTCGACGCCGGCAACGGTACCGTAAACGCGAAGAAAGTCAGGCAGATCAACGTGGGCACGCAGCTAGAAGGCTGCGTCGCCGATGACGAGCTCGGATATCTCTACGTGGGCCAGGAAGACGTCGGCATCTGGAAGTATCACGCTGAGCCGGATGCAAATCTTGAACGAATCAAAGTCGACGGAGTCGGATCAGGCAATCTGGTCGCCGATGTTGAAGGACTCACAATCGCTTACGGGACTAATGGCAAGGGGTATCTGATTGCGTCGAGTCAGGGCAACAACACCTTCGCAGTCTATCGTCGTGAAGACAACAATGCTTACGTAAAGTCATTTCGCATCATCGCCGGCGACAAGATCGACCGCGTAACCGAAACCGATGGGATACATGTGACGACGGCCAACCTTGGACCAGTCTTCCCCAAAGGCGTCTTCATCGCGCAGGACGGCGCGGACGACACAGGCAAACAGAACTTCAAGCTCGTTCCCTGGCATTTGATCGAAGGTAACTAAGACGCCGGTCCTGCGCTGGAAGACGGACAATAGTTAGACAGGATTTACAGGATGTGGGCAGGATTTACATGTTAATCCTGAACAAATCTTGTAAATCCTGTCTATCCTTTGTCCAATTCTAATCAACGAGCTCGTGATTTGATCACGTCGCCGATCACATCCGGTTTCGAGTTGTCTCGCTCGAGGTGTGGATACCGTACTCCGTCGTGATAGTTCAGTTTGTACGTCTCGTGGAAACTGCCATTTTCGACAACGACTTCAATCGGTGCGGTTCCGTTCTTTGCTGAGGCGATCGCTTCCTGCAGAAGTTCACTGGACCACCCGCGCCCGTTTACAGAAATGATCTTCATCCCTGGCGCCATCCCCGATTTGAACGCCACGAGATTCGGATTGACGTCCATCACGGTGCCGTCTTCCTTTAACATCAGGCCGAGCGAAAACGACAGATCGATGCTCTTGCGCGCGTGATCGGCTATCCGAATCTGCGTGTTCGGCTTGTCGGTATAAACAAGTTTCCAACCGCCATTTGTGATGCCGCCGGTGGGCGCGTGTGGATTAATCGCGTTTACACGCTCGTTCAGGAAAGTGCGCCAATCGTAGGGCATGACTTCATTGAGTGTGTTTACTACGTCGTCGAATGTATAGGTTTTGAGCAGCGGCCCGGAGTCCTGGCCGCCATGGAATCGCCGGCAGAAAATATCGAGGGAGAGTTTCCCGTTGCTGCGGGTTCTGATGAGCACGTCGGCGTCGAGCCACACCAGTGAGCCCTCGTCGTAATAATCAACCCGGCGACGATAATTCATCCAGGCTCGATCAGAAGGATATGTAAACTGGACAGCCGTTGCCGTATCGACAAGTGGACGCCATTGGCGACCTGATTGGTTTTCCATTTGAGCCGCAACGGCGGCCATCGCGTCGCGAAAGTCTTCCGGAGTCCAAAGTCCGCTGCGTGCAGGTAACACTTTGCCGAGATATTGAGTCAGCCCTTCATAAACCCACAACAATTCGCCGCGCATCGGCTGTTCGAAGTCGGGCGTCGCCAGGCCAGACGGGCGGCGATACTTTCCATTCCACGAATGAACGTATTCATGGCCCATCAACTCTGCGAAGTCGAGTAACTCAAGCTCGTCGCTGAATGCTTTTTCACCCACGCCATCTTCGCTGGATTCGTGATGTTCCAGTCCTTCGCTACCGCCGTGGTCGCTCAGCGTCACAAGAAACTTGTAGCTTCTGTAATGGCGCGCGCCGAACAACGCATACGCTTCCCTGTCGAGCGCTTTCAAACCCGCCAGCGTCTCAGGCTTCATCTCCAGTGCTGCAGTCGTGTCGGCCACGGCGTCGACCTCGTCCATGATGCCTGTGGTGGTGAGCGGAAACTTGCGGAAGTTCGTGCCGATGATTGCCGGAGAATCCACGAGCTGCGTAAGTGAGACCTCCGGGAATTGCAGTTCACCATTGTTCTCACTGGCAACCGGCAGCGCAGATGCGAATCGCCATCCCGCCGGCAATTTCAAAGACGCTTTGATAGTGATCTCATCGCTACTCATGCCCTGTGTGTAAATAAGCAAACGATTCCACTTGATGCGTGCCAGCTTCGCACTGGCAGTCGTCTCCGGTTGCGAAGCGTCATCAAATGCGACTTCGAGCACGGTTACGCCCTGCGGAATCTCGCAATGAAAAGCAAACATCTCGACGTCGTCGCGCTGCCAGGCGATAGGCTTGCCATCCGCGCTTAGCTTTAGACCAACCATATTGTTGATTGGACCGGTGGGACTGTGTTCGCCGGGAATCCATTTCGGATACACGAGCGTCAGTGGACCGGGCTTAACGGGAATTCTGAGTTTGCTATGGACAAGGTTCCGTGCCGCCTCGGTAGCGTCGACCGTGAGCGTGACTGCCTGGGCCAACGCCGTGGAAAGATTTGCAAGAAATAGTAATACGCCGATGCAAAGGATGCGAATCGATTTCATGAATCCTATTGAACCAAGAACCGCGCGTGGCCACAAATGTCGGTTGTTCGCGACGCGGAAACGTTTTTCACGATTCCGTCATAAGGAATGTGGCAAAAGATCCATCGCAGGACTTCTTGCCCAACCTAAAAAACGGAAACAGGAGACCCCCATGCAGCAAATTACACGGTCGATTTATTTGGTCGACGCAGGAGAGCAAGTAACGCTTGAAATCGAAGCCGTAAAAGTCGGGAATTTCACCACCTTTGTCGTCGATGGGACCCAGATTCCCAGTATTCCCGGTAGTAACCCACAAACCTTCGAACCTTTTACGGTCACGGTGGGACCAGGTCTCACTCATTTCGGTAGAGTTGATGCTCACTTTCCAGCAACAGCTCCCGATGATGCCCACTATCAGCTCTTTCTGACTGGAAGCGCAGGCGGCGGCAGATTCACCGGATCAGATATCAAGAAATTAAACCTGAGCCATGCCCGAGGTTTGGAGTTTCGGCGTTAGGCCCCATTCACGTTGGAGACAATAACGGTCGTATCCCTCACACCCAGGAGAAAATTATGCTATCCAGTCACAAACGACTACCCAAAATACTTGTTGGTGTTTGCATCGTGGCACTGTTGTCACCGGTCCTGGCCCTTGCTCAGGATCGCACCACCACGCAAAACCTGCGCGAACAGGTCGCGTTGATGGAGAAGATCGACAAAGACCCAAGTACTCCCGACGAAACAAGGGATTTGAATCGCAATCTGCTGGCTGGGAAACGGGCTGATCTTGCGGAACGCCTGACAAAAGAGATCGATGGCCTTCAGAAGTATTCTCAAACGATCGAGAGTGCTCTATCGGAAAGCGACAAGCAGAAAATCGCGACTCGTATATCTTCCCTTCGGCTGGAACGCGAAGCGCTCCAGCGTCCTCTAAACGCAGCACCGGCGGTCGCGACTGCCACGGTTCAGCCCAGTAACAATTCGAGTGCGACGGCGACCCTGGCTACTGACTCTGTTGTAAATACCAGTACCCCGAACCTATCGAATCATCCAACGGGAGCAGCGGCGGCAGCCTCGGCAACCGCTCAACAAGTATTCGTCTCCACGTGTTTTCCAGACGCACCGAACAATCTCACCAACACCGCAAGAGCTGCGGCTGAATTGTTTGTTACCGGCGACGATGCGAGTTCGCAACTGGGCGATCTGACGTTCTACGCCGTCATCCACACGGTCGCAATTGATGCCGGTCGTGACGATTTGTTGAAGGCGATTGAAGTTAAGCAACTACAAGAACAAACCCGGCGCACCGACAAACAAATCGGAGCTGGCGCAAACTCAGAGGGCTCAACCAGCGCCATCGAAAAACCAAGCTTTGCAGAGATCCTCGGATTCGCGGTAGAACATGGCGCGATCCAGCAAGCCATCAATGGCACGACGCTTAATCTCAGCTCGACTCCTTATCTCTTCACGACCCTTGCGAACGGCGATACTCAAAGTAACTACAGGAAATACGGCTATCTCACGCGGCTTGGTGCATCTGCAAACTTCAATATTCAGAATGAGGACAATCCGCTCCTGAGCGCGCGGCGGCAACAACTGACAGACTGGTCGCTTCGTCTGCGTCTTTCGAAGGATCGTTCGACTCGCTCCGACGATGCGGAGGAGATTTGGGAGAGTGTCAAGAATGATTTTGCGCAGCAAAGTGTGGTGATCACTAAGTTCCTTCGGGATACATTTCAACGAGATCTTGAGCTTGAAACACACCGAAGAGACATTGGAGATCGTCTCCTGAAGATGCTGGATGAGCCATCGTCACAGGCAATCAAGAACGATACCAGTCTTACAGAGAATCAGAAAATCAGTCAGATCGCTGAGAAGATTGTTTGCCGTACCAAGACTGATCTGGTCGATGCGATCAGAAACGGCAGTTTCAAGCTAAGCCAGGAGAATAAGGACAGAATTCTCAGTCAAACACTGCCCGACTTCGCTGCCGCAAATGCAGCAAAAGCGCGCGCGCTGAGGGTTTTCGACGAACGCATCGAGGCACTCAGTCTGAAACCCATCTTCACCGTTGCTTACAACAACATCCGGCCGACTTTAGGCTCAAACTACTCCGAGGTGAAGGTGCTCTACCAGAAAAAGACCTTCGATCCCATCAGCCTGATCGCCAACGCCGGCGTCTCTTTCTACCACAAGCAAAACGATCTGTTGCGACAGAAGACAGTGCGCGATTTCTCGGCTTCTCTTTCTCTTGAAGGCAGCTTCCGTAGCCCGTTCATGGTGGAATCGAAGGACGAAAGCCAAATTACGTATGCGTTCACCGGACGGTACGAGAGATTTTTCGAGAACCAGTACTTCGCCGGCAGAAAAGCGGACATCGCCGTGGCCCAATTTAAATTCGAGATACCTATTGCTGCCGGGATGTCGTTTCCGTTCTCCGTCACCTACGCAAACTCATCAGAGCTAATTCAGGAGAAGAAAGTACGAGCGAACTTCGGCTTCACTTTCGACACCGACAAGCTGCTTAAAGCTTTGGCGCTGAGTAAGCTTCCAAACTTTTGATTTGTTGAACTTAATCTCAAAATTCTTCCAACCCTCAAAGGAGGACTAATGCCATATCAATCAACACCTGCAGATAGACGGCGTGCATACGTTGTTGGTGCCGTCTACCTCATCCTAGCGAGTTTGCTCGCCGTAATGCTCTTTCTAATATGGCCACCTATTCCGTGGCCATGGCCGGCGGAAACTGACAAGGAAAAAGCACGACTCACTGCGATTCTTAAGGATACTGGCTGCCCGCAGCCAACTCCCAGTCAAAGCCCTGCAGCAACTGCAGCGAATGCCAATCAGCCCACCAGTTCAAGCGGTGCCGGCAATACGAATCAATCCAGCACTCAATCCACTACGACTGCTACTCAACCTGCATCTGCTGGGAACGCGCAAACTAACCCTCAAACAACGAGGCAACCGGCAACCACACAGCCTGGAACCACACAACAGCCGGCTACTGGTACAACACAACCCGCGACACAGCCGGCTACTGGTACGACACAACCCGCAGCACAGCCTGCGAATACGACTGGATCAACTACAACAACTCCTGCTGAGAAGGCCGCTCAAGCGAATCAGGAGGCCGGAGAGATCGTCACTATTCCGATGAACCTGTTAGTTAAATGTGTGCCAACGACGTTCGACGAACGGTTGTTACTGCTTGTAATTGTCGTAGGCATGCTGGGCGCCTTCGTTCATGGCGCCACTTCGCTCGCGGATTACCTGGGAAACAATGCTTTCAACAAGAGTTGGACCTGGTTCTATCTGCTCAGACCAGCCATCGGAATGGCTCTAGCTCTCGTTTTTTACTTCGCGATCCGGGGCGGGTTTCTCTCTACAACCGGAGGCGCCAAAGACATCAATCCTTATGGCATTGCCGCGCTTGCCGGTATGGTCGGAATGTTTTCAAAACAGGCGACCGATAAATTGGGCGAAGTCTTCACAACCCTTTTCCGTTCCGGAGGAGATGACAGACGAGCCGATTCGCTCAATGGATCTGCCGGTGGCCTTACGCTTGATCCACCGTCCGCCGTCGCCGGAGGCGATGCCTTCACTCTTAACGTTAATGGAACTGGATTCGTCAACGGCGCCATCATCAACGTCAACGACAAACCATTGGCAACAACTTTCGTAAGCGCCACTCAACTGAGCGCGCAAATTGCGAAAGACACAATCGCCAACCCAGGCACGCTGAAAGTAACTGTGATCAATCCTGATCAGACCAAAACCGGACCCGTTGATTTCGTTGTTGCAGGCACCGGTGGTGCTGCTGCTACCGCCGAAAAGCCTGTTGCCGGTGAAGGTGGCGATCCGGATCTGATCGACGGCTGTGATGTTGACATGAAAGCTGACACTCCGGACGAAGATCTCCCAATAACTGAAGGAGGTGTGAAGTAACATGGCATTCCAATTAATCTGGCTTCCGGACGTTCTGGAAGAGGCGGGCTTGAAGGTTTCCCGCGTCGAGGGATTTGAAACTCGAGGTCAAGGCGACATGGGAGACGTCTTTGGAATTATTTGTCACCACACCGGAAGCAAAAATCCGCAACGACTCAACATGCCAACGCTTCGCTCCCTGCGAGACGGTCGCAAGGCGAGTCCCGGATTGGGAGCTTTGCCTGGCCCACTAGCACAGCTTGGTTTAGCGCGCGACGGAACGTACTTCATAGTCGCTGCCGGCAGGGCAATCCACGCCGGCCCGGGTAGTTTTCGTGACGTCAGTGGCAATCGACGCTTTATCGGGATTGAGGCGGAAAACGAAGGAACCATGGGCGACTTTCCGTGGCCGGCGGTGCAGCTCGATGCATACCATCGAGGCGTCGCTGCAATCCTTAAGCATCTTGGCAAGGATGCTTCGTTCTGTTGTGGTCATAAAGAATTTGCACCTGGCCGAAAGCCTGATCCCGATCTAAACATGACAGAGTTTCGGGCCTCTGTTCAGGCGATCATGGATGGAACTGCACCTGCGGCTGCGATGATTCCCCCAGTCGAACCACAACCGCAGCCCGGTCAGTCGCCACGCCCGACGTTGCGCCGTCCTGCACAGGGCGATCTCGTGAAGGTGATTCAATCAAAGGTTGGTGTAACTCCCGATGGCAAGTTTGGTCCCAAGACAGAGGCCAAAGTGCGGGAGTTTCAACGCAATCATTCGCTTATTCCGGACGGCATCGTTGGACCAAAAACCTGGCAGGCGCTTGATGCAGCTTAGTCCTCTAACTACAGATTACGCAGATTAGATCTCGATCTTGTAGCGTTTAATTTTTGTATTGAGTGTGGTGACTTTGGTGCCCAGCAGGCGGGCGGCTTGTCGTTGGCGGCCGCCGGTGTGAATCAGTGCGCTTCGGATCAATTCCGTTTCAAAGCGTCGCACCTCGGCTTGCAGATCGATCGTCTCTGTCGGTTCTTCCATGTTCTCGGCCGATGCGATTCCGCGCAACAGTGTCAACGCCAGAACTTTTAGATAACTGAGTCTACAGTCGAAAAGTGGGGAGCTATTCAGGCTGGTAACAAAACCATTCATATCGTTACCCTTCCAAATTTTTGGAGCAACACGGTGTTGCTGTGTGATCCGAAGCGCAAGACACGTGCCTCGCACTTGTCGAAATGACAGGCCAGTTCGTCACCAGCATCAGACCCTTCGTCCCAGTCAGCAGTTCATGAATTTGGATTTGGCAAGGAATTCAAGTATCTATAATCCTTCGTATCCATATATCAGTATTAAACCGAGGGGCGGCCACGGAGGGCCACCCGTACAGTTCGCTCCGCAAGACTCGAAGCCCTCTGCGGATCTCGGGACGTACTGTAGGGGCGGCCCTCCGTGGCCGCCCCTCGGTTTAATCAACTCATAAAAAAGAGGAGTGCAGCCGGGCTGCACTCCTCTTTGGTTGTCGGGGAGAGTGAAGAGTTAGAAGTTGAATCTGAAAACAAACTGCACTGGCCGGCCACCGGGATCGTTCGTCGTCGAAATATCCTGATAGGCATTGGTGATCAATCCGAAGGTTGCTGCCGTATAACTCGGCGTTTGCAAACCAAGATTGGTCCCAGTCAGTTTCGGATCGTCAACTGCCGAACTACCACCAACCAGGAAGTTGATGTTGTTGAATGCATTCAGCAGCTCAACTCGAAACTCGATGTTCTTCGTTTCGGTGAAGCGGATCTTCTTGACCA
>Ga0111538_10007696_pt1 | contig 14507 bp, 12 predicted proteins | sample SoiMethybrSBSTD1_FD_79669 | JGI IMG/M metagenome (GOLD analysis project Ga0111538, IMG submission 79669) | Bulk soil microbial communities from a Populus tree surrounding site in Tennessee, USA - Soil MetaG P. TD hybrid SBSTD1 (version 2)... | ecosystem: Environmental > Terrestrial > Soil >... | reverse complement strand
CTTCTTGCTCTGTACCTTCACGATCGCCGCCGTCAGCGTCGTCTTGCCGTGGTCGATGTGCCCGATCGTCCCCACGTTCACGTGGGGCTTGCTGCGTACGAACTTCTCTTTCGCCATCGTTCTCTCAACTGTTTGAGTCAGCCGTTCTCGGTCGTGTCAGCGTCGTGGTTGCGGAAGTCCTGAGCCCACCACCAGGATTGAACTGGTGACCTCGTCCTTACCAAGGACGCGCTCTGCCAACTGAGCTAGGTGGGCAAGTCCGTGAGCCTGTCCGTCGTCGGTGTGGTGGAGCGGGAGACGGGACTCGAACCCGCGACGTTCAGCTTGGAAGGCTGACGCTCTACCAACTGAGCTACTCCCGCCTGCGGCGAGCCGTCTTTAGCGCCCTCTGTCCGGCTCGGCCACTTCGCGCTCTTCGTTACCGCGGCAGTAGACGTACCGAGGGACCTCAGGGCGCGGGTGGAGGGTGTTGGATTCGAACCAACGAAGGCAATAGCCGGCAGATTTACAGTCTGCTCCCTTTGGCCACTCGGGCAACCCTCCGAAACTGTTCCAAAATCTTCCCTTCCAGAGCTGACGAGGGGACTCGAACCCCTAACCACCTGTTTACAAAACAGGTGCTCTGCCGGTTGAGCTACGTCAGCCAGTGCGGGGCAAAGCAGTCCCCCACCCAAGCCCGAGCGCGTGAGCGCCGGCTGGTTATCCACATTGCTCTGGTTAGGGGTGAGCATGACCGGGGGTTTCTGGTATTGAGGAGAGCTTCCGGCGTCGGGCGCTGGTACCGGCCGGGTTTTTGCTGGCCCGGGCGCCTCCTTGCTCCGGCATCGTCGAGCCGGAACACCTCGGCGCTCATCCGGAGCCCCGAGTGCGGACACCCCAACCGTGCTCCCGCGGAAAGCGCTTTCTTCTTTCGGCGGGGGGGCGGGCAGGGGACCCGGAAGGACGTTCGAGGTAGCGCCAGGCCTGGGGGGTGTCAAGCACAATTCATACCGTCGCAGGGTCGCCGGAGAATTAATCAGGAGTTCCTCGCGGTTACCCTCAGTAGTGCATGGAATGGGCCAGGCTGGACCGCCCCCACCAGCTGCTGAAGGCCGGTACCGCCGCCGTCGCCCTCCTCCCGTCAGGGCGCCTTCGCTGATCCCTTGGCGGCGAGGTCGTCGAGCGCTGCCTGAAGCTGCTCTCGCGTGTACGGAAGGCGATCGATGGCTTGGTCCTCGTCCTTGATCGCTCGATCGATTTTCAGCTTGGCATCCTGTGCCTTGAGCACCCACGTCGAGCGCTCCGAAGTGCGCTCGGCCATGGCCAGGGTGTGCTCCATCATCGCAACCGCTTTGCGCAGCAGAATCGAGTAGCGGAGCCGCATCGCACCCTCGAAGAGCTGCTTCCGCGCCTCGGTATCCGCACCCTTCGGGGCCGGTACGGCCATCAGATCGGCGTGGAGTTTTTGGTAGAGCTCGCCAACCCGATAGCCCGCCATCGCCGACCAGTGCGCGTCGTAGGCGCGCATGGTGTCCGAGTAGGCGCTCTGCGCGTCGAGCAGCAACTGGCAGCGCTGCTCTAGCACCGCCGGAAAGTTCTCCGGCACGGGCATGAAACGAATCTGTTCGGCACGAATGCGCCGCACCTCACCGAGCGCGAAGTATAGCTGCGCCAGATCGCGCGCCACGCGTCCGGCCTGATCGAGTCCGTTGGCATCGATCACGTTTCGCCCCTTCTCGATGTTGTAGCTCGCGGCATTGATTTCGCCGCTCGCGACCAGACCGAGCGCCTTGCCGCTGTACGCGACCACGCTTTCGAATGGCCTGAGCTCCCGCTGCCGAGCCAGCAACAAGTCCGCTGCTTCGCCGGCGCGCTTCCAGCGCTCGAGGTATGCCAGCAAGCGCACGCTTCGGACCAGCGCGTCGCGGCCCAGTGCATGCGTTGGAAAGCGCCGTGCCAACTGCTCGAAGCGAGCCAGCGAGGCCTCGCGATCACCGGCTTGCTCGTGCGCGATCCCGGCTTGGAACAGCGCGTCAGGAGCGAGCGGGCCGTCCGGAGCGAGCGCAAAAACGCGATCGAATTCGGACGCCGCCTTGGCGGCGTTGCCCGTGTTGAGCTCGGCCGCGGCGCGGTCGTAGAGCTCGTTGATGGTCGCGGCGTCTGCCGGCGTGATCACCGTTTGCGGAACGACGACCGGGGGCGCGCTGGTCTGCGTCTTGCCGTTCGGCGTCGCGGCAGTGGGTGGCAGGGCCTGCGATGCACAACCAGCGAGGACCACACTCAAAATGGTGGCCCGAAACGCAACAGACATGCTGGCGAATGACCTCATACGAAACACGTCAGTGTAGCTCCGGGGCTGCAAAGTTCCCGTCAGCGAAAACCAGGCCGAAACAGAGCAGCAAGGCATTGATCTTGCCCACCCTCGCTCACGCATCGCGTCGCGGGATCCCGTGCGGGCCCGCGGGCAAAAACCGGTTGACCTGAGCGCCTAGGCCCTTACCTTTGATCGTGTGAGATCGATCGGCGACCACTGCGCCGACCGTGGCCGGAGGCGGTCGGGGGTGCCGTGCCGAATCGATTCTCCAGCAGGAGGTGTCGACTCATGAAGGAAGCGCCGGAGATGCGTTTGGACAAGCTCCAGCGATTGCACAGAACCCTCGACGATGAAGTCCGCAAGCTCGAACGCCGCGCGTTTCTGACGCCGGACGAGCAACGTCACATGTCGGATCTCAAGAAACAGAAACTGGCTGCTAAAGACGAGATCTTCGCGATCAAGCGCGAGTCATAAGCTCGAGCCGAAACGCACTTCCAGAGTAGCTTCCATGCGAGAGCGCGGTTCCTCCGCGCTCTTCGTGCTTTGTAGAGGCGGGCCCCGTTACATGCGCACGCAGAGGCCACCCTGACAGGCTTGACCCGTTGGACACTCCGTCGAGCTCTGACAAGTCCCGGTGGCGGGGCCCGGGGGAATCGGCGCGGCACCGGCATCCGGCTGCATGTTGTGCTCGACTCCGGTCGAGGCTGTGTCGCTCCCGACCTCGGCGCCGCCGAACACGTCGCGGTTGAGGTCGGTCAGCGCTTCTTCCATGCGCTGCTTCCAGTCCGGGCTCAACCCGCCGGGATGCTCCTGCTCGGTCGCTTTCGCGATCGCGAGCCAGTGGCGTGCGTCGGGCCGAAAGCCGAGGCGGTAGTCGGTCATGCCGCGCAGGTAGGCGTAGCGGGCTTGATCGTTCAAGCTCAGGCTGTCCGTGTCTTCCTCGAGCACGCGGAAGATCGAGAGCGCTCGTTCGTACTCGTTCTCGTGGTAGAGGCGCTGGGCGCGGTTCAGGTCTTCCTGGTACGTCGCGCAGGCGGCCACACACAGGGTAGCGAGCACGAGCACGAGCGGCGGCAAGCGCAGCATCGTGTGGGAGCGTAGTCCCACCCCGTTTCGCTTATCAAGGACAGGCGTCAGGTGCGGCGAAAGCGCAGGCGGAATACCGGCAGGCCGTCGGCCAGCGCGCGCCGTTCGCGCGGGCTTCGCGCCAGGTAGGGATTGTCGTCGACGCGTGCGCCACCCGGCCAGGGCACGAAATCCGAACACCCGGCGACCAGCTCTTCGTAGGCGGCCGCGCGCTCGGCGACGTCGGTCTGCACGAACAGCTCGCCGCTCGAGCAGAGCGCGTGGGCCAGCGCCGTGACGAACTCGGCGTTCATGAGCAGCCGCTTCCTGTGCCGCTTTTTCCACCACGGGTCGGGAAAGTGGACGAACACGGCGCGCAAGGAGCCCGGAACGAAACGCGGCACGACGAGCTTGGCGTCTTCGGCGAAAACGCGAGCCCGCCCGCCCAGACCGCGCTGCTCGAGACGCTCGTCGACCAGGGTCGCCCATTTGCGACGGATTTCGAGCCCCATCATCTTGAGCTCGGGCTCGGCAGCGAGCCGCTCGAACATGAAGCCACCGCGACCGGGACCGATCTCGAGCTCCACCGGCCCGCTGCCGGCTCCGAGCACCGCGCCCGGGTCGATCTCGCCTTCCGGCAAGCGCGGCGCGTGAGCGTAGGAGCGCGGGGCCGCCTGGGTCATAGCCGAAGCGGTAGTACTATGAGTCCGCGTGCGGCGCCTGTTCAGCTCGTCGCGAGTGAAGCGGCTGGTCGAGAGCGCTCCGATAGCGCTTTTCACTGCGCTGCTCGCGGCCATCGCCACGCGGGCCGTGCTCGAGAAGACCGGCGGCGTGCCCGCCGTCCCGCTCGACGACAGCTACATTCACTTTCAGTACGCGCGCTCCTTCGCGTCGCTCCACCCCTTCGTCTACAGCCCCGGCGCTACCCCCACCCCGGGAGCCACGAGCTTGCTCTGGCCAATGCTGCTCGCTCCGTTCTGGGCGATCGGTCTGCGCGGGAGCTGGTTGATCTGGCCGGCCTGGGTGCTCGGCTGGGTTTCGCTCGGGCTATTGGCGCACGAAACGCGGCGGGCCGCGGAGCGCATTCTGCCGCGCGAGCTGGGCTGGGCAGCGAGCGCGATGGTGCTCGCCTTCGGCGGTTACACCTGGTTCGCCGGCAGCGGGATGGAAGTCGTGCCGTTCGCCTGGCTCTTGATGCGATCGGCGCGCCGCGCCGCCGAGTGGGCCGAAGCCGGCCCGGACGGCTCACCCACGCGGCGCGAGCTCGGCGTGCTCGCACTGCTCACAGCGGCGATGCGCCCCGAGGGCTTCATCGCGTCGACGTTGATCGCCGCGGCGCTGGTGGTTCACCCCCGTGGTCGCGCGCGCTCGTGGGCGCTGATACCGCTTTTCGCACCGGCGTTGCCGCCACTGGTCAACTGGATGGGGACCGGCCAGGCCACGAGCACGACGGCCCAGGTGAAGTGGCTGCCCGCGAGCCCGTACCAGGATGGCCTGCGGCTCGTCGAAAGCGTCTTCCACAACCTCCAGGTTCTGTTCGGAACGCTGCTCGACGGCCAGATCTGGAGCTCGGTGTTCTTGCCGAGCGGCGGCGCGCCCGTGGCCTGGCTCGCACTACCCGCAATCGCGTGGGCCGGCTTTCGACGCCGCACAGGATGGCGCGCGGCGGCGCTGCTCGCGGTCGGGCTCGGAATGCTGATCCCGGCCACGTACGACAGCTTCTTGTGGAACCGGCTGCGCTACTTGTGGCCGTTCGCGGCCGCGTGGTTCGTCGGCCTCGCTGCACTCGCGGACGCGATCGGCGAGGGCCTTGCCCGCTTTCGTCCCGAGCTCGGCACGTCGCGACTGCTGATTGCGGGCGGCTTCGTCGGTGTTTTGAGCGGACACCTCTCCTACAGCATCGACGACCTTGCCACGAGCTCCGACGCCGTTCGCCGCCAGCAAGCGGACCTCGGCCATTTTGCCCACGACGCGCTGCCCGCGAACGCCGAGATCGGCGTCAACGACACCGGCGCGATCGCCTACTTCTCGGAGCGCCGCATCTTCGACGTGGTGGGCCTCACGACCGCTGGGGAAGCGCGCTACTGGGCCGCCGGTGCGGGCTCGCGCTTCGAGCACTACGAACGCATGGACCCCAAGCGGCGACCGACTCACTTCATCGTGTATCCGGAGTGGTTGGCGCTGTCGCCGTTGCTCGGGGCGCTCGTGACCGAACGCTACGTGCCCGATGCCAGCATCCTGGGCGGCACGACGATGGCCGCGCACGAAGCGAGCTGGGCCGCGCTCGGTTCCGGCGCGGCGCCGGAGAACGCCAAGCACGGTGAGCTTCTCGACGAGCTCGATGTTGCAGACCTCGAGAGCGAGGCGTCGCATGGGTATGAGCTGTTCTGGGCGACGCAGGTCGACAACATCATTCACGAGTCGCTCGACGGCCGCGTCGATGGCGCCCGTGCCCGCCGCACGCTCGATCGCTTCTTGCTCGAGCTCGCGCCGGGCGCGACGTTGATCGGGCGCTTCGGGAGCGACGAGATCCTGACGCTCACGCTCCGCGCGGGCGACCGCGGGCTCGGTTCGATGGCGCTCGACGGCAGCGAGTGGGTCGAGTGCGCGCTCGAGCTGCCGCGCGACTTGGCACGAGGGCGCTACTGGGTGGATGTCGAGCCCCCCGCGGGGAAGACGTTCGTCTCCTTGCACTACTGGGTATTCGCGCCGCGGCAGCCGTAGCACGGATTGCGAAAGAAGTGGCACACGGGCAGGCTCGAGCCTAGCCTTGGGCCGTGCATCTGGCCGACGGCGTCGTAAACCAGGTTCCGGTCGTCCTGAGCTTGAACCTGCTCGGTGCGTGCGCCGTCGGTGTCGCCGCCAGTTCGGCGCTCCGGCAGGGTACCAAGGCGGCGGCCTGGACGGGAACGCTTGCCGCCTTCGTGCTCGCGGCCCAGGCGCTCAATCTGCCGGTCCTGCCGGGCGCCAGCGCTCACGTGATCGGGGGAGGCTTGCTGGCGCTCGCGCTCGGTCCGGCACGCGCGATCGTCGCCGGCTTCGCCGTGCTCCTCGTGCAGGCACTGCTCTGGGGCGACGGCGGCATGACCGTCCTGGGCGTCAACGCGCTGAACATGGCGGTGTTGCCCGCGCTCTCGGTCCACGCTTGCCGGCGCTTGTTCGGGGAGTCGCCGCGCGGCCTCGCGCTGGCGGCCGTGTTCGGCGTCGTCCTCGGTAATCTTCTGGGAGCGTGTTCGCTCGCTCTGGCGCTGGTCACTGGCGCCGGCGCGCCGTCGGGCATCACCGTGGCGTGGCTACTCGGTGTGCAAGCGATCGCGGGCTTGGCGGAGGGCGCGCTCACGGCGCTCGCCGTACGCAGCTTGCTCGAGCGCGCACCCGCTCTGGTCTACCGACGGGGCCGCGAGTCAGCGGCGCCGCCGTCGCTCGACAGTCAGCTCGAGAACCGCCCAACGCACGGCAACGCGCTCCGCTTCGCGCTGATCGCCGTCGGCATCGTGATCGCGCTCTTGCCGCTGGCGAGCGCGAGCCCGGACGCTCTCGCGGTCGTGCTCGCGCACCTGCGAGTTGCAAGGTGATCGGCCGCGCGTCGCCCGCGGCAAGACTCGTGTGCGCTCTCGTGATCGTCACGGCGCTGGCGACGCTGCCCCTCGCCGTTCCGGCGGGCTTGCTGGGGGCGCTCGTCGTCGTGATCGCGCTGCTGGGCTCGGTGCGCCCGCACTGGGGCGTCCTGGGAAAGCGCCTGCTGCCGGCGCTGCTGATGATCGCCGCGCTGGTGACGCCGCTGCTGCTATCGGGCAGCGGGGCGCGCGCCGCGGCCGTCTTCGCTCGGGCCACGCTGGCGGTACTCGCCGCGCTCGCGTTCGCCGAGACGCTGCGGCCGGAAGAGCTCGGCGCAGCGCTGCGCGCCCTGCGCTTTCCACCCGCACTGGCCGAGGTCGTGACCACGCTGCTGCGCCAGCTCGAAGCCCTCGGGGGCGAGGCGCGCAGCATCGGGCTCGCGCGGCGTTTACGCGGGGCGCACGGCCCCGCGTTCAGCGCCGATGCCGTCGCTACACTGCTGATCCGCGCGCACGACCGTGCCGAGCGTGCCCAGCTGGCGCAGCGTCTGCGCGGGTTCGGCGCCGAGACCGCGAGCCAAAAGGCGCGGCTGCGCCGGAGCGACGGTGCTCTGCTGGCGCTGTCGGGCCTTGCCGCGGCCTTCCTGCACGCGTCAGCTCGGTTCAGCTGAGGCAGCGTGGCCGGGACGCCGATCGCGATCGAAAAACTCGACGTCTGGTACGAAGACGCGCGGGGCGACGCGCACCGGGTGGTCCACGCTCTCTCGGTGGCGATCGAACCGGGCGAGCGGGTGGCACTGCTCGGGCGCAACGGCGCCGGAAAGACCTCGCTGCTGCTCGCACTGGTCGGCGCCGTGCCGTTCAGCGGCAGCGTGACCATCGGCGGGCAGGCGCTCGCCCGCCACACGCTCGAAACAGTGCGCCGCGGCATCGGCTTCGTGTTCGCGGATCCCCGCGACCAGCTCTTTTGCGCAACCGTTCACGAGGAGGTCGCGTACGGACCGAGGCTGCGCGACCTCGCGCCCTCCGAGGTGGAGCAGCGGGTAGCTCGGGCCCTGGCCGCGGTGAATTTGACGGGGTTCGAGTCGCGCCCGCCGGGCGCCCTCAGCCTGGGTGAAAAGCGCCGGCTCGCCATCGCCACGGTATTGTCGTACGAAGCTGCGCTCGTGATCGTGGACGAACCGACGGCCAGCCTCGACCCACTGGCCCGCCATTCGGTGCTGGAAGCCATCGCGGGGCTCGATGCGACGGTCGTGTTCGCGACCCATGATCTGGATGCGGCGCGCGAGCTGGGCGCCCGGACCCTGGTTTTCGACGCCGGCCGGTTACTTGCCGATGGTCCCGCGACGCAAATCCTGTCAGACCTTGATCTGCTTCGACGCGCCGGTTTGGCGCTCTAGGCTCTCCATCAATGCGTAAACGTCCGCTCGGCAAGACCGGCATCAGCGTTTCCGAGCTCGCGCTCGGCACCTGGGGCCTCTCTGGCGATGGTTATGCCAAGGTCGCCGAAGCCGAGCAGGATCGCGTGATCGATCGGGCGTGCGCGCTCGGCATCACGCTGTTCGAAACCGCCGACGACTACGCCGAGGGCGCCATGGAGCGCCGGCTCGGCCAGCGCCTGAACGACCCGAAACGGACGCACATCGCCACCAAGATCGGCAATGACCGCGCCTCTTCGCCGCCGCGCAAGCGCTTCGACGTGCGCTTCCTGCGCGAATCGTTCGAGCGCTCGCGCGAGCGGCTGCGCCGCGAGACGGTGGACCTGGTGATGCTCCACAACCCGTCGCTTGCCGCGCTCGAACGCGGCGAGGCGATCGGCGTCATGACCGAGCTCGTGGAGAAGAAGGCCATCTCCGCTTTCGGCGTCAGCGTCGCCAGCTGGCAATCCGCGCGCGCAGCGCTGGCGCGCGGTGCAAGCGTCGTTTCGCTGAGCCACAACGTGTTCCACGCGACCGATCTGCGAATGCTCGGCGACGACATCAAAAAGTACGAAGCCGGCGTGCTCGCGCACAGCGTGTTGAGTTACGGACTATTGTGCGGGCACTGGGCCATAGACAAGAATTTCGGCGAGGGCGACCACCGCCACGATCGTTGGACTACCGACGAGCTGCGGCGCCGGCTGCGCCAGCTCGACGCGCTGCGGCCTGTGGTGGGCGGCGCGGTGCTCACGATGCGCGCGGGCGCGCTGCGCTACGTGCTTTCGAACCAGCTGGTCAGCTCTGCGATCCTCGGCCCGCGCAGCACCCTGCAGCTCGATCAACTGGTGCGCGAAGCCGGCAAGGAGCCGCCGTATCTGAGCGAGCAGCAGCTCACCGCTCTCGGCGCGCGTCTGAAAGACGCCGGAGTCGATCCATGACCCGGGACGACGAGCTCGAGCTGATCCTCGAGATCGCGAACGAGGCCGCCGTCCTGATCAACGAGGTCTACGCGGCACCGTTCAGCGTCGATTACAAGGGGCCGCGCGACCCGGTCACGATCGCGGATCGCCGCGCCAACGACTTGATCTGCAACCGGCTGAGCCAGGCTTTTCCCGGCACCCCGATCGTCGCCGAGGAGAGCGACCCCAAGAGCTTCGAGGGCTACCGGAGCTCGGAGCGGGTATTTTTCGTCGACCCGCTCGACGGCACGCGCGAGTTCGTCGATCGCAACGGCGAGTTCGTGGTGATGATCGGCCTGCTCGAAGGCAACGCCGCCACGCTCGGCGTGATCCTGGCGCCCGCCGCGCAGCGCGCCTGGGCGGGCCGCGTCGGACACGGCGCCTTCCGCGTGGAACCCGACGGCAAGCGCCACGGTCTCGCCGTGAGCACGACCCGAGAGCTCGCGGGGGTCAAGGTCGTGGCCTCGCGCTCGCATCGCGACGCCGAGACCGATCGCGCGCTGACGTTTCTAGGCGTCGGGGGCGGTGTGATGGCGCTCGGCAGCGCGGGGCTGAAGGCGGCCGCGATCGCCGCCGGGAACGCCGAGGCATACATCGCGCCGTTCTACGCCGGCCAGCGCTGGGACGCGTGTGCCGCGGACGCGCTGATCCACGCGGCCGGTGGGAAATTCACCGACGGCTTCGGCGTCCCGATCGACTACCGGGCGCCCAGCCTGGCCAACGACCGCGGCATCCTCGCCACCAACGGGCTGGTGCACGAGGCGCTCTTGGCGCGGCTCGCTTCCTACGGCGCTTCCAAGCAGCCGAAAGACTGAGCGCCGAATGCGCCGCGAAGCCGACATCGTGATCATCGGCGCCGGCATCATGGGGCTCAGCGTCGCGTACCACCTCGCCAAGCACGAGCGCGCGAAGAACGTCGTCGTGCTCGACGCGTCGTACCTGTGCGGCGGTGCGAGCGGCAGAAACGGGGGCGGCGTGCGCGCCCAATGGTCGAGCGAGCCGCTGATCCGCTTGATGCAGGAGAGCCTCGCGCTGTGCCGCGAATTCGCGCGCGAGCACCGCATCAACACTTGGTTCCGCCAGGGCGGGTACCTGTTTCTGGCGCGCGACGCCGAGCAGCAGAAAAAGCTCGCAGAGAGCGTGTCGCTCCAGAACCAGTGCGGGCTTTCGACGCGCCTGCTCGAGCCGCGCGAAATAGCGGAGATCGTGCCCGAGCTCTCGACGGAAGGCGTCGCGGTCGCCAGTTACAACCCCGACGACGCCGTGGTGTTTCCGTGGCCGTTCGTCTGGGGCTACGCCGAAGGCGCCCGCGCGCTCGGCGTCGAAGTGAACACGTTCACGCGCGTGGTCGGCTTCGAGACCCGAGGCCGTACCATCACGCGCGTCGTCACCGATCGCGGCAACATCGCCACCAACGTCGTGGTCAACGCCGCCGGGGCGCTCTCGCCCGAAGTCGCGCGCCTGCTCGGCGTCGAGCTTCCGAATCGCCCGCACCGTCACGAGATCTGCTCGAGCGAGCCGCTCAAGCCTTGGCTCACGCCGCTGGTCGCCGATCTGGGCGACGGGCTCTACTTCTCGCAGTCCACGCGCGGCGAGATCGTTGGCGGCATCGGCAACGAGAAGGTTCCGGAAGGCGCCGACCAGCAATCGTCGTACCGTTTTCTCGCGCTCTACTCGCGTGCGCTGCTACGAGCGTGTCCGATCCTCGGCTCGGTGAAGATCCTGCGCCAGTGGGCAGGCCTCTACGACCGAACGCCGGACAACAATCCCATCGTCGGACCGATCGACGAAGTCGATGGGTTCTTCCAAGTCTCGGGATTCGTCGGGCATGGATTCATGATGGCGCCCGTGATCGGCAAGCTCCTCGCGCAATGGGTGGCGCGTGGAAGTCCCCCCTCGGAACTCGAGCGCTGGCAGCTCAGGCGCTTCCGGGAGGGGCGCCTATTGAGCGAGGGAATGATCATCGGCTGAGGCCGGCCTCATACCCACGCTGCGCGGTCCCGGGAAAATGACAGGCGGACTATCCGGTCAGCCTACACTGGCACACACCGGAGGCTGTGTTGACAGCTGCTTCGATGCCGGCTTACCGTTCGCCACTCGCCGATAAATCACCAGAACAGAAAGCGTTTCCGGCGTTCTCGCGGTGTTTAAATCGCCGCTCATCGGCCAACCTCGCCAGGGAGGAACAAGATGCTCCGCAGCTCGCGCTCTATCGCCTTGCTCGTCCGTTCTCTGATGCTCGGCACGGCCGCGACCGTGTTTACGGGGGCCCTCGCTACCACCGTGATCGGATGTAAGGACGAGAGTCAGCCCGAGTATTGGGTCGACAAACTCGAGGATCCGGCGTGGCGTCCGCGCGCCATCAAACGCCTCGAGCAGTTCTTCGAGGACACGGTCACGAAGGCGAACAAGGACATGCAGAATGCCGAGGTTCAGGCGCTGCTCAACAAGACCGTCGATCCGCTGACCAAGACCTACGTCGACAACTACGCCGAGTACGACGGCAAGACCCGCGTCGCGTTGATCAAGCTGCTCGCCTCGTTCCGCGACAAGCGCACCGAGCCGGCGCTGAAGAAGGCTTTCGAGGAGTTCGCAAAGAAACCGACCGGAAACAAGGACGACGCGGACATCAAGTGGGCGGCGCGAGCGGCCGCCGATCTGAAGCTCGATTCGCTGGGCGAGCCGCTGGTGCAGGCGTTCATGAAGCTGAAGACGCACACCATGCTCGGCGGCGTCGCGTATCGCGATATGAACGAGGCGATGCTGGCGATGCCGCAGAAGTCCTGGAGCGAGCCGCTCAAGAGCATGCTCGACGCCAAGATCGAGCCGCCCACGGGCCCGAAGGACAAAGACAAGGTCGATCCCTACAAGGATCAATTGTTCTGGCAGACGACCTCGGCCGAGGTGCTGGGCGTGATGCGCGACGAGTCGGCGGTCGAGCCGCTGATGAAAGCGCTGCTCGATCCGTCGAAGGCCGACGTCGCGGCGACCGCGCTCCTGGCGCTGGTCAAGATCGGCAAGCCCGCCGTCGATCGCGCCACCAAGCTGCTGAAGGATCAGGACAAGGCGCTCGCCGATTTCTGCTTGATCCGCACCAAGGAAGCGACCAACGCCAAGGAAGCGCCGAAGGATAAGCCGTACATCGCGACCGCGGCGATCATCCTCGGCACCACCGGCCGTTCCGAGGCCGTCGCGCCGATGATCGCGGCGCTGAAAAACGCTCCGAACGATATGAATCGCGCGGTGATCGCCCGCGAGCTCACCAAGCTTCCGGCCACCTCGGAGTCGAAGGAAGCCTTCCGCGCGGCGTTCGAACAGATCTCGATCGAAACCTCGGTTCCGCCGGGGCTGAACGCGCTGACGATGCTGGCCGAGTCGGCCGCGCAGTTCTACGACGCGAGCATGATCGATTGGCTGATCGAACGCGCCGAAAAGACCAAGGGCGGCGGTGAGGATCTGAAGGCGATGCAGTCGACGGTCGCCGTCACCGCGCTCAAGCTGGCCAAGCCCGACCAGATGCCTTCGGTCAAGGCTGCCGTCGACAAGTTCGGCACCAAGCTCGAGAAGGACCTCTTCGCACAGGTCGAGAAGCTCACCAAGGCCTGCGGCGACCGCGCGCAGTGTTACCTGGCCGAGGTCGAGAAGGGCGAAAACCAGGATCAGAAGAACCAGTTCGTCGGGATCAAGGCCGCGTACATGCTGGCGATCCTCGGCAACGAGCAGACGCGTGACGAGATCATCGCGCGCCTCGATGCGATCGAGAACGCCGCGGTGCGCTTCACCGCCGGCGCAGCGATCGACTTCCTGTCGCCGAAGGGATCGAAGGAAGCCGCCGACAAGCTGAACCGGATCATCCAGAAGAACAAGGAAACCGGGGATCAGAACAAGATCCAGGGCGACGCGCCGCTCAAGCAGGTCATGTACCGTCTCGAGACGCGCGCGGCCTGACGGGGCCGCGCCGGATGGCCACGGTCCGAATCGAGGTTTTGTCCGGCGCGGAGGCGGGGCGTGTCTTCGAGCCCGAGGGCGACGTGGTCAGGATTGGCCGCGCGCCCTCGAACGACTTGCAGCTCGGCGAGCCTCACGTCTCCGGGGAGCACGCCCGCATCGTCGTCGACGGCGATCGCGTCCTGCTCGAAGATCTCCGCAGCACGAACGGCACGGCGATCGACCGCGACGGGCAGCGGCTGGCGATTTCCGACGACGGTTCGCCGCAGCTCGGGCTGCGCTCCGGCGACGTGCTCGAGCTCGGCGGCGTCGGTGCCGAAGCGACGCGGCTGCGCATCACGCTCGGCGACGAGCCTGAGCCGCCGCACATCGTCACGGTGCGGCCGATCGCCGAGCTCAGCGGCCATACGCCGAACCTCGAGCGCAACAGCGATCTGTTGCGGAAGCTGTTCACCGTCCAGAAAGCGATCGGCGCCGCCTTTGACCTGATGGGAGTTTTGACGGCGGTCGCCGACGGCGCGCTCGATCTGGTGCCGCGCGCGACGCACGCCACGCTCGTGCTGCGCGACGAGCCCGATGCGGACTCCGGCGCCGAAGCCGGCTACGTGCCGATGCTGACGCGCGTGCGCGGGAGTGATGGCCACGCCCGCGCGCCTGAAGGCCAGGTGCCGGTCACGCGCAGCGTATTTCGCAAGGTCGTACGCGAGCGTGCCGCGGTGCTGGCCGCGGACGCGCCGCAGGAGTCGTTCAGCTCGGAATCGCTGCTCGGCGCCAGCATCCGGAGCACGATTGGCGTGCCGCTCTGGAAAGGCGAGGAGATCCTCGGTGTGCTCCAGCTCGACAACCGCGACGCCGCCGCCATGTTCGACGCCACCGACGTGGACGCGCTCGGAGTCCTGGCCGCGACCGCCTCGTTCGCGGTCAGAAATTCCAACTTGATCAGGCGCCTGTCGGCAGCAGAGATCGAGCTCAAGCGCGAAAATCAGTTTCTGAAGGTCCGCGAGCGCGCGAGAAGCGGCGAGGTCGAGATCATCGGCGAGAGCCGCGCCATGAAGGAGCTCGTGCGCCAGCTCGACAAGGTCGTCGATACGCGGGTCACGGTGCTGGTCGAGGGCGAAACCGGCACCGGCAAGGAGCTGATTGCCTCGGCGCTCCACTACCGCTCGCGGCGCCGCGAAAAGCTGTTCGTCGCGCAGAACTGCGCTGCGCTGCCGGAAAACCTACTGAAGAGCGAGCTGTTCGGCCACAAGCGCGGCGCCTTCACCGG
>Ga0111538_10007695_pt1 | contig 14509 bp, 17 predicted proteins | sample SoiMethybrSBSTD1_FD_79669 | JGI IMG/M metagenome (GOLD analysis project Ga0111538, IMG submission 79669) | Bulk soil microbial communities from a Populus tree surrounding site in Tennessee, USA - Soil MetaG P. TD hybrid SBSTD1 (version 2)... | ecosystem: Environmental > Terrestrial > Soil >... | reverse complement strand
CACGGGGTTACGGGATTTCTGATCCCACCCGGCGACGTCAACGCTCTGGCCGAAAATACGATACGCCTGGCGATGAATCCGGTGCTGCGACGCAACATGGGCGCCAGCGCCAGAAGCGTGGCCGACCAGCGGTTCAACGGCGCCCGAAACTACGCAGAGTTACTGACCGTTTGTAAGACATGCGTCGACTCCCGCCGGCGGGCTTGATCGCCGGTCTTCGCCCTGTTCCGTCGTCCAAACATGGCCGGGGGCAGCGCCTTCCATAGCGGCAAACGTAGTCACACCAGCTGTCAATTGTGGCGTTCTCAGGCCACGAAAATCCGAAAACACGACGCGGCGCTGTGCGTAGTGTCCGGCTTCACACGAGACCCACGTGCCCGGCAGCTCGCGTGATCCCGTTTCGACTTACCACATCCTGTCGCTCGCGCTCAAAATCGGCGCGACCACACTGTCTTCGGCACGTCAAGGCGCTCGTGTTCAAGCTGTTGCCTATTGACGATCCGTCCTCGTTGTCATCGTCGGCGGCGGAGGCCGCGGCGACGGCTCCTTCCAGCTGCACCTGTCGGGCGGCGGTGGCACGTATCCGGGACTCGTCACGACGGTGGCCGGCGGGGGTAAACGGCAGCATTCCCGTACGCCACGTGCCGGCCAGGCGAGCAGGGGTAGACCTCGGCTATCGTCCACTGCGTCCCTCATACAACACTACGCCTCCGGCGGGGCGGTCAGATGACGCCAGTTCCTGAAACACGGGGCTCCGGTCGAACGGAGCCCTGTTCTTTGGGAACAGATAGGCAATGAAGATGTTCCGCCGACCGGCGTTGAGCAGCGCTTCCAGCCGCTCGACTACCACGCTCATCACCTCCACGCAGAATGGATTCGCCAGGAAGATGACCATCGATCCATCGGGAAGCTCATAGGTCATCGCATCGGCACGGAGTGGATATCGTGACAGCGCTGCGTGTTTTTTCTGTATCTCGCAGTATTCTGAACCGCAACTTCGTTTAACTGCGGCGAGAACTCCACTCCGATGATTTTGCTAAATGGATATCCGATGCGAGAAGTAGCGCTTTGCCCTTGCCTGATCCGATATCAATAAACATGTACTGAGAATGCTCAATCGGCAGCAGGCTCATTATGTGAAAGAGATCGCGGTCTGAAACAGCTCCATATAAGTTTTCGTGACCGACGCACGGGTGCTGTCGTGGAGCTAGGACAGACACTGGGTGTGGGACTTGGAGTGTGGCAGCACGCGTGCGCGTCGAGCCGGGCCGCTCTTGCACGTCGGTAGATCATCCGAAGCACGTCGAGTCGATGCATCCGGTTCTTCGAGGGCGTTCGGCTGCGGCCAAACCGTGGTTCGAAACAGCGGCCCCTTCTTGTCGTCGCCGATGCCAGCGGCCTCGAGGTACTCGTCGATGTAGCTTTCAGCGTTGTGATGCGCCGGCAGTTCGTGCCGGTTGCCGCCCTTCGCGTGCAGCCGAAACCACCAGCGCTCGCCGGTGGAGAAGTAGTCTTCGACCCGCATGCCGACCGCGGCGCTGAACGCGCGCGACGCTGTAGACCATCAGTCCGATCATCGCGCGATCACGAAGCCCGAACACGTTTGACGTACCATCGTCGCGTTCTAGAAGCATAGGTATTGACGCAGTTTTGACACTGCTCGAAAACAGTTTTCTGCCCTTACTACCGTGAAGGCCAGAAGCCTTCACGTCCCTCTTCCCTGTTTGTTCGATCGGAGGCTCGTACAAGAGCTGAATGGCGCTTCTCAACGTCAGTTGTTCGCGCAGCACATTTTATTTGTTGATCACTGGTCGATAAAAGCCACCATCACTTCAGTCGGCGGTCGAACTCCGCCTGGGCGAAAACACGGACGCCTTCCGCAAGATCTCATTGGCGCGCTTCAGTTGGCGATTCTCGCGCTCGAGCTCCGTCAGCTCTGTCGCTCGTCGATGGTCAGGCCAGCGCGATGTCCGGCTCCGCCTGGCGGACGGCCATGCTCTGGCCACAGTGGACCACCAGGTCGGCGTCGACAAGGCCTGGCCGGATCGTGCGCGTGCATCGATGTGCATCTCATCCATGGACGACTACGCTTCAGCACCGCCATTCGGACGGTTCGAAAAGCTCGGTTTCACGTACACTGCACACTCACGTTCGGGTCGTGGCTGAGTCTCTTGGAGCGGTGGTTCGTCGAGTTAACGAACAAGCCATTGCGTCGCGGCCTGCAGCAGAGTGTGGGTAGCTCTAACCCGGCATCGAGGAGTCATCGACGCGTATCAGCGGAACGTCCAGGGCGGTCGCGTGGATGAAGACCGCCGAGCAATTTTGCGAGTCTCGCGATTCGGCACCGCACGTTCGACCTCCAACGGCGCAGTACGTTTCACGAACTACTGGTCGGGATATGCCGGCGACCGGCCAGTTGGATTAGGTAACATCGTTTTTCGTTAGCGTTCGTGCGCACACGATGTCGCGACGCGAGTGCGGACATTTGACGGATTTGGGAGAGGAATGCGATGAACAATAGCCTCAAACATGAACTGGCAGGCCTCATCCATGCGGTTCCCTCCGCAGGTCGCTTGCTCTATCGCGCTGCATACGGTCCGTTCGGTCCTTACCTTGCGTATGCGTGGCCGATTCCCGGCTGGCTCGGTCGGAGTGAGGGCTTGGTGCTCGCGCAGCGCTGTTATGACTTGCCCGCGAACGCGGTGGTCGTCGAAATCGGTTCGTTTCTCGGAAAGTCGGCGGTGATGTTTGCAGGTGCTCGCAGGCTGCAGGGCAGCGGCGTCGTGCATTGCATCGACCCGTTCGACGCATCGGGTGACGCCTTTTCCGTGCCGGTGTACCAATCGATTGCCGACAAGAGTGGTTTATCGCTGCGTCAACGCTTCGACGCCAACATTGCACGCGCCGGCTTGACCGATTGGGTACGCGTGCATCAGGGCACCGCCGCATCGGTCGCGACGAGTTGGACCCAACCAATCGACCTCCTGTTTCTGGACGGTGACCAGTCACCCGAAGGCGCGCAGCTTGCGTATCGTCTCTGGATCCCCTTTCTCAAGGTCGGCGGCATCATCGCCGTACACAATTCAACGGAGCGCGTCTATGACCCGAGCCACGTGGGAAATCGGCTTTTGGCACAGAACACCATCAGGCCGCCGCAATTCGGTGAGATCGTAAGCGTGGATATTACGACCGTGGCACGCAAGCTGCTGGCGTAACCCTGAAGAACAAAGGCGGAATTTCACGATCTCGACGATCAGTACTTCGTCCAGTGCGACAAGGAACGTGTGACAAAGCGGCTCCTTCAGCGACTGCCCGACCTCGGCCTCGACGTGGAGGTCAAGAACGCCGCGTAGCTCACACATTCGGGTTATCCGAACCGTTTCTTTTTAGGTTTCTTTTTAGCCGGTCGGGAGACAAAACCGGGGGACCGCTTCATTCAGTGAAATCCACCGCAACCCGAGCGGGCGCGCCGACAGCGATCACGACTGTTTTCCGGCGCTCACCGAGCTGCGGATGTTTGAAGACGATCTCGTGCGGCCCGATTGGAAGGGTGATATTGGCCAGCGGAGTGGTACCAATCGACCGGCCCTCAACCTCGACCTCGGCCCACGGGTGCGCGTTCACTGACAATGTTCCGTTCTGAATGGGAACGACGGCCGCGGTGGCCGCTCCAGCGACGACTTGCACGCGAATCGTCGTGCGGAATTCAAGGGCAGCATTCACTAGGTCCAACTGGTGCGAACCGGCGGGCAGCATCACGCGATCTATGTTGGTCGTTCCAACCAGACGTCCCGCCTCGAATACCTGCATCTCGAACGGTACGTTGAAGGAGACCCAGCCACCCGCAGAGGTCGGAACCATTGAGGTGAAAATTGATGCCGTTGCACCCGGAACGATCGTGACGTTGCGTCTCACAGTCCCTTCACCTGTGCCTACCTCGACCAGATGATTGCCGGCCGCGATGGTCGCTAGAGTCAGCGGAGTGACTCCCGCGATCGTACGGTCGATCGTCACCCGAGAGCCCGCCGGTTCTGATGTGATTTCGAGGCGGCCCGCGTCCTGCGGGGTTACAGCCGAGCCCATCTCGATATACTGCGACACGGTCGCGCCGGCCTCAATGGTCAGCGGAAGTGAGCGTTCCTCTTTGCCCGCTTGCAGTTTGAGCCTGTGGACTCCGAGTGGCAATGTGAGTTTGAGCGGCGTCGTCCCGCGAACCTCCTCATCGACGAGTACCACCAGGCCATCCGGACGAGATGTGATACTCGCGGTCCCGGTGGCCGCAGCTCCGGAGGTGGATTTTGCCTGTGAGTTGCGGTTGGACAACAGGTAAGTCGCGAGCCCTATCAACACACACGCGCCGAATGACAAGGCCCACAGCGGCGGAATCCTCGCGCCACTGAACGGTCGCCTCGAAACCACCTCGTCATCATTGAAATCAGTGGGCCAGCCGACCGACCTGGTGGGACGCGGGTCGTCAGGCTTCGTGGACTTGTCCTTGCGCTCGCTCCGGAACCCAAGGAGCACGTCATCCGTTGTCGACGTCGAGTCCTGATTCTCTTCGGGTGCAGCTACCATGCCCGTTTCGAGGTACTCGAGCGACATTAGGATTTACCACACCTAGCGCCGTGTGGGACGCGCGGAATGCTGCGTCCGAGGTCGGCGCTGACTCCATAACGATCAATTTTGAACGACCCATGATACGACAATAATTCACGCTGCGAAGCAACGGTAATGAGTTTCACCCACCAAACCGCCTACAGTCCCGAAGCGCGAGAAAAGAACTCGCTCGTAAGTTCCTTCGAGCAGAACCTCGCTGAGCACAAAGACGAAATTGACGTCCTCCAATTCTTCTACTCTATACCCTGTAAGAAGCGCCTCCGCTTCAAGGATATCGATGAGCTGGCGAAGTCCATCGAGTCGCCCCGCGCACATGGACAACCGAAAAGCGTCACATCGCGACCAGTCTGAAGATCGACATGGGACACGTTTGACTTCACGCCGTTCACGAACGAAGGAGGCCTGGCTCGCGCGTCGAAGGTCTTTGGAAGGATGTCAAGAGTATCGTGCAGGAACTGAATAAGGTGCTGTCTTGAGTCGTTGCCGAACACGTCGGCGTGTGAGTGTGTCGGAAAGATATGCGATGACCTCCAGTCCGGTTTCGCTGAGGAACACAACTCCAGAGGGTGGAGTGCCGCACGTTCACTCGACCAACATCGACCAACTGGGTGGCGTCGACATGAGAGTGAGAATCACAAGCAGGGGGTAATCACGGTTGCTCCAGTCGCAGGTTGAACGTCGACTTAAGCTCGTTGGTGGGCAAACGCATGGCCAAACTGCCTCGATGAAATTGCTGAAGTAAAGCAGCTCTGCAGCCTGTTCCAGTCGCGACTGGATCCCGCGCGCTACCAGACTCAGGTAATCCGCTCCACACCTAAGCCGCATTCGCCGGGCGGAGTCGAGCGTTCGCCGACTCCGCCCGGGCGGAGTTGTGGCTTCCGCCGGCTCCGCTCATTTCAAAGGTCGTGCTGCGCAAGCCACATGTTCGCCCGCTGACGACCAGGACTGGCGCGCTATGGCGGATCCTGCTCGACAGGGCCAACCGCGGTCCGTCCGGCGCGAAGAATCTGAAGAAATCATCGCCGCAACACTCAGTGTTCAATCCGGGACATCGCGGTTAATTCGGTTTCGAGACACTGTGATTGGACCTTCAGCGTGTTCAAACTGATAGCGACGATGAGGCGTGGGAGGGCGACAGATCTTGCCGCGGCGTACGCTCGGTACCCCACGGTTGATACAGCACGCGTCGGCGCAACTCTGCTTCGCGACGATGGCATTTCGCGCGCGATGATCGTGCGCAAAGAGATTCCGCCGGCTTTCGTCGAATGGGTCGAACGATGAAATCCGAGTCTTCACCTCAAGGCGAAGCTACTGTTTCGTTACTTCAAGAGGCTCACCGGAACGGCGCGTCGGTACCAATCCCTGGTGCCTTCGAGATGCGCGTCAGGGCTCGAGCGGCTGCACTGAGCCAAGGGATCGACGTACGACTCGCGCCTGATGCGCCTGCAACCGCTGATTCTGACCGCGAACGTCTCGAACACGAGCGCGAGGGCGGCGGCGCGCCGAGCCAGCGTGCCGGTACGCGGCGCGGAACGATGGGTACGAGACTGTGGCAAAGTGTGCTCCGTCCGATGCGGCTTTCGGACATCTGGCGTCGGGCCCCTTTTGCCATCGTGAAAAGCGAAGGGGAAGTGTGAGCATGCCGCACTGGGTTCCCTCCGTGATCATTCCGCACGATCTCTTCGTGGAGTACCAGGACCGGCGTCGCGAGAAGGCTGTACAACCAATCGAATCGGATAGCCCAAGAGCGATCGATGGCGGTGACATGTCGCGACGGCCGCTCGTCGCGCTTGCAGAGCCGCCGAGTAAGGGGGCAATGTTGAACATCAGAGTCGGTCTCCCACGCGTTCACATGGCAGGATCGAACGCTCACTACGATGCGCACCTCGAGGTCGGCCAGCATGGCTTTGCCCTGTTCCTGGCGCCCAATGCTGCAGCGCCCGTGCTGGATGTCGACGGCACATCGGAACAACTCGATGCCGTCGTGCTCGACCTGCAGCGCGCTCTCGCCGCCAGGCGCACGGCGGAGGCCAAGACAGCAAACGATGCCGTGCAGATGGAGCTGCCTCGTTCGGAGTAGGAGCGCCTCGCGCGTATGAAACATGCGCAATGCCAACATCCGATCACGCAGAAGTTCGCGCTGATCAGAGCAGCGCGAGTCGCCGCGCTCCGATGCGACTCTCACGGGAGGGCCGTCGACGACGCTGTGCGAACGAACGTCGCGAGTGAGCCACGCGAGCGGGGGTCGAGGGGCGCTAGCCACCCGCGTAAAAAGGTGCACGCGCCCGGCAGGACTCGGAACCCGCGAAACCCGGCTTAGAAGTCCCATGTTCCATCCACGTGAGCTACGGGCGCTGCGAGGTCGGTGCGCAGCGAAGATGACGCTGAACGGTTTCGCCCGGTCGCCCGCTTAAGAGTGCGGGGAACACAGCATCACTAAACAGTGCGGCGTTGATCGCACGCCACGAAATGATGCTGGCTTGTCAGGAGCAGGCACGCGAGCACAGTGCCGCGGCTTCGTGGTGCTCGGTCGGTTCACAGGTAGTCTTTCCATGAGAGAGTGGCGGTAACAGTCGCTCGCGAGAGGCTCAATATGGCGAACGAAACAGCGAACCGTATCAGCACAGCGGGAATCGTCGCCTTCTCGCTGATAGGCCTGCTGGCGGTGTTGTTCGGTACGTTGCCGGTGATGGCCGGGCAGGCAGCTCCACCAACCGATGAGGGGACCGCCGCGCATGTGTTCCAGCTGTCCATAGCGGCACTGTTGCTGATGAGCCTTGTGTTTCCAGCCATCGTGGATTGGAAGCAGCCCTTACGAGTTGTGCGACGCCCCGGGCTTCCGGCCACTGCACTCGTTCTCGCACTCGGCACACTGTCCTACTATGAGCGTGTCTATCTGCCCGAGCATGGACATCCGTTCCGTCCCGGCCTGCCCGCTCGTGTGCTCCACCAAATCTTCTCCGCGGTGTAGACACTGGTTGACGGATTAACCGATTGCTCGCGTGAAGTCGCCCAGTGTTGACCGATCTGTCGCGGGTTGTTCGTCTCCTCCCGGGTGAGTGTCGATTCGAGTGGTGCGCCGGCCCTTTGGGACCGCGTGATCGCGGCGGACGTCGACCTCAGTTGCATCTGAGCTCCTCGACTCGTTGCCAGAACACAGGCGAGGGGTGCGCTGGCGCGACTCCCACTGAGACGCCAGCCCTAGAGCATTTTTCATAACGCTGTAGGGACGCGATAGCCGCAGTGCCGAATGAAATGTCGGCATTCTGTCGGTGTGTAGAGACCAAGCGCGCGGGCGATGAGCCCGCACACTTGGTCAAAGGATCGGGGCCGGGCGGCACGGAGAAACGCCTTGAGCTTGGCAAAGGCGAGTTCGATCGGATTGAAGTCCGGGCTGTAGGGCGGCAGAAATCGGAGGAGCGCGCCGGCCGCTTCGATCGCCTGCCGCACTTCGGGCTGCTTGTGGACCGCTAAGTTATCGAGCACGACGACATCGCCGGGCCGTAACGACGGCACCAGTACTTGCTCGGTGTCGGCCAGGAACGTGGGATTGTCGATGGGGCCGTTGAAGACGGCCGGCGCGCTCAGTCCGTCGAGGCGAAGGCCCGCGACCACCGTGTGGGTCTCCCAGTGCCCGAAGGGCGCGTGATCGCGGACCCGCGTCCCACTGGGACTGCGGCCATACCGTCGAAGCAAGTCGGTCGTGACGCCACACTCGTCGAGAAACACGTAGTGCCGCACATCACGCAGGGGCTGCCAATCACGCCACTGGCGGCGCGCGGCGACGACGTCAGGCCGGCGCTGTTCGTCGGCGTGTACCGTTTTTTTTGAAGGTAAAGCCGAGGCGATCGATTTCTCGCCACAGGGTGCTCAGCGCGGCGGTCGTCGGCAGCGCCGCCTGGAGCTCGCTCAACGTGGCTTCGGGCCGCGTGTTGAGCAGTGCGACCAACCGCTCCGCTTGCCCGGCCAACACCCGGCTGCGAAATTTCATCTGCCGTCGCGGCGCAATACTCCCCGTCTCGCGTCGGCGTGTACCAAGCGATGGACCCACGCGCGACTCACTTCGTACTTGGCCGCCACGCTGTCCGCGTCCATCCCGCTATCCCAGGCCCGCACCACGCGTTTTCGCAGATCCAATGAATACGGCGCCATGCGACCTCCGGGCACAGAGGTACCATGACGCCGTACTACGTACAAGTAGAAATTGCTCTAGTTGCGGCGCCAATCCGGCGTGCGAGATCGTGCTGCGTCAGTCGCAACCGGCGTCGGAGACGCTTGAGTCGCTCATCGTAGTATCGGGGACAGGCGGAAGCGGCGCCACGGCCGGACTCTGGCCGCGATAGTGATGGTAATCCTGCTGCCTTCGATTACCACCGCACAACCGGACAGCCGGCGCCCGAACGATCGACTTCGCGCCAAGCCAACCTGTGATGAGCAATCGGGCTTACTGGGGTACATCGAACGCGGTTCGCAAATGAACGCAATTGCCCGTGCAGAATTCGTCCAGATTCGCGAGTTCAAAAAGGTTGAGTCCAGCCTCAGGCCATCCCGCCTTGCCGTCGTCGAGCGATGCTCGCCTCGTAGGCCGCCAGCCGAAGACGATTGATGCCGCCGACCGGGCGGTGCTCGGACAGCGTGTGCCAAGGGGTCCAATAGAGCGACTCGCAGCTCGCGTCAGCATCAGGTCCGTTGATGTCCTGCTTCGGTATGGCAATCGTGGCTACCGACCGGAACGGCACATCGGCAGGATCCCACGGCACCGTCACGTCTTCTACATGCGCTTCAGGTGATGGTGGCCGCACCTGGACCGCGAAGTCGAACGACACCCCCTCAGTGCGAAGCCTCTCGGCCAGGGCGGCGCGCAGGTAGTCCTTGTCAAGCGATGCTGGAAGCGGTGCCTCTGGCGTGCCCGATGCCGGCATCGCCGCGAACTTCACAACACGGTCGGGGCCGAACAGAAACGGCGCGGCACTGAAGTAGGTGCTCGAGAGCGGATTCGTCATGGCGGTCCGCTGGATGCCCGCGCTGATCTGGCCGGCCCGCTGGGCGCGGACAGCGCCGCCGCTCGCGGCAAGCTCCTTCGCGAACTTGGCAAACGTCGGCTCCACCTTGTCGTCGTACTCGAACTGCGCGCGCATCAGCGCCAGGTAGTCGGCGACATTCGCAAACGGAAACACGTTGGAGTTCACCATCAGGAAGTCCTGCGTGCCGGGCTCGTCGGACGCCAGCGAGATTCCGGCCAGCCCGCGAACCTTCACAGCCATGCCGCGGCTCCCATGCTGCTGTGTGGTGACGCCGTCTTTCACGGAGTCCTGCACGTCGGGTCCGACGAGTGCAGCCGCATTCGAAAATCGGACGACTGCGTCATACGTGACTCCGGGGCTTGCGAACACGCCCACCCGGAGATCCGCCGAGAGATCCGATTTCACCGTGAACATCGCGCGCGCACAGCCGTGGCCCTTCGGGTGAACGCCGCGCAGGAATGGCTTCCCACCGCCGTACCGATGCTCCATGAGCCTGACCATCAGCTGCGCGATCTCTCGAATCTGTTCCGCCTCGCCGTCCGGAACGTGCTCCACTCCGCTGATCGGCTCGCGACCTTCCGTCATGATGACCTCGTGGGCACGGCCCTCACTCCGACTTGAACGCCGAACCTGGACTGGTTTGGCCCGCAATGCTAACGCTCGTGGCGGGATTGGACATAGATCTAGACGAATTCCCAGCCCTCGGCGCCGAGCCGATTGAGTGTCTTAGCGGCAACAACGCCGTTGTTCCTACTCAGGCTTAACGACACCAGACGATGTTCCCACCGCTGCACGTTTTACGGCGTGCGAAGGGTTGCCCACGTCTTGAAGCGAATCTCAGCCAGTTGCGCAGCCGCGCGCTTCGTTGTTCCGATCGAATCCGGAATCATGACGCCATCCATCTCGCCAGCAGATGTCGTATTCAGGAGCACCACACGTACGACGGTAGCCCTGAACCCGCCCTCACATGGTTCTGAGTCGATGGATGCAAAATACAAGCGACCGTCCGGTCCCATCGCTGTCGGCACGCTCTAGCCACCTCTAAAGAAGCGCGACGATTTTCTCAGCACTTTTAATCTGACCCGATTCGTCTGAAGATTTTCTTGAAAGCGAAATCAGCGAATTTTCTAGGAAATGGCGCGCCCGCCGCGACTCGAACGCGGGACCCCCGGCTTAGAAGTCCCATGTTCTATCCAAGTGAGCTACGGGCGCTGCGACGTCGGTGCGCAGCCAAGATGACGTCGATGAACGGTTTTGCCTGATCGCCCTGCTTTAGATGGGGTGGGAACACAGCATCAGTAAACCGTGCGGCGTTTGGACCAAGCCGCTGGCGCGCCGGACGCTACGCATAAGCCTCGCTCGATCGGCCGGGTAGGGTGGGGGTCACAGGAGGTGTCTTGTGACCCATTGTCGGCAGATCATGCTGGAGGAGCTCCAGCGCCGTAACTTCGCTCCCACGACGATCGCGACGTATCTCCACGCCGTCGAGCAATTCGCGCGACATTTCAAGTGCCGGCCCGACCGGCTGAATCAGACGCATTTCCGGTCGTACCAGGCGTATCTGCTGCGCGAGCGGAAGATGCGGCCGCTGACGGTCCGCCTCCATGTCGCGGCGTTGCGCTTCTTCTTCGTGAAGACGCTGAAGCGTCGGTACCTGCTCGACGACACGCCCTATCCGAAAGCCCCGCGTCGGTTACCGCAGATCCTCAGCGTCGAGGAAGTGACGCGGGTGATCGACGCCGCCGCCAGTCTGTCACACCGCACGATGCTCATGGTCCTGTACTCGACCGGCATGCGGAACGTGGAGCTCCGCCATCTGCAGGTCGCCGACATCGACAGCCGGCGGATGCTGATTCACATCCAGCGGGGCAAGGGCTGACGCGATCGGTACGTGCCGCTCAGCCCCACGCTGCTGACGACACTGCGCGTGTACTACCGATGGATGCGGCCGACGACGTGGCTCTTTCCCGGGACCGTCGACGGCTGGCGCGCTGACAAGCCCATCACGCCCAAGGTCCTCTGGGACGCGTGCGTCGTCGCGGCCCGTCGCGCCGGTGTGCGCAAGCGCTGTTCGCCGCACCTCGTGCGCCACTCCTACGCCACGCACTTGCTCGAAAGTGGCGCGGACCTCCGGACGATTCAGCTGTCCTCGGCCACGTGGAGGTCCGGCACACGGTGCTGTATCTTCATCTCTCGCAGAAGCATCTGCAGGCCGTCGCGAATCCCTTAGACGCGCTGACCCTCTCGGGGCCTGACACCGTGCGGCGCACGCGGCTGAAGCACCGGCGGTGACGCGGCCACCTTTCGAGGTGGCCGACATCGTGCGCCAACACGGCGATCGTTTTCTGGAGACGCACCGCGCCTGGGTGACCGGGCCCCATCGGCGCATCCTCCGGGCCATCGCCCAGTGTCGAACGGCGGCACTCGGCGGGCACCGTGATCGCTGCGACCAGTGTGCGCAGTTGGCCCTCTCGTATAACAGCTGTCGCGATCGCCATTGTCCCAAGTGCCTCACGGCCGCCCGCAACGCCTGGGTGGCCGCGCGGGAGCAGGAGCTCCTGCCCGTCGGCTACGTGCATCTCGTTTTCACGGTGCCGGAGCCGCTCGCGCGTCTCGCGCTGGCCAATAAACGCGTCATCTACGACCTCTTGTTTCGGGCCACGGCGGCGACGCTGCTGCAAATCGCGGCCAACCCGAAACGCTTGGGCGCGGCGATTGGCGGCCTCCTGGTCCTTCACACCTGGGGACAACGCCTCCAGCATCATCCGCACATCCACTGTGTCGTCCCCGCGGGTGGACTCTCGCCCGATAGAATGCGGTGGATCCACGCACGCCCGACCTTCTTTCTCCCGGTACAAGTGCTGCGACGGGTTTTCGCGGGAGACTCATCGCCGGGCTCCGCTCGGCGCTTCGTGAGAGACGGCTCTCGTTTCCGGGTGCCTTACAGAGGCTGGCCCCTGAGTCCGCGTTTCGCGCGGGGCTCCGATCGCTCCATCATCAGCCGTGGGTCGTCTATGCGAAGCCGCCCTTTGGCAGCCCCGCCCACGTGCTGCACTACCTCGCGCGGTACACCCACCGCGTCGCCATCTCCAATCATCGGCTCGTCGCCGTCACGGACGACACGGTCTCGTTTCGCTGGAAGGACTATCGGCACGGGAGCCAGATGCGCACGCTGACGCTCGACGTCGACGAATTCCTCCGGCGTTTCCTCCTGCACGTCCTCCCAAAACGCTTCGTCCGCATCCGCTACTTCGGCCTGCTGGCGCCTCGGTGCCGCACCGACGATCTCGCGACCTGTCGCACGGTCTTGGCCGTCGCACCGCCACCACCCGTCACCGCTGTCGGCATCACGCGCTCGTGGCCGTGCCCGCGCTGTGGCGCGCCCATGCGCCTCGTCGAACGGCTGACCGCGCGTCAGCTCTGCGTCGAGGCCCTCCTCGCAGACATCGTCTATGACAGCTCGTAAATGGTGCGTGCGTCTTGCCCGCCGCCTTCAGTCGCGCTCACACGCAGGAGTACCGGAGGTCTGTCTGCACGGCGACATCAACGTCCGCCAACATCCCGTCGCCACCTGTCGCAGATGTCTTGACCGCTTCGATCGGGCCTCTGTCGACACGACACTCGCCCCGACGCCAGGCGCTCTCACGATTCACCGCCCATAGTCATCCCCCGCGTCCGCCGCACACGCCAGCGGCTTGGTCCAAACGGCTCCATCGAAAGTGACCCGGCGGTCAATGTCTAGACTCGAGGCGTGCGTCCGCGCGCCGGGTCACTCCCGATAGAGTCCTACCGTTAGTCAGGACCAATCCACGAATTTCGAAACGGCCTGTCATTTCATGGGCGTCATGCGAAGGTTGGGAAGTCTCCGTCGCTGCCGTTCCCCGCCCACAGGCCTATCATGCCTCGATCGTGTGCCCCGAGCTTTCGGACCTCCAGAGTGGGCGATTTGACCGGTCCGACATATATCTGAATCGTCCTGCCCTTCACGACGACCCGGAGCGGTACCCAGACGGTCGGCTCGACGGACGGATCAACTGGGTTCTCATACTCCTCCGGGAAGTCCTGCCGCAGTCTTGGGATGGCTCCTTCACGAGTTTGTTTGCGTCAGTCATCCTCAACGTCGGTCGACCGTGATGCGCGTCGCCGACGCGGCTTGTGCTGATGTGTAACTGGCAGAGCGCTTGGGATCAACGCCGGGCTGCCCGTTAGCAAGCCCTCGTACTCACCGAGCGCCCCGCCCATGACGACGCCTTTCTCCGTGATCTCGAACGTTCGCAGATCTTTGCTGTGAGCGCTCCCACGCACCTTCACGACGGCCATGGCTCGCTGCAGTTGACCCTGCAACTCGATATACCGCTGCATGATGATCGCGTCAGTTAAAAATGCCGTACCGTGAGGGCTGAAGCGTAGATCCGTGTAGCTGTCTTCCAGTTCCGCCGTCATTATCATGGTGATGCCCATCCCGGTGAGTACCGCAACCATACGATAGAGCGACTCCCGAAAGTCCTCGCGAAAGGTCGGCGCCAGCGCCAGCTGGAACCCGGAGAGCGAATCGATGACCAGTCGGCGAGCTTTGAGACGATGAATAGCTTCGATAATTTCATAGAGCATTTCATCGATGGAGAGGTCCAGCGGTCGTGAGTGGATGATGCCCACCTTGCGCTCGCGAATGAATCGCTCAAACCGCTGTCCACTTGGACCATCCTGCGAGTAGTCGGTGGGGCGCTTCTCGAACACCGCGATGATGCCCGGTTCCTCACGACGCGCCCCCTCGCTGATAAACTCGCTGGCGAGCACACTCTTGCCGGAGCCTGACGGCCCGGTGAGCAGCACCGAGTAGCCGGCGGGAATGCCGCCGCCGAGCATCT
>Ga0111538_10007694_pt1 | contig 14510 bp, 11 predicted proteins | sample SoiMethybrSBSTD1_FD_79669 | JGI IMG/M metagenome (GOLD analysis project Ga0111538, IMG submission 79669) | Bulk soil microbial communities from a Populus tree surrounding site in Tennessee, USA - Soil MetaG P. TD hybrid SBSTD1 (version 2)... | ecosystem: Environmental > Terrestrial > Soil >... | reverse complement strand
TGCCATCCTCCGGCACCGCAGGATGCAAGGGTCCACGGGCTGATGTCGCCCGAGCAGCGGTATCCACAGGGGCTGAGTTCAGCGGAACAATAGTCTCCTGAACGCGGGCGCGCGGCGGGACAAGGTCGGGGCGGTTCGATGTTCCACGTAGGTGAGCTCCATACGCCGTTGGAGCAATAAGCGTCCGGGCCAGGACAGGAGTCGTGCGGCATGGAGCAAGGCGTTGGTTCGAGTCGCCACCTGCCGTCGAGGCAAGAAAAAGTCAGCTTCGCGGGTCCGCTTTGACAATCAATGGCGAAGTTCGCGTGACCGGACAGTTGCATGAGTCCGAAATGCGCGGGACTGCCCCGTCCTCGGCGCATGCGACCGTCTGCTGTTGTGCAGCCTCGCCCGGTGTCAGGAGTGCCTTCCCGCGCGTCCGAACGGTGGGAAGCGTCAGAAGGGATGCCGCCGGTGCCGCCACTCGCTGTGTCGGTGAGCGAGGATGATTGCACGGATCCGCCGCATCCAACGGATACCCACAATGCGATGCTCAGTTTTGCCGCCCGCGTGCCGCGCATCCCCGAGCGAAAGGATGGATCGCGCGGCCGCCGCGATCAAATGGGCGGTCGCTCAGGTGGGTTGCCGGCGCGCGAACGGTGTGCCGGTGGCGGTCGAGACGAGAAATGGAGTGAGCGGAATGAACGCGAGTTGCCGCGCGCGCTGCAGCAGGACCAGCGAGAAACCGACGGCGGGCGGGATGCCGAGGGCCGCGCAGGTGAAGGCCTGAGCCGCTTCCTGGACGCCGATCTGACTGGGGATCGACGAGGCCACCAGCCCCGTCGCGATCGGAACCGTCGCCAGCACGAAGGCGCGGCTCACGCTCGGGGCGGCGCCGAGTGTCCAGAGCGCGACGTAGATTTCGGCGCAAAGCGCGGCGCGTCCCGCGAGATGCGTGACCAGGCACGGCCACAGCCTCCGCCGCTGGCCGCCCAGGAGCTCGCGCAGCGAAGCGTCGACCTCGGCGCCGAAGTCGCGCGTCGTCTGAAGCGCGGCGATGCGTTTTTTGAGCACGCCGTGCAGTCTGTCGCCGATTCGAAGGTGTGCGGCCGAGCGCGCGATGCCGATCGTGATGGCGCCGATTGCGAGCGCGATTGCAGCGCCGGAAATCCCGACCGAGCGCGGTAGCTGCTCGATCGAGAGCGCGAAGCAGGCGCCGACCAGGAGCAGGAGCGCGTTGGCAGAGTTGTAGACGACGCGGTCGACCACGATCGCGGCAAGGCCGCGCGCGCGTGCGTCGCTCGCGAGCCAGAGCAGCCGCAGCGGCTCGCCGGCCAGCCCGAAAAACGGAAGCAGCGCGTTCGCACCGGATGCGGCAAAACGGCTCGCGATCGTCCCGCGCACGGTGGGACGTTCTTGTGAGGGCAACAGCCAGGTCCAAGGAAAAGCGCCGATCGCCGTGCCCACCACGTAAGGCGCGAGGATCCACAGCGCGCGCGGCCCCACTTTGGAGAGCTGATCGGCTACCGCGCGCGGGCCGACCCAGAGGAAGATGAGAACCAGCAAGCACGTGCCGAGCAGCCCCAGTACGATTCGGAAACCGGGGCGAGATTCCGCGCGTGCCGGGGGAGCCGTTGCTTCGGTCACCAGCCGACCTATGAGTCTTTGGGAGTGACGCGCAAGATTAGGGCGCTGTACTTGCAGCCGGCTCCGCTGTTCGGCGGCGCCGAGCGTCAGGCGGCCATCGTGGCGTCGCTCTTACCCGAGCTGGGCATCGAGGTAATACCGATGGTGGGGCCGGGCCGCGTGGTCGTGGAATGGTTGCGCGAGCGGGGCGTGAGAAACGTCGTTTATAGCGAGGCGTTTCCCGGGGGCTGGGCAAAACAGCGGGGCCTACTCCGCCTCGGTTTGCCCTGGCGCTACGTCACCTGTGGCTTGCGTGCGCGACGGGAAATCCTCGAGGTCGTGTCGACGCGCAGCATCGACATCATCGTCGCGTCGTTGCCGTTCGCCTGGTTCGTCGGCAGCCTGGTCGCGCAGCGCTGCGGGATTCCGATCGTCTGGCGGGCGGGCGGCGCCCGCATCAACATCGCGCAGAAAATCGGGCTCTGGCTGGTCACGCGCTTTCTCCGCCCGCAGCTGCTTTTGTGCACGGCGGAGGCGGTGCGAAAAACGTTTGCCCCGTTCGTGCCCGCGCCCTCCGCGGTCGTGCCGAACGGCGTCGAGCCCGGGTTCTTCATGCTCGGTTCCGGCGACGCCGCGCGCTATCGCCCGCCCGGCGTGCGCTGCGTGGTCGGTTGCGCGATGCGCCTCACGCGCGCGAAACGGCCCGAAGACTTCATCATGCTCGCAGCACGGCTGCGCAATCGCTTTCCGGAAACGCGCTTCTTGCTGGCCGGAAACGGCAGCCGCCGCCGAGCGCTCGAGCTCCTGGCACGCCGGGTGGGAGCGGACAATCTGAGCTTCCTCGGCTTCGTCGCGGACATGCCGTCATTTTTCGCGGCCTGTGACGTCGTGGTCCTGCCCTCGGGATCCGAGGGGTGTCCGAACGTCGTGCTCGAAGCGATGGCGATGGGAAAACCGGTCGTCGCAGCCGACGTGACGCCGGTGCTCGAGCTGGTGGGAGCGAGCAACAGCGCCCGAGTTTATCCGCTCGGCGACGTTGCGGCGCTTTCTGCCGCGGTCGAGCCGCTGATCGAGAAGCGGGACGAGCGTCGCGCGCTGGCGCTGCGCGGTTACATCCACGCGCTGAGAAGGACTGCGCGTGTGAGCGCCGCTCGCGTCGCCTATCTCATGCGGACCGTGATCGGGGGCGGAACGACGACACCAACCCCAGCAGTAGCAGCGCTCCGCCCGCAGCTTGCAGCGGTCCGAAGTCCGCCGCCGGTGGGGGCGCAGGCGGACACGCTGCGCCGGCGCATTCCGCTGCCAGATCCGCCAAGTACGGGTTGAACACGTACTCGAGGCTGGGCTCGGCGTGGCGCTTCATGAAGCTCCCGTGGCGGGCCATCGCCACCAACGCGGGGTCGAAGAACCAATCACCGCGCGCCCCGTGCGGCGCTTTCAGCGCCCACGGCGGACGCACGCCGCCCGCGTACTCTTGCCCGGCCATCGACGCGCCCAGCAGGAACCCGACTCTGCCCAGACGCTCTCCGCTGTACGCCAGAAATCCGCTTTCGCCTGCGGTCCACAGCGTCCGTTCGGAAGCGAGCGCGGCGCGCCGGCTCCAGAGTGTCGCGTGGAGCGGCAAGAGCTCGTAGGTCTCGGCGCGATCCGTGTCGCGCGGCGCGAAAATCGTCGTGCCCTCGGCGGGCTCGCGAGCGAGCGCCATTGGTTCCATGCCGTGGCCGCCGGATTCGACTTCGATCCACGGAGCGCCGCTCGCGGTTCGCTTGAGCTCCGACGCGGCCCGCGAAACGTAACGCCGGTGCGCCTTGGTTTCGACCAGCACGAGCTCGCCGTCGCCGGCGTGCGCGCCGCGCTCGACGACCAGCTGTAGAACTTCCAGATCGTTGTCGTGGCAGACGTAGGAAAAGCACGCCGGCCACGCCCAGTCGCGCGGATAGAACAGCGTGTACGTGAGGTAGGCGTGAGTGCGCGTCAGGATCGCCGAGCCGTAGGCGGCCGGCTTCGTCGTGGCGTAGTCCGCCGACAGGTTGCGCCAGTTGTTGCTCGCGTTCCAGTCGCCGTCGAAGTCGATCGGGAGCGGGCGATCGCGCTCGGGGTGCTCGCTATCCACCTCTTGTACGAAGCTCGGCGCCCAGCGTAGGACGAGCGCTTCGGCTTCTCGCTCGAGCGCCGTCGAGGCAGCAGGCGGCGGCACCGGCTGGACCGCGGGGCCGGTCGTTGGACCGGCGCTTACGGCGGACTGGAACAGCAAGCACACGCCGAGCGTGACGCTTCCGAGCGCGAGCAGCCGTCGCAACCACTCGGCTCCGGCAGTTTTCGAGCGTATGTGCGGAGACAGCGAGCGGCCAGATTAAAAGGTTCAGCCGCTCGCGCAAGCTCCCGTTGGCGAGGCCCGAGCTACGCGGGGCTCGGGTGCACGCCAGGTTCGGCCTCGGCGCGCGAGAACGAATAAAAGCGCCGGCAGCACCAGGAGCGCCGACATCAACATGGCGAGCTCGCCGACCGCCCCGGCAATCCCGAAGCTTCTCACGGCGCCGTTGATCGAAAAACAGAGCGCCGCGTAGCCGAGCAGCGTGGTCAACGAACACAGCACGAGCGAGCCCCCGGTTTCCACCAGTGCCCGGTGTAGCCCGGCCGGACCTTCGAGCTCGTAGCGCTTCATCACGTTGACCGCGTAGTCCGCACCGACACCGACCGTGATCGGGAGCGCGACGAAGTTCAAGAAGTTGATGTGCGTGCGCGTCGCGGCGAAGAAGGCGAAAAACCAGAGCAGCCCCAGCGCGACACTCGCAAGCGCCAGCCAGCCGCTGCGCCGGCCGCGGAACGCGACGACGATCACCGCGAACGTCGCGAGCACCGCGATCAAAAGCGTCCGGGGCGCGCTCGTGCGCACTTCGGCGAGCATGTCCGCGAAAATCACCGGGTCGCCGCTGCCGCGGATCACCTCGCCGGTCGGCAGCCGCACCTCGCGGAAGCTGTCCGCCCATTTTTGCAAGTAGTGCGCGTCGTTCAGGCTGCGTCCCTCGGCCGGAACCAGGTAGACGATGCGGCCGCGGGTGCCGTCCGCCTCGTCGAAACGCCAGGCCACGTCGGGCGGCAGATCGGATAGTCCGATCGGCCGCAACTGCGCGGGGATCTTGGCCTGGATTTTCGTCCACTGCTGATCCGAGATCGCGCCGAACTTTCGCGCTCGCTCCAGCCGGTCGACGATCTCGCGGGCGATTTCGATCTTCTGCTCTTGCTGCGCTGGCAAGAGGTCGAAAACGCTGATCACCTGTTCGAACGGCTTCTGGCTCGGAGCGGCGGCGCGCTGCCGCTCGACCAGCGTGGCGACCAGCGGCTTGACCTGGTCGATGCGATCGGTGAGCAGCGCGCGCGCGTCGCGGCCGAAGCGCCCGACCACGCTCTCGACGCGCCGGGCGAGCTTTCGGGCAGAGGCCGGGTCCGCGGCCTCGTTACGGATCTTGGTCAGGTCGTATTCGAGAGGGTCGCTTCCTAGCTGGCCCACCAGAAGCCCGATCGACAGCGCCGCGCTCAGCACTCCGAAGCCGAGCAGCTGGCGCGACAGCCTCGATCCCGCGGCGGCGAAGGGCCGGCCGTAGAGGGCGCGGAGTCGATTGGAGAGCCGGCGCGGATCCTCCTCGCGGTCGGAGCCGCCTTCGATGACAAGCACCAGTGCCGGCAGCACCGTGTAGCTGGCGATCCAGCACAGCAGCATCCCCGAGCCGGCGATGATCCCGAACTGGCGAAAGCCCCGAAAATCGCTGAGCGTCAGACACCCGTAGGCGGCGCCGGCGCACAGCGCGGCGGTCAAAGTTCCGGCGGCGGTCCGATCGCGCGCGGCGCGCAGGGCCTCGAGTACGGCGGTTCGGTCGCGAACGCGCGCTTCCAGGAAGCGAGCCATCAATACGATGCCGAAGTTGATGCCGTTTCCCGCGATGATGCTCACCAGAAAACCCGTGGCCGAGTTCAAGTAGCCGACGCTCAGGTACGCGGCACCGAACGCCCAGGTACAGCCGAACAGCAGCGTCGCGAGCATGTAAAAGAGCGGGCGCACGCGCACGAAGAACAAGAAAATCGCGCTCGCGATCAGCAACACTCCGATGCCACCGACGTGCGCGAGGTCCGCGGCGATCGCGCGGCTCTCCTCGACGCTGGTTACCAGGCTGCCCGTGAAATGGAGCGACAGCTCGGGGTGATCGCGCACCGTGCGGAGCCCGGCGAAGAGCTCGACAATCCGCTGTTCGAGCTCGAATGCGCGCGGGTCGCCCGCCTCGAACGGCGTCGCGACGACGATCGCCGCGAGCCGCCCGCCTTCGCCGATGTAGTAGCCGCCGCCGGGCAAGCCGTAGCTGCCGAGCTTGCCGCCCAGGATCCGCGCAGCCGAGAATTCCGCCTCCGGTAGCTCGGGCTCGCTGGCCAGATCCGAGTCGATGTCGGAGTCGAGCCCGAGGTCGAGCCCCGCCCGCTTCGCGACCGCGTCGTCGTAGCGTTCCGTGACCTTGTCGCGCAGCGCCTCGAGGTCGGCGAGGCTCGCGTAGAGATAGCCGTGGCTCTCGACGAACTGTTGTAGCGACTGCATGCCCTCGTCGACGCCCGCCACGTAGCGAGGTCCGAGCTGCCGCAAGCCTTTCGCGAGCTCGTCGACGCAGCGCTTCGAGCTTTCGACGCTTCCGCCCTGGATCACCACGATCAGCGTCGATACACCCGAAAGGCGCCGCGCCACGCGGCGCAGCTCGACGACGCTCGGACGCGTGTCGGGCAATAACTCGCTGAAGCTGGTGCGAAGTTCGAGCCGGCTCGCGCCCCAGGCTGCCGGCACGAGCGACGCGAGCGCGAGCGCGAGCACGAGGCGCGGTCGCAGTAGCGGCAATTGCCACGACCACCGGAGCAGCGCGGACCAGCGCTTCGCGTCCATTCGATGCCGGCACTCCGGGCGGCAAGGCTTGTGCCGCGATCGCAACGTTTTTTGAGCGTTCCACGCGATGCAACGCGCATCGGCGTAGCGCGAACGCTCATGGCATACTGGCGCGATGCGGGATTCGGTGGCACGTGGCCTGGTGTTTTTCCTCGCGTGGGTGGGGCTCGCGCCCGCGGCGTGCGGCAGCGACGATGCTCCGGCTTCGGGCGCTGGCAGCGGCGGCACCGCCGGCGGTGCGGGCAGCGCGGGGCAAGCTGGGCGCGGCGGAGGAGCGGGAAGTGGCGGCAGCGCGGGCACCGGCGGTGCGCCCGTCGACGGAAGCGGAGGCTCGAACCCAAGCGGTGGCAGCGGCGGCTCGAATCCGAGCGGCGGATCGGCGGGATCGAGCGGCAGCGGGGGAGCGGCGGGCAGCGGCGGAGCCGGTGGCAGCGGAGGCAGCGGCGGTTCACCCGGTCCATCGGATCTGCCCAAGCCGCCCGGTAGCGGCGTGCCCCGACCGACCGGCACTCCGGGCAATCTGACCGTGCTCGACTGGGCCGGCTTCAAGGGCGCCGCTTCGTACACCTTCGACGATGCGCAACCGTCGCACGTCGAGCACTACGCGGAACTTCAGGCCGCGGGCGTTCCGCTGACGTTCTATTTGAACGTGGGCGGGGGCGGCGAGAACAACGCGGCCTGGATGCGAGCCGCGGACGACGGGCACGAGCTCGCCAACCACACGGTTCATCACTGCCGCGCCGATCTCACGGGCTGCGGCGGGACGCCGCTCGCGAGCAAGGAAGCCGAGATCGACCAGTGCTCGAGCTACATCAAGGACCACTACGGCCAGACAGTGTGGACGATGGCCTCGCCGTTCGGCGACAACGACTGGAACGATCCCGCCAGCAGCCGCTTCTTGCTGAACCGCGGCGTCGGCGGCGGCACGATCGCGCCCCGCGACAACAGCGACCCCTTCAACCTGCCGTGCTTTGCCGCGAACGGCGGCGAGGCCGCGGCGCCGTTCAGCGGCGCGATCGACAACGCGCGCACTGGCGGCCGCTGGGTGATCTTCCTCTTCCACTCGATCCTGCCCACGAGCCAGAACTGGTACGCCGGCGTCGAGATCTCGAGCATCACCACCAGCATCGCGCACGGTAAATCGCTGGGCGACGTGTGGATCGACACCGTGGTCAAAATCGGTGCGTACTGGCGCGGGCAGAAGCTGTTCTCGACGCTGACGCCGGCCACGTCTGGCGCCGAGACGAGCTGGAGCTGGAGCTTGCCGCCGCACTTTCCGCCGGGTCGCTACCTGAGGGTCAAAGTCGACGGCGGCACGCTGAAACAAGGCGGCGCCGCGCTCGGCTGGGACGATCACGGCTACTACGAGGTTTCGCTCGACCGGGGCTCGCTCACGCTTTCGCCCTGAAAGCGCGCGGCAACCGGCGCCAGTGTGGCGCGTGCTCGGGCGTCGAGACTCCTACGGGAAAAGCACGCGACGGAGGTTTTCCGACGGCAGATTGTCTTCCCTGAAGGGCTTCTCTGAAAGCTGAACCGCGACAATCCCGTTCACGGCGCGGGTGACGAAGGCGTCCCTCACGGCCTCGGGGCTTGCGCGTACGACCGTCCAGAAGTCGTCGGTCAGCCACATTTCGTGCCCCAGCGCTTCCATGTATCCGTCACGGTCGACGATGCGCCCAAGGGTTTCGCGTCGTGTCGACGGCTTCCTCCTCGAAGTCCGGATCCCAGGTACGTGCGAGACCCACCGTCGAGCGGCCGACCAAGTCGAACTTGCTCAGCTGGCGCTCGTTTTGCCATTGCTCCCACACCGGGTCGTGGAGCCTTGCGTAGATCAGCCTGCCCACATCCGAAAAGGCGGTGACCCAGCGGTCGAGAATGCTGAGTTCTGGGAGTGCCGATTCGTCGTCGAAGCGAATGTCGTAGTACCAGTTGCCGCCTCTCCCGAGGCCGTAGTCGAACGACAGCACGTTTCCGTCGACGTTGAAGAACAGAGTGCCCGGCTTCGCCAGGACGCTCGAAATCTTCCGGACGTCTACGGGCCGCCTGTTTCCGCTGACCTCGTATCGATCTTCCAGCAATCCGGAGCCATGCAGGAGGAACAAGCCCGTTTCCCACAGTGAAACGCCACTCGTCGTCTCGGGAAGGAAAACCATCTCGTGTGCGATGGCCATCGGGCGATCCTACGCGGTCGAGACAGAGTCACCAAGCGGTGGCGAGCGGAACCGTCGCCCGCAAGGATCGTTCGTTCGAAAACGAGTCTTCTCGACGGCGGGCGCGCGTTTGGCCCGGACATGGCTTTTCGATCGGAGCGCCCGCGCCCGTTCCCGCGCTCCCGTTCCCGTTCTTGCCCGCAGCGGTGGCCGCGTGGCTCGGCGCCGGTGCGCTCGGTGTGCGACGCCGCCCGAGGGTCCGGCGCGCGGAGCGATGATTTGCTGAGTGCTGCCTCGCTGCAGCTCCCTTGCACAGAGTCTTGCTCGTAGCTGGGTGCCGAGCGACGTCCGGCGTGGAGGACCGCGTAGGCGCGGTTCGCATCGCCAGCTCGCGAGCGCGAGCACTCCTTACCGTGACGCACTTTGCTGGTCCGGGCACACCGGACCGCGCCGCGACGCGTGTGGCTCCCTCAATCCTCAAGCCTTACGGGCTTCGATGATTTTCATGCCTGCCGGCGTCGGTACGACGTTGGTGACGCGGAAACCGGCGGACTCGACCAGCTCGCGGTACTCGCGCTCGGTGCGCTCGCAGCCGCCGGTCATCAGCAGCATGTTGATGTCGGAGGCGATCAGCATGGCGTCCCAGGGGCCGGTGCCGACGTGCTCGGGGGCGTGCGGCTCGAGCAGCAGCAGGCGCGACGTGTCGCTCATTGCGGCGCGACAGCTCTTCAGAATGGCGAGGCTGCGCTCGTCGTTCCAGTCGTGGATGACGCTCTTGATGATGTAGGCGTCGGCGCCGGCGGGCACGGACTGGAAGAAGTCTCCGCTCACGAACTCGAGCCTGCCGGTGAGGCCCTCCTTGGCGGCGAGCTGGGCGGCGCCTTCGCGGCAGTGCGGCAGATCGTAGACGCGGCCGCGCATTTCGGGATGCTTGGCGAGGATTGGCACGAGCAGCGCGCCGTGCCCGCCTCCGACGTCGACGATCGAACGGACGGCCGAAAAGTCGTAGGTGGCCGCGACCGCGCGGGCGTGCCGGCGCGTGAGCTCCGCCATCGAAGCGTTGAAGATCGCGTGGCCTTCGGGGTCTTCGGCCATCCACTCGAACGTGCCTTTGCCCGAGAGCAGGGCGGGGGCGGTCTGACCGGTTTTCACCGCGTCGAGCAGGCGGCCCCAGCCGGTCCAGATGCTCGGACGGCCCCAGAGCAGGGCCCAGTTTCGCATCGAGTCGGGCGCGTCGGCGCGCAGGTAGTCGCCCATCGGCGTGAGCTCGAACGCGCCGTCGTTTTCCACGCAGAGCTCGAGCGCGACGAGGGCGCGTAGCAGGCGGTGCACGGTCGTGGCCGGGATGTCGATCGCGGCGGCCAGCTCTTCGGGGCGGCGACGGCCGGCAGCGAGCTGGTCGGGCAAGCCGAGCGCGGTCGCGACGTGAATGACCTGGGGCCGCCAGGCGCCCATGATCAGGTGGGAAAGTCGCAGGGGGATCGGGACCGAGTCCTGGGTCGGTGCTGTCATGCGAGCAAGGTAAGCCCGCCCTCGCCGCCGATCTTGGACGAAAGTTAGAGCTTGCTCAGAGAGCGGGCGGGCGGGTCGATGGTGGTCGAGCCGTCGCCCACGGGGTGCCGCAGGGCGAGGAATTCCCGCGGCGTGAGGCCCCCGAGCTGGCGGAAGTCGCGCGCCATATGGGGCTGATCGTAGTAGTCGGCGTCGATGGCGACCGCGGCCAGGGGTACCGCGCCGTCCTGGAGCATGCGCAGGACGCGGCGAAAGCGCACGATACGCGCGTAGAGCTTGGGCGTGACGCCGATTTCCTCGCGGAACGCGGCGATCATCTGGGGCTTCGACCAGGCGGTGCGCTGGCGGACTGCTTCGATCTCGATCGCGCCGCCGCTCTGATCGATGCGGCGCAAGGCCCAGAGTACGCCCGGTTTCATCTCGCCCGCGCCGCGCAAGCGCTCGCCCAACCAGGTCTCGGTGACGGCGAAGCGTTGCTCGATGCTGTGCGCTTCGTGGCAGCGCTCCACGAGCTCGTTCGCGGCGCGGCCGAACAGATCGTCGAGATCGACCATCAGTCCGCTCGCTTCGGCGAGCTGCGCGCCCAGGAGCGCATGGGCCCCGGCGGGTTTGAGCCGCACGCCGAGCACCTTCTGGCGCGGCGGTTGCTCGACTACGACCGGTGCGGTCTGAAGGCCCGACACGGTGCTGCTGAAAAGCTCCGGCCCTCGTCCCTCGAGCAGGCGGTAGGGAGCGGCGAGGTTGACGATCAGCTCGATCTTGCCGTTCGGCAGGATGCGCTTGCGCGAGTTGTTGGTCGGGCCCTCGAAGTACCAGAGAAAATCGACGTGCTCGGCGTGCTGGGGGCAGCGGTGCTCGCGGTACGCGAACGGCTGGTACGGCTCCACCTGCTGCATGCAAGCGAAGCGTACTATTCGGCGCCGTGGAGCACCACGACCTGTCCGCTCGACACCCAGGCACGCGTCGATCCCCACTCGATCGCGAGCAATTGGCCGCGCCGCTCGTGCACTTCGACCACGCCGCCTTCGGGGATCGCTTCGTGCTCGATCGCCCCTTCTTGTTTCGAGAGCGCCTTGCCGTTTTCATCGAGCAGGCGCGCCTCCTGCACCACGACCACCGCGGGGTCCGAAATTCTGCGAAAGCGCCGTGCCGCCGCGGCCAGGCTACCGAAACAAATCAGCAACACCGCGCCGATCGACAGGGCGATCGTCGCGCCGAGCCGCCACGTGGCGCGCCCGGACCACCAGCGGATCGCGAGGCCGGCCACGAGCAGCACCGAGCCGAGCGCGGCGAACACGGCCCAGACGTTTTCCGGCGCGAGGCCGCTGATCGCGCGCGCCAGCGACGGCCGCGCGGTGATCTGGTCGCGGCCTTCGCGCGCACGGCGGCGCGCGATCTCGCTTTGAACGCTTTCGAGGGCTCGTTCGGCTTCCGCGTCTTCGGGCCGCTGGAGCAGCGTTTCGGCGAGCGCGGCGACCGCGCGACCGAAGTCGCCGGTGTGCGCGCGCGGCGACTGCGCTCGTGCCAGGTACGCGACCGCGCGGTCGAAGCTCGCGTCCGGGTGAGAAAAGCCTTGATCGGCGAGCAGCTCGAAGCGATCGATCGCCTCGTCGTAAGCGCCGCGCTCGAGCGCCGAAGCCGCGCTGGCGAAGGCTTGCTCGGGGGTCTCGGCGGCGCTCGCAGGGGCACACAGCGCGAGCGTCACGCAGATGCCGAGCGGTACGGCTGCGTGCTTCATGCGCTGCTCCGTACCGAGCGGTGCAATCCCGAGACCAGCTGCGACGCGCGATCGACGAGCGCCCGCGCAGGGATGGTCTCGCTGCTGGTGAAACGCAGGGCGTCACAAGCGTCGAGCAGGACCACCGCTTCTTTCGCCGAATCGCTCGAGATCCCGCGCGCCTCGAGTGTGGCGGCGAGCTCGTCGCGCAGCACGCCGCGCGCCCGGAGATCGGCCTTGGCTTCGATCGCCAGATGTACGGCGCGCTCGACGGCGCTGGCAGCCACCGCTGCCTCGTTGCGCTCGAGCGCGGCTTGGGCCTCGCGCAGCGCGAGATTCGCCCGCGTCTGATGGGCCTGTTGTCGGGCTTGCCAGCGCGTCAAAAAGAGGCTGCCGAGCCGCGTCGCCCCGCGCAAGCCGATCACGGCGAGCGGGCCCATGCCGAGCACGAGCCAGAACCACGGCGAGTCGCCGAAGTAGCGCGGCCGCTCGCCCGGAGCGCCGAGCGTCTTGCGCGCGGGTAGCGCGATTTCCGGCGCGCTGGCCCGCTCCTTGTCGCGCTTGTTTTTGAGCGCGGGATTGTCGCGGACATCGATCGTCCCGAGCGCGGCGCGCGCGACGTCGTAGGCGCCGCGCTGCGGATCCCAGAACGGCAGCGCGATTTCACCGAGCGCGAGGCTTCCGGCCTGATTCAGGCGCGCCACGTAGCTGAACTTGCGCCAGCCGCCGATCACGCCGGACTGCGGCTCGACGTCGTCGACGATCGAAGGCTCCAGCCACTCGACGCCGCGCTGCTCCGGCACGTTGAGCTGGTGCGGCAGGTTGCCCGTGCCCTCGAGCTTGACCACGACGCTGACGGCGTCGCCGGCGGTCACCTGTCGCGGCTCGACGCTGGCGGTCAGCTTGTAGCGGCCGACGTCGCCGATCTTGTAGCCCGGAGGGCGGCCCGCGATCGGCGGTTCGACGACGGTGATCTCGAGCGGCTCGCTCGAGCGGCGCAGGCCGGCGGTCTGCCCCGCCGAAGTGTAGCCGCGGCCGTCGAAGCCCATCTGCATCGGACCGATGCGCAGCTTTCCGGAGTGGAGCGGAAACAGCGCGAACTCGCGGACCTTGACCGCGAAGAAGTTGGTGCCCTCGATCGGCACCCGGTACTGCCGTTCGCCGTGCGCGTCGCTGATGATCGCGAACGAGAGAAAGTCGGGATGGCTCGGCTCGGTCGAGCTCACCTCGCGGAACGGCCCCCGCGATCCGTATGCGTCCACGGCCAGCGTCACCTGCTCGCCGACCACGACGCGCAGCGGCGTCGCCCGCATGCGCAGGAACGCGAGCGGGTCGCGGGCACGATCCAGCTTCAGCTCGTCGGGGAACGGCGGCGTGAGCTCCTGGCTCTGGTCGGGCTCGTCGAAGCCGAAGCCGGGAAACGAGGGGAAACCCTGGCCGCGGAACACGTCGAACGGGTCGGGCGGGAAGCTCGGACGCTGCGGCCGCGGGCCGGAACCAGCCGGCACGACCTCGACCGTGGCCGGGAGACCTTGTACCCGCGCCGCGCCGACCTGAAAGCTCGCGGGACCGACGCGGTACGTGCCGGGTCGCGCCGCGGTAAGTCCCCAGGTCGCGGTGACCCCGTAGCTCTGACGGATCTGCCCGCCGCTGATCGTCACCTGCTGCTGAGTGGAGATGTTGGGACCGCTCGCCGACATCCCGCTCGGGACAAGCAGCGTGGGGTTCGCGGGAGGTGCGGCGCCGGCGGCGGTCGAGATCGTGGCTTGCAGGACGATGCGTTCACCGACCTCGACCTTGCGCGCGCTGAGCTGGGTGTCGACGCGCTGGGCTTGCGCCGGCGCCGGTGCCGCCACGGTCAGCGCGGCAACGCCGGCGAGGAGCGCCGCTGCTCTCACTTGTCCTCCATCGTCGTGCCGCGGCCCTGCAGCGCGCGGTTTCTCGCGTCGTGCTGCTGCAAGGTCGGCGCGCGTTCGAGCATGTCGAGTATGCGTTCGTCCTGGTTGACCGAAGGCGACTGCCGTTCGGGTTCGGGCGGCGGCTTGTCGCGCTCGGGCGGGCCGCCGTCAGGGCCCGACTTGTCCTGGTCGTCGTTTTTTCCGGAATCGGGCTGATCCTGATTCTTTCCGGAGTCCTGCTTGTCGTTCTTGTCGTTCTTGTCGTTCTTGTCGCCGTTGCCGGAGTCGCCCCGCTCCGAGTCGGCTCCCGCGTCGGGCGGAGGCGCGTCGGGCGGCGCGGCATCCTTCTTCTTGTCTTTCTGCTCCTGCTCGCGCAAGAGCGCGAGCGCGCGGTTGTAGGCGGCGTCGCGGCCGATGCCGTCGCCGGCGTCGCCGGGCAAGCCCGGGATGAGCTGCAGCGCGAGATCGTACGCTTTGACCGCGGAGGCGTATTCGCGCCGCAAAAATTCGAGATTGCCCGCGAGGTAATTGGCCCGCGCCCGCAGATCGATCGGCACCGCGGGATCGGCCGCGGCCAGCCGCACGATCCTGAGCGCGCAGTCGATCTGATCGCGGCGCTGGGCGAGCCTGGCTTCCTCCTCGGGCGTGGGACCGGCGTCGCCGAAGCTCTCCTCTTGGCCGAAGCGCCGGCCGAACTGCTCCGCGAT
>Ga0111538_10007690_pt1 | contig 14516 bp, 15 predicted proteins | sample SoiMethybrSBSTD1_FD_79669 | JGI IMG/M metagenome (GOLD analysis project Ga0111538, IMG submission 79669) | Bulk soil microbial communities from a Populus tree surrounding site in Tennessee, USA - Soil MetaG P. TD hybrid SBSTD1 (version 2)... | ecosystem: Environmental > Terrestrial > Soil >... | reverse complement strand
TTGCCATGAACGTGGGCTCGAGCGATCCACCGCAGACGCTGAAGGGGCTGCGTGCCTCTGCCGATTACTTCAAGGTCTTCGGGGTTTCGCCAATCGCAGGCCGCACATTCTCACAAGACGAGGATCTGCCCAACGGCCCGAACGTGACGGTGATCAGCGACAAAGTGGCGCAGGCTCGGTTTGGCGGCACTCATGAAGTGCTCGGTCGGCCACTCCTCCTGAACGGCGTGTCCTACACCGTCGTCGGCATCCTGCCGAGGAGTTTTCACTCTGATCCCGAAGCGGACGTCTGGCTTCCGCTGCAAGCCGATCCCAGTAGTACGAATCAGGGCCACTATCTGAATGTCGCCGGCCGGCTCAAGCCGGGCGTGACGGTTGCGGCCGCGCAGGCGCAGATGAAGCTGGTCGGCGAGCGCTTTCGTAAAGCGAATCCGAAATGGATGGACGCAGAGGAAGGCGTAGCGGTCGTCTCGATGCGCGATGCGACAACGGGCGAGGTGAAGACCGCGTTGTTCGTCTTGTTCGGCGCGGTCGCACTGGTGCTCTTGATCGCCTGTGCCAACGTTGCCAACCTGCTCCTTGCGCGAGCTGCAGGGCGGCAACGTGAGCTGGCCATCCGTTCAGCGATGGGAGCTGATCGCCGACGAGTGATCCGGCAACTCCTGACAGAAAGCGTCGTGCTGGCGGGATGTGGCGGCATACTTGGCCTCGGCCTCGGCGTCGCGGGTGTTCGCGGGCTGCTGTTGCTCGTCCCCGGCGATATTCCTCGCATCACCGACGCGGCGGGTGCGGCCATTGTCGTTCCATCACTCGACTGGCGAGTGACGCTGTTTACCATCGGCCTTTCACTCCTGACCGGGCTGCTCTTCGGTCTCTTTCCAGCGTTGCACACATCGAAACCGGATCTGGTGTCGACACTGAAGGAAGCGAGCAGCCGCTCCGGCACCGGGCTGCGGCACACGCGAATACGCTCTGGACTGGTGGTCGCGGAAATGGCGTTGGCGCTCGTGCTGCTGGTTGGAGCGGCACTGCTGATTCGCAGTTTCGTCGGTCTGCGTTCGGTCGATCCAGGTATCGATCCGCACAATGTGTTCACGTTCCAGACGTCGCTGGCCGGCGGCGCGTACTCGACAACAGCGAGCGTGAGCAACTTCACGACCCAGGTCGTCCAACGAATGGAAACACTGCCAGGTGTCGAAGCGGCCGCATCGACGATCGTCCTGCCGATCGAAGCCGGCGTCGATCTGCCGTTCACGATCGTCGGCAAGCCTCCCGCGAGCGGCGAATACAACGGTGATGAGCAGTGGCGATCGGTGTCGCCGCATTACTTCCGGGTGTTCAAGATCCCGTTGTTACGGGGACGCGCGTTCACCGAGACCGATACCGGCGCCTCGTCGCGCGTCGTCATCATCAATGATGCGATGGCGAAGAAATACTGGCCGAAGGAGGACGCGATCGGACAGATGATCGTGATCGGCAAGGGACTCGGGCCGCAATTCGAGGAGCCGGCCCGGCAGGTTGTCGGGATCGTTGGCAACGTGCGCGAGAACGGGCTGGGAAATGCCGGCGTCGGCGTGATGTACGTGCCGCAGAGCCAGATGACTGAAGGTCTGACCGCACTCGCCAATAGCGTGCTCCCGCTGTCGTGGTGCGTTCGGACGGCGGGCGATCCGTCATCCCTGCGCGTTGCCATCGAGCGCGAGTTGCACGGCGTTGACGGTCAGATGCCGATTTCGCGGGAGCGGCTCATGACCGATGTCCTCTCGGCCGCATCCGCGCGACAAAGTTTCAACATGGTGCTGCTGAGCATCTTCGCGGGCGTTGCACTGATGCTGGCCGCGATCGGCATCTACGGATTGATGTCCTACTCGGTCGATCAGCGAACGCAGGAAATCGGAATCCGCATGGCGCTCGGAGCCGATGCCGGCAGAATGCTTAGGGTCGTCCTGCGAGAAGGGATGACACTCGCGCTGCTTGGCGTCGCGCTCGGCCTCTTGCTCGCGTACGGCCTGACACGCTTGCTCGCGAGCCTGCTGTTTGGTGTGAAGGCCAGCGATCCATTGGCGTTTGCCGCCGTCGCCGGCATTCTCACGATGGTGGCTCTTGTCTCTACTTATATCCCCGCCAGGCGAGCCACGGGCATCGATCCCGCGATCGCCCTCAGGTACGAATAGCATGTCCCGCTACGGAGGTCGCTTCCACGCGCATACTGCTGGGATGCGGCGTCTCGGAACGACTTCCATCGTGCTCCTGATCCTGTTTGCGGTCGCCTCGCCCCGCGCGCAGGATACGAAAACCGATTACGACGGCGAGATGCGCAATGGCGAAACGTATTTTCACAAGCAGCAGTATCAACAGGCCCTGCGCGCATACCAACACGCCTACGCCCTGACCGGCAAATCGTCGTACGACGCGCTGGTCGGAATCGCGCTCGCGTATCGCGGCCTTGGCGCGTTCAAAGATGTCCTCGATTTGTGCAAGGACGGACTGAAGCTCGCCGGCGGCGACAAGGCACGCCAGGCGCAGATACACAACCTCCGCGGCGCCGCGCTCTCGGCTCTCGCCGAAAAACCTGACGACAAAAAGCTGAAAGAGGCCGAAGCGGAATTCAGAGCCGCGCTCGAGGCGAACGCGTCGCTTGCCGCGGCGCGGGTCAACCTGGGCACGGTGCTTCTGAAGATGCACCGCGATGACGAAGGGCTTCGTGAACTGAAGGACTTCGTCGATCACGCGCCAGATGGTCCGGCGGCGGAGAATGCGCGCCGTTTGATAGAGGACCCCCGTCGTGCGCGCGAGGCGTTTGCACCTGAATTCAGCTTCCGAACGAGGAATGGAGAATCCATCTCACTCGCCAGCCTGAAAGGAAAGACAGTGCTCCTCGATTTCTGGGGATCGTGGTGCGGCCCGTGCGTCCAGGCAACGCCAGCACTGATCAAGCTGCGGCGGAAGCTGGTTGACCAACCCGTGGTGTTTGTCGGCATTGCCAAGGACGAGGAACCCAAGTGGACGAAGTATCTCGAAAAAGCCAGTATGGACTGGCCGCAGTATCTCGACACCGACGAGCGTGTGAGCCGGATGTTCAAAATCGAAGGGTTTCCCACCTATATCGTCCTTGACGGCGACGGGATCGTTCGCGCGCGCCGGATTGGATATGCCTCGTACACCACCGGTTGGCTCGAGCGCGAGATCAAGAAGACGCTGAAGAATCTTCAATAGAGATCATTCCCATGGCGAAACCACCACTTACCTTCACCCTCTACATCGCCGCCCCGATCGACAAGGTCTGGAATGGGTTCGTGTCGAAAGAGGCGAACCAGACGATCTTCATGGGCGCCGACTTTCAGGTAGACCTCAAGCCAGGCGGAGCGATGACCTGGTCGGGGCCGGGGAAGGACGGCCGGCCGATGCGTTACGTGACGGGTGAGGTCCTGCGCGCGGAAGCGCCGACGCTGCTCGAGTACAAGTTCGGCATGGGCGACGGGGCCGTCAAGTCCAGGGTCAAGGTGACGATGACGCCGGAGACCGAAGCGGTGAAGGTTGTCGTCATCAACGACGAGTTCGTTGACGACGATCCCGCATATGCCCAGAACGCCGACGGGTGGCCGCGGATCCTGTCGCGCCTCAAGACCCTCCTCGAGACGGGGAAGACGTTTCGCCCGCACTGACCAGTTGGCAGTCCGTTAAACTGGTCATGATGACTGCTATACTTGACATTATGACTGTCGTACTAGACAATTAGGTGTGCCCGACGCCAAACTCGGCAATCGCCTCAAGGTCGCCCGCGCCGAGCGGAGTCTTTCGCAGGATCAACTCGCACAACTGGTCGGCGTGACACGACAGACGATCAGCGCCATTGAAACCGGCCTGTATTGTCCGTCCGCCCTCCTTGCCTTCCAGTTGGCGAGCACGCTGCAGAAACGGGTTGACGACCTATTCTTTGTGGAAGGAGCCTCGACATGAACGCGCATCCAGTCGATCGTGACGAGCGGACCGTCGCCGTTGAAAACGCGAGCTATCGGTGGGCGTACCTGGTGCTCTCATTCGGTCTGCTCGTCATCGTGATGTACCGCAGCTTCGCGTGGCGGGAGAGTGCCTGGGACCTGCTCGGTCTCGTTGTCGCGGGCGGCATCGTTCCTCTGCTCTATCAGTCCTCGAACCACATTCTCTCGACGCGGTCTGCGATGAAGCTGCTCGTGGCCGCGGTCGTCGGTGGTTTGCTGGCTGGATGCATGATTCTGCTCCGTCAGGCCTGACCACCAGTGCGGAGCTCCTACGAACAGCATGTTGGTCCGCAGCACGCTTTCGCTTCGGGTCTCTTCGCGCGGATGAAGGCGCTGGCGATCTTGCCATCGACCTGCGGAGCGATTCGATCCGCGTCGATGCCAGCCGCGGCGAGAAAACTTCTCGCGTCGGCGACGTGGTAAAGCCGCCAGGGTTCGACGTCAACATCACCGAATCCGGCGGCTTTCAACTTGGAAACGTACTCATCGTCTCGCAAAGCGCCCGCCACGCAACCGACCCAGAGTTCCATACTCCGACGAACATCGCCCGGCACATCGCCACGAATCACGACGTCAGAGACGGCGAACCGTCCGCCAGGCTTCAGAACACGGAACGCCTCCCGGAACACGGCATCTTTGTCGACTGACAGATTGATCACACAGTTGGAGATGATCACATCGACGGACTGATCGGGGAGAGGGATCGCTTCAATCGTGCCTTTCAGGAATTCGACGTTTGTCGCGCCCGTCTTGCGCTGGTTCTCGCGCGCCAGTGCCAGCATGTCGTCGGTCATGTCCAGGCCGAACACTTTCCCCGTCGGACCGACTCGTTTTGCCGAGAGGAGGACGTCAATACCGCCGCCGGATCCGAGGTCCAAGACCGTCTGACCCGGCTGAAGTTCGATCAGCGCCGTGGGATTTCCGCAGCCAAGCGACGCCGTCACCGCATCCGCGGGAAGGCCAGCCGTCTCACTGTCGGAATACAGATTCGAACTTATCGGGTCGCCGCAACCGCATGTGGAGGGCCCGCAACAGCCCGTCTTGCCGACAGACCGGGCAAGCTCGCCGTACTTTTCACGAACCGCATCCTGAACGTTTGTGTTCGACATGACGAAACTCCTTCGTGATGATTGGTAGTGACAACTATTGCAGAAAAAAATCAGTCGCAATCTTCCCGCTCGGATTGCGGTACGCAGCATGTCGATGAACTACCCACCGACACGCCCGATCGAAACCGCGCATCGGCCGCGTCCGCAAGCCGACGGAGAACTTTCACCACTCCGCCGCGCACCTCCGGGTCGAGATCTTTCAAGAGCGCTTTCTGCTGCTCAACGAGATCCTCGCTGATGCGAGTGCAAAGTTGCTGGCCGCGCGCGGTTGCGCTGAGAGTCGTGGCGCGCCGGTCCTCCGCGTCACAGTGTTGTGCGACGAATCCCTTCCGGACCAGCGCACTGACCACCCGGCTGGCTGTGCTCTTATCCAGAAACAGCCTCTCGGCCAGGGCATTGAGGCGCATCGCCCCGTGCAGTACCAAGGTCTCAAGCGCGTAGCATTGCGTGACCGAAATGTCGTGGCAGCAGATTCGATCGCGGTCGCGAAACTGATAGACGCGGACCAGGTCGGCCACCGCCAGCTGCAGGGCATTAGCATCCCGATCGAGGGCCGTCTGTCTGGTGCGTCGCTCTGACGTCGGCGTCGACATAGTTGGTAGTGACAACAATATGATGGCGTAACCCTTCCGTCAAGAAGTTTTTTACGGCTGTCGTTGACGTTGGTTCCTGACGCTTGGTCTAATCCCTGACGCGATTGTCATGAAAGCCTATAACGTCCTGTTTCTCTGTACCGGCAACTCGGCCCGCAGCATCATCGCGGAGGCGTTGTTACGACACTGGGGAAAGGACCGATTTCAAGCGTTCAGCGCAGGCAGCCAGCCAAAAGGGGAAGTACATCCGCTCGCACTCGAGGTACTTCGGCGAAATCACGTTCCCACGAGTTCGCTTCGCAGTAAGAGCTGGGACGAGTTCGCGACGCCGGACGCGCCGCCGCTGGATTTCGTTTTCACGGTTTGCGATCGTGCGGCGGCGGAAGTGTGTCCGATCTGGCCGGGCCAGCCGATGACGGCACATTGGGGGCTAACCGATCCGGCGGCGGTCGAAGGAACCGACGAGGAAAAAATACGCGCATTCACCAGCGCCTTTCGAGAGCTGGATGCGCGCCTGAAAATCTTCACGAGTCTTCGCTTGGAGAGGCTTGACCGGCTGGCGCTGAAACGGCAACTCGACGAGATTGGTCGCTCCACCGCGCGGCGCGTTTGCTGAGAAACGCATCCACACCTTCCTTGCCGTCCTCGGTAAAAAAGTCGCACGCGATCGAGTGCCCGGCAACCTGGTAGGCCTCACCGAGCGGCATCTCGAGTTGTCGATAGAACACCTGCTTACCGCTGGCGATCGCGGCCGACGACTTGGATGCGATCAGCGTTGCCAATGCCGTAACCGCGCCGTCGAGCGCCTCCGGTGAGACGACCCGATTGACGAGTCCGATTGCATAGGCGCGCTCGGCGCTGATTGGCGCGCCGGTCAGCAGCATCTCCATCGCGTGTTTTCGGCCGACCGCCCGGCCGAGTGCAACACTCGGGGTCGAGCAGAACGCGCCGATGCTGACACCCGGTGTGGCAAAGGTCGCCGTCGTCGCGGCGACGGCGAGGTCGCACATCGCGACGAGCTGACAGCCGGCGGCCGTCGCTAAACCGTGTACCTTGGCGATCACCGGTTGCGGAAGCTGCGTCAACGTCGTCATCATCCGGCTGCAGCGCGAGAACAGGGCTTCGACCTCCTCGACGTCGCGCATGGCGCGAATCTCCTTGAGATCGTGGCCTGCGCAGAAGCCGCGGCCGCGCGCCGCGACGACGACGACCCGGACGTCCGGGTTTACGGCGATGGCATCCAGCGTTGACTGCAACTCATCGATCAGCGCGCTCGACAGGGCGTTGAACTGGCCGGGACGATTCAGCGTCACCGTGGCGATCCCCTCCGTCCTTTCGACGAGCAGCAACGCCTCGTTCTCTGTCGTGACATTCGGTGTCATGAATCCTCCGTCTCTCGTGTCGTGACGTCAGAATGAGACCCCGCGCGGGATCAAACGGTGCTCGTAGGCTTGCTGCTCCAGGCTCTCGCGGAAGTCCGGATGCGCAATGCCAATGAGAGCCATCGCACGTTCCGCGACGGACTTTCCCTTCAGATTGACCATTCCGTACTCGGTGACCACGAACATCACGTCGGAGCGGGGGGTGGTCACGACGTTGCCCGGGGTGAGATTCAGCACGATGCGGCTGCGCCGCTCGCCGCGCTTCTCGTAGGTCGATGACAGGCACATGAACGACTTGCCGCCCTTCGACGCGTAGGCGCCGCGGACGAACTGCAGCTGCCCGCCGGTTCCGCTGATGTGGCGGTGACCGTCCGATTCGGATGCCGCCTGTCCCTGCAAGTCGATCTGCGTGGTGTTGTTGATCGAGATCACCTGATCGTTTTGCATGATGACGTGCGGGGCATTGGTATAGTCGACGGGACAACAGTGCATGTCGGGATTTCGATCGAGCGTGTCGTAGAGGTCGCGTGATCCGAGCGCGAAGGTGTAGACCGCCTTGCCTGGGTTGAGTTGCTTTCTCGTGCCGCTGATGCGTCCTGCCTTGTAGAGCGCTGCGAGGCCATCGGTCATCATTTCAGTGTGGACACCGAGATCTTTCACACCGCATTCGAGCAGCATCGTGCAGACGGCGTTCGGCATGCCCCCAATGCCGATCTGCAGGCAGGCGCCATCTTCGATTTCCGCCGCGATGCGCCGCCCGACGGCGACGTCAATCTGAGTGGCCGGTGGATTTGGCAGCTCCGGCGCCGGGGCGTCGTCGCCCTCAATGACGTAGTCCACCTCGCTGACGTGGACGCCAGTCTCGTCCCCGAAGACGTACGGCAGCGTGCGGCTCGTTTCGACGATGACCAGGCGGGCGCGTTCGATCACCGCACGGTGCCAGAGATTGGCGGCGCTGAAATTGAAGTAACCATGCTCGTCGATCGGGCACGTTTTCAGGATGACGAGATCGACAGGCGCCATGAAGCGCCGGTAGTAGTCGGGGATCTCTCCAAGATTGACGGGGATGTAGTTGCAGCGCCCCGCATCGTGCATTCGCCGGTCGTAGGGGGCGAAGTGCAGGCTGAACGAATAGACATGAAGGCCGTCGGGGTCGGCCTCCTGCACGGCACGAGGGCGCATCGTCAAGCAATGGCGAATCTTGACGTTGGTGAGCTCAGTGATTCGCGAGGCGAGTGCGCGGTCGAAGACATCGGGCTGGCAAAGTGACGTGCCGTAGTCGAGCCACATGCCGGACTCGACGAAGCCCGCAGCCTGTCCCGCGGAAATCAATTTCGCCGCCGCAACGGCGACTCTGTTCATGGCTGCTGTTCACCAAACTGGCGCAGCCGTCAGTATCTCGTTAGCCTCGCGTCGATTTCCAGTGAAAACTGCCCGTCACCGGCCGTCCGATGGCGGGAAGCGTCGCCCTACGCCGTCGAAATTACCCATCTTGACCTGTGCAGTCTTCGACAGTCGCGTCGCTGCCGCGACGAAGTTTTCATAGTCCTCATCGTCGAGCAGCGATCTCATCGCTTGGTAGAGGTCGCCGTCCGCCGGGGGGTTGCCGCGGGGAGTCGGCCTTTGGTCGCCGACGATCGCGAGCGCTCGCTCCCGCTTTTCGCGTGGGAGTTTCAAATCGTTGATCACGCCGAGCAGGCCCTCGAACGGCTGTGGGTGAAAGGAAAAGCGGGAGCGCTCGGACGACGCCGCGTTCACGACCGCGCGAATCTCTTCCGCATCAAGGGCGGCATCCGCATTCTTGTCGCCGCGCGCGATGAGTCCCTGCATCCGTTCGGGCAACTCGTCGCGTATTATTCGATGGTCCTTGTTGGCATCGAACGACGCGAGCCGGTCGATCACCGCTTGTGGGGACCTCGGCGCACCCGGAGGCAGTGGCGGCGTCGTGGTAATGAGCACGGCCTTACGGAGGAACTCCGGGTTCTGGGCGGTGGCGGGGGCAACCCAGGCCAGCAGGGCTGCGGCTGTCAGAATGGTCACAGTTCTCACGACTGCCTCGCTACTTGATAAACGGGTTCGAGAATCTGGGATCGGTCAACAATGTCCGGTCGGTCAACGTCTTGAGGAAGGCAATCAGTGCTGCCTTCTCCGATGTGGTGAAGTTCAACGGGCCGACGGGAATCATGTAGCCGACGTTTGGATCCAGGATCGCGTTGTCGCTGTAGTGATCGATGACCCCATCAAGCGTGGCGAAGCGCCCGTCGTGTCCGTACGGCGCCGTAACTTCGACGTTTCGGAGTGAGGGTGACTTGAACGAGCCCAGGTCGGTCGGTTTGAGCGTCACGTCGGCCACGCCGCCGTCCGCAATCGCGTCGTTGCCTCGCAATCCGGTGTTGGCCGGCGTCGGGACCAAGAAGTGCTCGTTTCCATCTTTCATGTGGCAGGTGCCGCAGTTTCGCAGGAAGAGCGCCTTGCCACGGTTCTCCTGTCGGGTGAAATTCTCGAAATCGTCGCGCGCCGATTGCGCCCGTCCCCGTCCTTCGTCGTATCGCGACTGGTAGGAGACGATCGAGCGAACGAACTGCGCGAGCGCCTTGCCGACTCGCTGTTCGGTGATGTCGCGATCGCCGAAGGCACGCTCGAAGAGCGCGGCATACTGCGCATCGCGCGCGATCGTGTCGACGAGCCGTTTCAGATCCTGTCCCATCTCGATCCGGTTCTGGATAGGGAGGAGCACCATCTCCTCGAGGTTGCCGGCCCGTTCGTCCCAAAAGAACCGCGCCCGCTGGTAGTACCGCAGATTGACCAGCGGCATCGCGCGCCGATCGGTCAGGCCGCCATGCAATCCCTTGCTGAAGGATGTCGCATCAGCAAATGCGTGCGCCTGCACGTGACACGACCCGCACGATTTTGTGTTGTTCGCCGATAGGCGCGTGTCGTAGAACAGCACGCGCCCGAGCGTTGCGCCATCGTCGGTGATCGGATTGTCGGGCGGCGTGTTGTCGTGATTCTGTCCGGTTTGGGTGAAATATCCGGGCAGCTCGACCTTGGCGTAGCGATAGGGCGTGTCGGGAAGCTTGAGAGTGCTCTTGGCCGCTGGCCGCGACGACGACAGCGCGGCTGCGTTCAGGACAAACACCACGGCCAAGAGGAAGCCAAAGAGCGTACGAGTCATTCCGGCCTCCTCGGGTGTCGTAACGGAAACTTAGACACCGAAAATGAAAAATTGGTTTGGGATGAGTTAGCCGGGTACCCAATGGCGCGACAGACGCTACGTCATCCCCGAAGAATCTGATCGAGTCGGCGCTTCAGGTAATCGAGACGGTACCGTCCGCGGGCAGGGTTGTGATACGTGAAAGGAACTTCCTGCGGCAACAGGGCGGCGCGATCCTTCATCGGCTCGAACGAAGTCCCTTCGTGCCACTCGTTGAACGTCGCGATGTAGACGATGAAGAAGCCGGTTTTCGCATTGCGCAGCGTCGGATTCGTTTGCACCTGCAGTGACGTTCGCATCGACGCTTCGATCTGTCGCACCGCCAGACGAGCGGCCCTTTCGCGATCGGACGCGCTGCTCCAGTTGATGTCCGCCGGCGGCACGAACGCGGCCGGTTGATAACAGGAGTCCGCGGGGACGTTGCGCTCGACGATGGCATCGAAGCCGGTGCCGATGCTGGGGGAGAACGTCAGGTTGAGTGCGCTGTACGCGCGCGCGAGCTGCGGCCAGTCTTGTGGAGAAAAGGCGCCGTACGGGGAACCGCCGTCGAATCCCGCGTTGCGAACAGGCTCGTCGGCGGTCGAGTCCGACAACTGCCATACGGTGTCAAAGTGTCGACGCAACATTTCGCGTACGTTGTCGGTCTGCCGATGCCAGACATCAAAGGGCCGCCACATCGCAACCGATGTCGTTCGTCCATGACAATCGGTCGAAAACTGCGGCTGCATGGTTGCGAACCCTTTGAATACGGGGCCCTCTGTGCCGTCGGCACTCCTCAGCAGCAGTTGGCAATCCCAGTGACGCTTGTCGCCGTACTCAGTGATCAGGTACTGAACGTCGGATGGGTACGAATCGACTCGGCTGTCGCTGTAAGGCTCGAGATGAAACGTGACCTTCAGGCCGTGGTCGCGCATCACGTCCATCAGAAGCGGCACGCGCCGGTCCTCGAAGCCGTCGCGCCCCCACCAGCTCACGTTGATAGCGCCGGCCCCGCTCTCGGCGATCCAGCGGGCATGCTGCTCGAGCACGCGCGGATTCCCTGAGTCGTAGGCCCCCAGTTCGGGAACCGACGTGGCAGCAATGTCGAACGGTGGGTTTCGTCCAGAACCTTCCCAGTGGCGCCACGGGTTGGTGGCGTACCACGGGTAGTACTCGAAGATGAAGTGATTGGGCAGATCGCTGAATTGCCGCCGCAGTTGCCGTCCTATCTCCGCCACGTCGACGTCGGGGAGCGAAGGTAAGCCGTCAGGGTTTCGCGGACTCGCGCCTCCGGTCGGAGGCGAATTGGTCCCGCGGCCCCTCGGCGACGACTGACCGAGAGCGAGCGGCACGGCTAGCGAGGCGAGGAACTCCCGTCGATTGAACACGAGCGCCTCACGGCAGTGTGTGGCGAGCTAGTGCTCGAAACTCAGTTCGGCGAGATCGGTGAAGGAACCCGCGATCGCAAGCCTTGACCTCCGATCATCACGAGCGTGCACACGATGACCAGAAACGGAATGGGCGTGTCACCAAGCCCATTTCCACTTGCCACGATTGCCAACGCAGCACAGACTCCCATCGCGAGCGGCAGGAGTAAGGCCCAACGGCTCTTAAGGAGTACTCCCGCAACCAGAGCTAGCGTCAGAATAAGGATGATGGTCATGGGCAGAATGGTGCCACCAAGTCTCAACGCTGTCCACTGTCCGGTCATTTGAGGAATTCGCCGAGACGTTCCAATTCCAAGTCGAGTTCTCTGGTGAACGTGCGTCCACGCGGCCGGTGCCCGTCAACATAACCGCTGTCGACACGGAGCAGACCGTCCGACGACGAGACATTCGCCCAGCCGATCACGCGGTCGCCCCACAGCAATGGCAGCGCGTAATATCCGAACTTACGCAGTTTCACTGGTGTGTACGCCTCGAAGCGATACGCCCATCCCCACAACAGCTCGAATCGCCGCCGGTCCCAGACCACGGGATCGAACGGCGCGAGCAATCGCACGCCGTCGGGCGCCACGGCGGTCTCCGGTGTCTCGTCAGCGGGCCAATACCAGTCGACACCGTCGACCGTCGCGCGCGCGAGACGCTGCTTGGCGCGCTGGAGCGCCGCGGGGAGGTCGCGTCGCCACTGCGGCACTGCGTAACGAAGCCGCGCAACGATGGCAGATAAGCTCGCGGCGGGAAGCGGTGCGTACTTGCGCACGACGGCATCGACGATGGCATCCAGCCGGCAAAGACATTCCGCCCTGCCGGGCGGTGCTGCTGCAATCTCCTGCACCGCGTAGACACGAATACCGGCGTCGCGGCGCACGACGCGCAGCCGTCCGCTGTAATGCAACAGATCGAGCAGGTGCGTCGTCGCATTCGATGCCCCGCCCCAGTAGTTGGTGACCGTGCCATGCGCGAACTCGGCGTTCACGTCTCGCGGGTGCACGGCGCCGCGGGCATCTACGAAGCGTACGATTGCGTCGGCGCGTTTGCGTTGCGATCGTCCGAGCGCGGCGGCGCCGCCGCGTGGGTGCATCAACCGGTGCAGCGCGCGCGTCACGAAGCCGTAGTTGATGAAAAAGTCCTCTTCGACGTCGAGCGCGGCGTAATTCCGCTCGAGGTCGCCGGCGTGATAGCCGCTGACGCGATGACGCAACGTCAGGTCCTGGGCGCGCGCCGGTGACCGGATCGGATCGGCCTGCACGAACCCGAGCTGGTCGAGCGCCGGCCCCAACTGCGTGGGAGGAAAGAGGCTGCGCGCAACCGCGAATCGCCGCAGCGCAGCGGCAGTCACCGGCATAGCCGCCCCCGTCAAGCCTCTGAGAGGAGCGAGTCAGCGATCTCGCTCGCCGCCGCAGGCCGGCCCAATCGCCGGGCCTGTTCCTGCATCGTCGCCAGGCGCGCGGGGTCGTCGAGAAGGCGATCGATCTTCCATGCGATGACGGGAAGGTTGTTACAGCGAATCGCCGCCCCTTGCTCCAGCAGGTGATCCGCGTTGCGCTCCTCCTGGCCGGGAATCGGGTTGACGACAACAAGCGCGAGTCCGCGCGCGAGCGCTTCGGAGGTTGTCAGGCCGCCAGGCTTGCCGATGAGCACGTCCGCTGCCGCCATCAGTTCGTGCATCTCTGAAGTGAATCCGATCACCTTGATCGCGACGTTGCTGCCAGCAGGCACCGTGGCCACTTTTTCGACGCGCCGCTTGAGGTCCTCGCTGCGTCCGCAGATGACGACGACTTGAGCCCGGTGCGTGAGCTGCCGCATGCTGCTGACGATGTGTTCGACCGGGCCGACACCGAAGCCTCCGGCGGCAATCAAGATGGTCGTGCGGTCCGGATCCAGCCCGTGCTTCCGCCGCATGGCTTGCTTGTCGAGCGGTCCGCCGAACCGAGAATCGATCGGAATGCCAGAGACCGTGATCCTCTCGGCGGGAATCCCCAGTCGGGCGAGGTGCTCGCGCGTCTCGTCGAGCGCCACGAAATAGCGATCGACGTGCCGATACAGCCACATGCCATGAACATCGAGGTCGGTAACGACGACCGCCAACCGCGCGCGCAGCCGGCGACGGGCCTTGAGCGACGAGACGATTTCGGCCGGCAGGAAGTGCGTGCAGACCGCCCAGGCCGGATCGTAGCTCTTGATCAACTCAACGAACGGTCGGGTGTTGAGCTGATCCCACGCCAGCCGCCGGCGCTCGTACTTCCAGGGTTTGTCGAGATGATCGTAGAGCAGGCCCAGCGCTTCGGGCGCGTGGTTGACGAGATCGATATACGCCTTTTGATACAGCCGCCGGAACATCTTCGTGGTGTGCTCGAGCGCGTCGACGTGGCGCACGTCGCAGGTGCTCCTCGCACACACAGCTTGTTCGATTGCCTGCGCGGCGCGGAGGTGACCGGCGCCTGCTGATGCGGAGAGGATCAGGATTCGTGATGGCTGGTCCATGTGAATGAAGTTCGCGGCCTCGTCCTGTTATCGGTTGGCATACGGCGGAATTGGAACGGCGTCCAGGTACACCGAATCTACCGACGCAACGACGACGTTGCCGGGGCGAGCGACGAGTTCGCGGTGAAGCGATTCTGGAGCAATGGTGATCACGGCGTCCTCGGTGCCGTTTGCCGCGAACGCATTCGTGAACAAGAACAGCGCGCCTTGCTCGACTGCGAAGTCGCGGTTGGCCAGTTGCAGCTGCAAACCGAGACCGGCGGCGATTGCCCACATATCCGGTCCGAGCCGAATGAGCGGTCTCCGTGTGCC
>Ga0111538_10007688_pt1 | contig 14518 bp, 15 predicted proteins | sample SoiMethybrSBSTD1_FD_79669 | JGI IMG/M metagenome (GOLD analysis project Ga0111538, IMG submission 79669) | Bulk soil microbial communities from a Populus tree surrounding site in Tennessee, USA - Soil MetaG P. TD hybrid SBSTD1 (version 2)... | ecosystem: Environmental > Terrestrial > Soil >... | reverse complement strand
GCCCTCGACCGCATGCCGGAAGCGACGCCCGACGGCCTCGCGATCCGGCTGCATCGGCTCTACCCGCACGCGACTGTCGAGCAGGAGGCCGACCAGTGGGTGTTGCGGCGCGACCGTCATGTGACCGAGGCTGACGGCGAACAGTGGTTCAGGCAACCCGACCTGCCGCGTGTCCGGTACGACGCCGAGGCCCTTATCCTCGAAGCCAATGGCGCGGCCGAGTCGTTCTTCGGTCAGCAGATGGTCGGCCACTACTGGCAGGAGTTCGTGACACCCGGATCCACCGACCAGGTCGGCATCATGCTCGACATCCTCGCGGAGATCGGCGCAGCCGAGTCGCGGTTCCGGATGCCGCGCGGCGATGGCCACCTCCTCGACTTCGACTCCTACACCGAGACCCACGGGGAGGAGTTCGTGACGGTATTCCGTCAGGCCGACGGGGCGTGACACGCCTGCGTTGGTTCGGACACGCGACGGTCAGGCTCGAGCTGGACGACGTCCAATTCCTCTTCGACCCGTTCCTGGTCGGGGGTATCGGCCCGGTGCGCCGCCGCCGCAAGTCGCCCGACCTGGAGGTCGCCCCGGTCGACGCCGTGCTCGTCTCCCACGCCCACCAGGACCACCTCCATCTCGGCAGTCTTCGGCAACTCGACCGCAAGACGACCCTCGTCGTGCCGCGGAACACCGGACGACTCGTGCGAGCCCAGGGGTTCGAGGACGTCCACGAGGTCGATGTCGGTGACGAGGTGATGTTCGGAGGGGTCCGCGTTCGGACGGTGCCGGCGGCACACGACGGGCGGCGCATGCCGTTCGGACCGGCCGCGCCCGCGGTCGGCTACATGCTCGACGGCAAGGAACGTGTCTATTTCGCCGGAGACACCGACCTTTTCCCCGGCATGGCCGATCTCGCCGGTGACCTCGACCTGGCGATCCTGCCGATCGGCGGCTGGGGTCCGACCCTGCGGACCGGTCATCTCAACCCCACGACCGCGGCGGCGGCCTTGCGACTGCTCAAGCCGCGCACAGCCGTCGCCGTCCACTGGGGCACGCTCTGGCCGGTCGGGATGGGCCGCGTCCGGCGCCACAGATTCGAGGAGAGCGGCGACCGATTCATCGAGGAGGCGGCGGTAACCGCGCCGGAAGTGACGATCCCCATCCTGATGCCGGGTGACTCGTTCGAGGTCCCGCCGCGGCCCGCCTGACGGAGCGCTCGATGCGCAGATTTGCCACGACGCTGCAACGGAGGGTACCGACCGTCCACGGGACGGTCATGCCGGCGACAGCGCAGCATGGGCATGCGCCAGAGGTCGAACGCATGGTGCCGAGCGCCGTTGTCCTGAATCCGCGAAACGACGAGGACTTCGTCTCCTATGCGGAGGCGATCCTCGCCGAGGGAGAAACGACGCCCGGAACCTTCCAGCAGCGCCTTCGCGAGCGGTATCCTTCCGCCGTCGTCCGTCCACGCGAGCTCGCGAGCGAGGCCTTCACGCTGTGGTACTGCTACCGAGACGGATCGTGGACGCGACCGTGGTAGCCAGGAGCTGATCGTCGGACCATGTCGGATCTCGAAGGGGATTTCCGCGCCACCACCGAGGACATCGCTGCTGACGCCGCGCGCCTCAAGGAGATCGAGGAGAAGAAATCCCGCCTCGATCCCGCGGACCCTCAGGCCCAGGCATTGTCAGAGGAGAGCGAGGGGATCGCCCGCCGGTTGGTCCCGAAGACTGTCGCGGAACGCGAGCTCACCGATCTTGCCAACGACGGGACTGAGAAAGATCCGCCGAACGCGGACTAGGACGTGGCTGCCTTCGGGACCGTCGCGGGCTGACCGACCTCGGACATCCTGGGCGACGAACCCTCCACGACCGGCGGCGCATCGTCCGGGTCGAAGACGTGCAGCACCAGCCGCCACGTGACCGCCACGACGCCGAGGAACGGGACGATCAGGAACATCCCGATGATCCCAGCGATCTGGCCACCGGCAGGGATGGCAAGCAGCACGATCGCGGGATGGAGGCTCACGGTCTTCCCATAGACCAGCGGCGCCACGAAGTTCCCCTGGACGATGTTGAAGACCAGCGTGTAGATCGCCATGATCACGATATCGGTCGGGGTACCGACCGCCAGGGCCACGAGGAACCCGATGAACGTCGTGATGGCCCCACCGATGTACGGGATGAAGTTGCCGAAGAACGTCAGGACGGCGACCGGGAAGGCCAACGGTAGCCCCAGCAGGACCATGATCAGCCACTGGGTGACCGCAGCGAAGAGGGCGATCGTTCCCGTCCCGATCATGTAGCCGTTGAGGATGCCGGCCGAGCGACGCGCGATGTCGTCGAGGAGGTCGCGTCGACGCCCTGATACGCCCGAAAGCGCGCGCTCCCACCAGACGGCGCCGTCCTTGAGCAGGTAGAACGTGAGCAGGAGGGCCAGCAGGATCGCGACGGCGAGGCCGACCACCTCCGAAAAGATGCCGAAGACCTGTGTCGTGATCCCTGACCCGAACGCGGCGACGAGCTCGGCGAAGCTATCGACACCGGTCTGCTTAGCCCCAGCTTCCGCCACGTCCCGTGTCTGCGCGACCGATCCACCGATGGCGATGATCGCCAATGCCGCCGCGCCGAACACGAGGATGGCGCTCGCAATGGTCGTCGCCAGGGCCGCCTGACCGCGCCCGAGCCCGCGAGCCTCGAGGGCCGACACGCCCTGCACCAGGGTCGCGGCGAGTACGAGTGCTAGCACGAGCGGCACTGTCACGCCCGGAACGGCTACCGCCGCGGTGATCGCGATCGCGATCAGGGCGACGACGATAAGCCCACGCCAGCTCCACTGCGCGAGGCGGTCCAGCCAGGTCGGCACAAGGCTCGTGGACGCCTCCCGACGTGCGCCTTCGAGGATCGTGGTCAGCGGCCCGGCGAAGGCTTCGACGAGGATGACCGCGGGCACGGCGGCGGCCAACCCGATGAGCCCGAATAGCGCTGCACCGGCGGGAAGGGCGATAACGACCAGCGCCGGATGGTGCGGCATCGTGCGAGCGACGGCCCCCTTGAGCACCCGCCGCTGGAGGAGCCCGACGGCGATCATCAGCCCGAGCACGACGGTGGCGACGACGACGCCCTGTGTGGCGAGTACCGCCAGGAGGACGATGCTCGAGGCGACGACCGGTCCGATGTACGGGACGAAGCCACCCAGGAAGACGACGACTGCCAGAGGCCCGGCGAGCGGCACGCCGAGGATCGGCAGATAGATCAGCGCAGCCAGTGCGTCGACCCCGGCGGCGAGCGCCGTCCCGCGTAGATATGCACTCACGTTGTCCAGCGCGACGGTCCCATGTTCCGTCACGACCGCCTGCTGACTCGGATTGAGGTCACGGATGGCGGTCGACCATGCCTTCTCGTAGTCGTACAGGACGTAGAACGTGAGGAAGCCGCCAAGGATGACGACGGTCGCGGCGTCAGCGATCGAGCCGACCAGGTTCGACACGGCGCCGCCGATAAGCTCCTGGACGTCGGTGACCGATCCCGTGATCAGTGCGACGGCGTCTTCCGGCACACCGACGCTCGTCAGGAACGTGCTGATGGCGGTGACGCCCTCGCGGACCGTGTCGATGAGCTGACCGACGTACGGGGCGAACGTGAGCACGATGACGGTGACGCTGATCGCGAGCGCCCCGAGCGCGACGACGCAGAGCACGGCGGCGGACTTGCTCGCCGCCCACCCGCGACCAGCCCGCACGTATCGGTAGGCCGGCGCCACACTCGCGGCGACGAGGATGGCGAAGATGATCGACGCGGTGACGGTCGAAAGGCGCACGGCGATCGACACCAGGACGACCGCCATCGCGAGCACCGCGAGGATCCGCCAACCGAGCGCACCGAGCCGGCGCAACCAGCCCGGCACGAGATCGCCCCCGCCCAGATCCAGACCTGCGTCAGGCACCGATCGCGCCGATACGTCCGCCTCGTCGGGGATGGCTCACCTCCTGGCCGCGACTTCAGCACGACCGAGGGTCCATCGTAAGGGCGGGGCCACCCATGTCGGAAGGGGTGGGCTCGCGCGTCTGCCTCTGGGCGGCCGCTCCGTGCACGACGCGCGGGCATGCGCGAAGGCCGTTCGCCTGCCGACCCCATCCAGTCCACGCGGCCCTGGGTCGACCATGGACGCCTGCAACGAAGACCGGCGCGGCCGGTCCAGCCTTCCGCCGCAGCGGCCCGAAGACAGGAGGACCACGCATGAGTCGCCGGGCACGCACCGCGCTGATGGCCGTCATGCTGGCCGCCTGGGCAGCGATCCCCGGCGCGACCACGCTCGCGGCCACGACGGTCGTCAACGGCGTGATCGTCTCCGACGAGCAACTGACGCTCTCCCCTGATGCCGTCGCGGTCGTGACGCTGGTCGACCAGACGGCGACCGAGGGTGCCGGTGTGATCGTGGGTGAGCAACGGATCGAGCCCGTCGCGGCCCTCCCGACCCCGTTCGCGGTGCTGTACGACGACGCCACCATCGACGACACGCATTCGTATGCCCTGTTCGCATCGATCGTCGATGGCGACAAGGTCTACCAGAGCGCTGAGGCCGTCCCGGTCATCACCGGCGGCCCACGGGTCAACGTCGAGATCCCAGTGGCGCCTGCCCCAGCGTATCCGGCGGCGATCGAGGGAACGGTCGTGCGACCTGCGGATGCGGAGCTCACGAGCGCTGCCGTCGAGCTGGCCGTCCTGGTCAAGGAGGACACGGGCACCGTCGTGAGCGTGGCGCCCGTCGTCGACGTCCCGGCTACCGATGACGTCCCGATCTCCGTCGGCTATGACCCGGAGCTCGTCGATCCGGCGGCTCGGTACGTCATACGGGCGGCGATCGTCGATGGGAGCTCGGTCTGGGATACCGCCGAACCCGCCGAGGCGATCGTCGACGGGAAGCCCGTCGAGTCCGTCGCGGTCCAGGTCGCCCCTCGCGCCGAAGAGATCCCGGTCCCGCCGACCCCTGAACCGACACCGACCGTGGCGCCTACCGAGGAACCGACCGAAGCTCCGACCGAGGAGCCCACCGCGGCGCCGACGGAGAAACCGACCGCCGCGCCGACGGAGGCGCCCACGGAGGCTCCGACCCCGAAGCCGACGCCGAAACCGACTCCAAAGCCCACCCCCAAGCCGACGCCTTCGCCGACGCCCGCTCCTACCCCGAGTCCGACTCCTTCGCCGACACCGTCCCCGACGCCGTCGCCCAGCCCGAGTCCCTCGCCGAGCGCTAGCCCGAGCGAGTCGCCGACCGAGAGCCCGTCCCCGACGGAATCGGCCATCCCCGCGGCCGCCGGCACGATCACCGGCTTGCTGACCTATGCCGAGCCGGCCCCGCTGTCACCCGACGCGCATGCCCTCATCGTCCTCGTCGAGGGCGCCGGCAAGGCGAGTGCGGGTTCCGTCGTCGCGAGTGAGATCGTCGACGAGCCGGCCCAGGTCCCCGTCCCGTTCCTTCTCGACTATAGCCATGTCGCGATCGACCAGGGCGTGACCTACACGCTGCAGGCGACCATCGTCGATGGCGACCGGACATGGGTCACGACGACAGGCACGCCGGTCATCACGAAGGGCAACCCGACAAGCGGGCTGACGCTCGCCCTGACATACCGACCCGACGTCCTCAAGGGCGACGTCACCGGGTCCATCAGCGGTGTCGATATCCAGCTCGGGACCGAGGCCTTCTCGGCCGCCGTCCTCCTCGACCTCACGACGGACACGACCGTCGGCATCGACGTCCATCTTCAGCCCGGGCAGACGCCGATCCGGTTCGCCATCCCCTTCGATCCAGCCAAGATCCAGCAGACGACCGACTACGTCGTCGGGGCAGCGATCATCGACGAGCCGAACCGCTGGGAGAACCGCCAGGGCGTCCCGGTCATCACGAAGGGCAACCCGATCTCCGACGTGACCGTCCCCGTTTCCGCGGTCGTCGCGGCGACCCCTGCCGACGACGGTAGGAGTGCCCTTGTCATCGTCCTTCTGACGCTGGCTCTGCTTGCCGTGGCCGTCTTCATCTACCAGCGTTCCAAGGCCTCGGAGGCGGAGCGCGCTGCCGCGGCTGCAGCGGCCGGCGACGCGGCGGGAGATGGCATGCCGGCAGCGCCGGCGGATCCCGCGCTCGCCGACCTCGTCGCTGAGACGGAAACCGCCGAGGCAGAAACGGCTGCGACGGAATCCGCCGACGCAGGTACGGCCGAGCCAGAGACCGGCGAAACGGATACCACCCCGCCGGAAGCTGGGGACACGGGACCAGCCGAGCCAGACACGACAGAGCCCGCTGCCCCTGAGGACGAGCGGGCTCCGGAAGATGCGGAGGCTACCGAGACCGAGACCGACCGAACGGAAGGCGAACCCCCGAAGTCGGACGGACCGTAAGGGTCAGGCGGCTGCGGGCGACGGCGCGAGCGAGCGGGCCATCCAGCCGCCCATGATCCAGACGATGCCGGCGAGCACGAGCTCGAAGCCGACGAAGAAGCCGATCGCGACGCCGCTGACCGGGATGCCCGACCAGAGCCAGAGGCCGAGCAGCAGGTTGACCACGCCGACGAACCCCACGAGGCCGCGATGCGTGGTGCCTCCGCTGATCGCGGTGAAGATCCGGATGATGCCTTCGACGATGAGCACGATCGAGATGACGACCGTCAGCGTCACGACGCCCTGCAACGGGTTGCCGATGATGTCCCAGCCCACGATCGCGTACAGCACGCCGAGGACGCCCATCAGGACGCGACTGCCGGTGGTGCCGTTCGTCGCGAATGCCGCCACGATCTGCGCGATGCCGCCGAGCAGAAGCAGCCATCCGACGAAGATGGTGGTCACGAGCGTCGCATCGACGACGTTCATCAGCGCGATGATCCCAAGGATCAGCATCGCTATCCCGAGCCCCACGAACCACTTCCATCGCCCGGCCAGCGCCGGATCGCCGGGCATCTCCATCATCGACTGCACGTCGTCCACCTCCTGACCATGGACCGGTGTTCGGTCCCGCTGCGGCTACATGGTCCGACCGCGAGCAATGGTGCGGGCACGCATCGGCGGCACGCAGGTGGAACGCCGCCGGGATGCCCGGCGAGGGCGGGCTACGTGGCCGCGGCGACAGCCTCGTCGGCATCGGCGGGAGGTGCCGCGTCAACGGCTGCCGGCGCGGTCGCCGGCTGCTTCCCGAGCTCGATCCCGATCGAGCTCAACCAGCGACGGATGTTCCGATAGATCGACGGGGCGCCGAGCGGGACCTCTTCGTCGAGGACCCAGTCGGTCGGGTGGAGGATGAACGGCCGCGTCTGGAACCCACCCAGCCCACCGTGCGACCCGATCAGCTCCTCGAACGCAGCGACCTCGCCGAGCTCCGGGTCGTACTGGCTGATGAGCAGCAGATCCGGCGCGTGCTGCATCGCGTCCTCGCGGCGGAGGCTGAGGAGCGTGTTGGGCCCGAACGGCTCCGTCGGGTCCTCGCCCTCGACGCGTCCATCGTCCAGATACCGGGCGCCGCGTGCGCCGATGACCACGCCACCACGCGAACCCGAGCGTACGAGCACCATCGACACGCCAGGGTGCGCCGCGATCGATGCAACCAGGTTCGGGTGCATCGACTCGAGCTCCTCGAGGGTGAGGCGGTGGGCGTTCCCGGTGAAGTAGACCAGCCCGAGGTTGCCCGACCCGACGACGGCGATCGAGCCCTCCTCGGCGAGCGCCGGCTGCTCGTCCGGCCTCGCCTCGATATCGACGACACCGTCGCTCGTCGTCCGACTCGCGAAGGCGCGCCGTGCCACGGCGCCGCTTGCTCCCCGCGCACCCGACACCTCGGAGAGGAACGCGTTGACGAACGCCGAGCCCTCGCCGTGCGTGCCCATCGACGCGACGTTGGCGCGACCCCCCATCAGGCGCCGGATCAGCTCCGCGAGGCTTTCGCCGTAGCGCTGCTTGAACGTCGCACCAAGGCTCTGGCCATGGTCGGAGAGCACGATGATCCTGTACGGCCTCGGACCCTCTGCGGCGACCTTGGCGATCGTGGCGAACGCCTCATCGATGCCATCGAGCGCATCGAACGCCTCGACGCGCTCCGGGCCGGAGTGATGGGCGATCTCGTCGTAATCGGTGAAGTCGGCGTAGATGACGTTCGCCCCGCGGTACATCTCCTCGATGATCAGCGAGGTGTTCACGTCACGAAGCAGGACGTTGCTCGCCGCACGCATGCCCGCGTACTTGTAGCCCCGGTGGAGCTGCGGGATAACGCCTCGACGACGCATGCGGAACGCCTGGTAGCGCTCCTTGCCGAACTCGCCGAGGAACAGAGCGAGCGCGCGCATGTACCCGCTCGGGCTGAGGAAGAAGCCGTAGAACGCCTTGCTGTCACCGAGACCGCGTGCGCCGTCGGCCAACGCCGCGGTCGTGAGATACGACCTCGTCGCATCGCCCGTAACGAGGTTGCAGATGCTGACCCCGTCGTTCGAGAGCAGGCCCTCGCCGTTCGACGCTCGAGCGACGATCTCTGCGGCGTCCTTGGGGTTGCTCGAAACCATCAGCTTCTGGCGGTCGCGCTCATACCAGCGAAAGGCCGGGATCCCGTCGTTATTGCCGTGCAGGATGCCGAGCTGGCTCGCCGAGGTCATCGACGGCAGGAGGGCCTCCCAACGTGACAGGCGATGCGAGCCCTCTCGGACCCAGCTGGCCATCGTGTTGACGGAGCCGGCACGGATGCGGCCGGCAAGGATCGGGTGCGCCAACCCGTCGATCTGCATGATCACGAGGCCCGGCTTGTCGGTCGGCTTGACCCCGTGCTTCGTACGCATCATCTGGACCAGTGCGCCGAAATACGACCCACCACGATCGATGCCGAAGAGGGAGATGAGTGTCATGTTGATGATCGTGTAGACGATCGACCCGACGAAGGCGATCGACGGTCGCGAGACATGCACGCCGGGCGAAAGCTGAGCGATGAAGAAGAACGAGATGATCTGCATCACGATCACGAGGATGCCCATCGCGACCAGCGACCATGGCGCCACGATCGCCAACAGGATCGGTCGGACCAGCGCGTTGAAGAGGCCGACCAGGATCACCGCCAGGGCGGCTGACAGGATCGAATCGATCTCGATGCCGGGCACGATCGCCGCGGTGACCGCGAATGAGAACGTCGCGACGACGAACGTCAGGACGCCTCGCTTGGCGAGCGACGCCGGTCCGCCCCGCCAATCCCAGATCAGGCGCGCCTGCGTCGCGTAAACGTCGAACAGATCGCTCATCGAACCCCTCGTGCCATCGGCGTCATCGTCGAGGCACGGGCGCGTTTGTCAACGGTGGTGGCTAGCTATTGCGCGCACCCGGAGCCGCAGGCACGCCGCGCGCTCAGTCCGGACGCTCTTCCGCCAGCGGCAACGCGAAACCGAACTCGGAGCCACCGCCCTCGCGCGCGTGCGCCCAGATCCGGCCACCGAGCAGCGCCACGACGTGCTTGCTCGCGCTCAACCCGATTCCGAGTCCACCGCTGAGCCGCCGGGCGGCGTCGGTTCGATAGAAGGCGGTGAAGAGCCGATCGACGTTTTCGTCCGGGATGCCGATGCCGCGGTCCTTGACGGTCACGCGGGCCTCGGTCGCGGCGCGCTTGACCATCACCTCGATCGGCTCGCTGTTCGGGCTGTACTTGTCGGCGTTGCCGAGCAGGTTCCCGACGAGCAACTCGAGATAGCCCTGGTCGGCATCGACGATCAACTCGTCGGTCTCGGTATCGAGGTGGATCGCTCGCTCGGGGTGGTGGCGGCGGAAGATATCGACGATCCTGCGGATCGCGTGACCGAGCACTTGCGGCTCGAGGTCGACACGCTGCTGCTCGCTCGCTGCTCGGGTCATCATGAGCAGGTTCTCGACGAGGCTCAAGAGCCGCTCGGCGTCGGTCGCGATGTCCGCGACCATCGCCCCGTGGCGCTCGGGCAGACCCTCGGCGGACTGGAGCAGCCGTGCGTTCCCGAAGATCGTCGTGACAGGCGTCCTGAGCTCGTGGGAGACGAGTCCGAGGAACTCGTCCTTCACCGCCTTCGCGGCGTTCAGCGCGTCCTCTGCGCGGCGCCGCTCTGTGACGTCAACGAGGACATTGATCGCGCCGATCAGCGTCCCGTTCGCATCGAAGACGACCGTCGGATACGGGATGAACGCGGCTCGAGTCCCGTCCGGGCGCTCGGCGACTCCCTCGTACCCGCGGACCGATCGACCCTCGTCGAGCGCGATGGCCATCGGGCATTCCTCGTGACGCATCGGCCGCCCGTCCGGCCAGAAGAGCTTCCACGACCCACACCATTCCTCGCCCAGCGCTGGGCTTCGGCCCCAGAGTTCTGCGGCGGCCTGATTGAAGAACGTGATGCGCCCCCCGGCATCGGTCGTGTACACGGCGACGCCAAGCGCTTCGAGGAACTGGCGATAGCTGGGGCTATCGACCGACGGGCCGTCGAACAGGGGGTGGACCTTGCTGTCCGCGCCGACCGGCCGGATCGCAGGCCCCGCCGGATCGGGGATCAGGTCGGGGGAATACCATGCACGCTCGCTGGCGAGGTCGCCCGACGGGAGGTGCTGGATGCCTGCCGGCTCGCCGTCGGTATGTCCGGTCGTCGCTCCCTTAGTCACGCGGCTGATCGTCGAAACCGTGATCGCCGCGGACGCCGTGGCCGTAGCTGACATCCCGGCGGGTATCGATCCGTTCTCGCTCGCGGGCCATGGGCCACCTCCACAACGGCATCGTCGGGGAGTGCGGCTACAAGGCGGGCTATCCGTACCCGTTGCTCGGATTGCAAGCGGCTCGCGGACATCCGGCGGCTAGGATGCTGGGGTGATGCGCCACGCCCTGGTGATGGCCGCTGTCCTGGCGATCGGCGGCTGTAGTGCGATCCCGGTCCAGAACGGCCCGCCGGTGCCACCTGGGCCGCTGGGTCCGATCGTCCAGGCCGAGGGCCCCGGCAACGCGCCGATCGAGTGCCGTGGCGTGCCGATCGAGCAATGCCGCGGGTTCTCCAATTCCGCCGAAGCGGATGTCGTCCGATACATCGTCACCTGCACGTCCGTGTGCACACCCGAAAAGGGCGACGTGCGGATCGACATCCTTGGCCCGAACGGAGCGACCCGTTCGGCTGGTAGCGGTTCCTACTCGAGTGCCGAGGCCGTCCCGGCCCCAGATCCGGTCTCCGAGCCGACCTGAGGTCCCCAGCCGCGGGGTGACTCGGGTGAAGGTCAGCTGCCCTTCTTCTTGTCGGGCTTGCTTGCGAACTTCTCGAGCTCCTTCTCCGACATGTCGGTCTGGGTCTTCTTGCCCTCCCGCTTGCGCTCGAGCTCGGCGCCCATGAATCTCCGCTGCTTCTCGGTCTTGGCTGGCATGGTCACGCTCCTGGTGCGGTGTCGTGCGCCGAATCCTCCTCGGCCGACGCTGCACGCACGGAATCGACATCGCCACCGCGTTGCGAATCGATGACGGCATCCGAGAACGGCGGCCACGCTTCGAGCGCCCACTCGTCGAACTCGCGATCGGTGAGGCAGACGAGCGCGACGTCGAGCGTCGGGTCGACCCACAGGAAGGTGCCGGAGCCGCCGAAATGACCGAAGGTCGACGGGGAGTTGCGCGTGCCCGTCCAGTGCGGCGTCTTGCCATCGCGGATCTCGAACCCGAGACCCCAGTCGAGCGGGTCGAACGATCCGACGCCTGGCAGGACACCCTTCAGCCCGGGGTACACGACGCGGGTCGCCTCCGTCGCAAGCCGCTGACTGATCAAGGTCGGCCGGATGAACTCACGCGCCAGCGCGACGGCATCGGTCAGCGGTCCGTGGAGCCCCTGCGACGGCCGTTCGCGAAGCTCGGTGCCGGCCATCCCGAGCGGAGCCAGCACGCGATCGCTGAGTGCTACGGCGAAGGGTCGACCATCGCGCGCCTCGAGCACGGCTCCGAGTGCGTCGTATCCGGCGTTCGAGTAGATCCGGCGTGTCCCCGGCTGCGCGAGGACCCGGTCCCCGTCGAACGTCAGCCCCGATGCGTGCGCGAGCAGGTCGCGGACGGTGGACCCGGGCGGCCCGGCGGGCTCCTCGAGGTCGATCGAGCCGTCATCGATCGCCGTGAGGACCGCGAGGGCGGTCGCGAGCTTGGTGACGGACGCCCAGCGGAAGATGCGGTCCGGGTCGCCGTGGTCAGCGATGACACCATCGCGGTCCACAAGCGCCACGGCGGCATGAGCCGTGCCCCATCCATCGACGGCCGCGAGGGCCGCTTCCAGCTCCGTCGTCACAGCCCCGCGATGCTAAGCGACCGTCACAGGATCGACGCACACCACGCATAGACTTCGGGCATGCAGTTCTTCTCACACAAGCCCAAGTCGATCCCCTCCCCCGCCGAGGCCTTGCCTGGCCGTTCCGAGCCGATCATGAAGCCCGGCGAGCACACCGTCCTCGGCACGCCGATCGGCGGCCCCTACCCAGACGGCTTCCAGATCGCGGAGTTCGCGCTCGGCTGCTTCTGGGGCGAGGAAAAGACGTTCTGGCAGCAGCCGGGCGTCTGGACGACGGCGGTCGGGTACCAGGGCGGCTCGACACCGAACCCGACGTACCACGAGTCGGGCACGGGCAAGACCGGGCATGCCGAGTCGGTGCGCGTCGTCTTCGATCCATCGAAGATCACGTACGAGCAACTCCTCAAGATCTTCTGGGAGAACCACGACCCGACCCAGGGCATGCGTCAGGGCAATGACAGAGGGACCCAGTATCGGTCCGAGATCTTCGTCCGGGACGAGGCCCAGCGGCACGCCGCCGAGGCCTCGAAGGCGATATACCAGCAGGCGTTATCGGCTGCGGGGTACGGCGAGATCACGACCGAGATCGTCGGGCCACCGGCTCCGGAGTTCTACTTCGCGGAGGACTACCACCAGCAGTACCTCGACAAGGTCCCCTTCGGCTACTGCCCCAACCACGCCACCGGCGTGAAGCTACCGAACATCGAGGTCACGCCGCTCCAGTACGTCGAGTAGATCGCGGTCCGGTCGGATCATCCGGCCGGAGTCTCGTGAGAGGAGATCCCGCCATTAGCCGGCCGGTCGTGTGACCGACCGGCTCCTTTACGATGATGCCGAGGAGGGGCCCATGACCGACCCGGTCGAGGACATCATCGGCGACTACAAGGCGTTTGCCGCCCAGCAGCGCGATCGTCTGCTGTCGCGCGGCATCGACATCAGGCCCTTCACGCTGAGCCACATCTGTTACCGGGTGGCCGAGTGGGACGAGTACGTGCGAGTGCGCGGGCTCCTGGAACGCCATGCGGTCGCCAATCGGGAGAGCGTCTGGAACGGCCGCCCGATGTCGCTCATCGTCTTCGACCAGCTCGAGGTACTAGACGGCAAGGCGCTCCCGATGATCGAGCTGATCCCGCCCGTCCATCAGCGCGTGTACAAGATGGGCTGCGAGCATCTCGGTGTCGTGGTCGGCGAGGACGTGTTCGATGCGTTCGTCGAGACACATAAGCCGGTCCTCACGGGCCAGCAGTTCCAGGGCCCGAACAGCACCCCGGACCCCGTCTACATCCTGATGGAGGACTTCACTCACGTGAAGTTCTATCGAGTGTCACTTCAAGCGGCGGTCGAGCAGTTCGAGGGCACGTTCGACGGGTTCCGTCATGTCGACGACTGGGTACCGCAACGACTGGTCACGGCCACCGGCCCGAACCCGCTGCCGCGCTGACCCACACGGCTGGGAACAGCGCGATCTGACCCCTTGCCCGTCGTCCGAGGCCGCGCGATGATGCGCCAATGGGCATCGTTGACGACCTCGCCGAGCTGCCGCAGTTCGCGTCTGTCGATCGAGCGCAGCTCGAGACGCTGGCGAAACATGCCGAGGAGCTCGACGTGCCGGCAGGGGTCGAGCTGACCCACGAGGGCCGGCACGAGGGTTCGGTCTTCATCGTCGTCTCCGGATCCATCGGGATCGAGCGTGGCGGACGGACGGTCGACACGATCGGTCGTGGTGGCTTCTTCGGAGAGATCGCGGCGATCGATGGTGGACCGCGCACGGCGACCGGCTTCGCCCTTGAGGACACGGTCGTCGTGGCCATCTCGCCACGTCAGCTCAACGATGTGCTCGACGAGTCGTCTGAGCTGCGCGCGATGATGATGGCCGCGATGGAAGAGCGCCTCGGCCGGATCGACGCCGAGGGCTGAGGGCCGCCCTTACTCGACCGCGTAGCCTCGATACGTCACGCCGCACGCGAACGCCCGTGAGTCGGTGAGCCGTAGCCGGATCCGCTCGTCGAGGTGAGGCAGGTACGGCGTCCCCGACCCGATGATCACCGGGTGGGTGATCAACTCGAACCGGTCGACGAGCCCTCGCCTGATGAACTCCGCCGCCAGGGTGGCGCCGCCCACCTCGAAGTCTCCGTCGAACTCCTCGCGCAGTAGCGCGAGCTCGTCGCCCACGTCACCACGGACAAGCCGGCTGTTCCAGTCGACCGAGTCGAGCGTCGAGGAGAACACGATCTTGGGGAT
>Ga0111538_10007687_pt1 | contig 14519 bp, 11 predicted proteins | sample SoiMethybrSBSTD1_FD_79669 | JGI IMG/M metagenome (GOLD analysis project Ga0111538, IMG submission 79669) | Bulk soil microbial communities from a Populus tree surrounding site in Tennessee, USA - Soil MetaG P. TD hybrid SBSTD1 (version 2)... | ecosystem: Environmental > Terrestrial > Soil >... | reverse complement strand
TTCCTGATGTGTTCGTAAAGAGGTCCCGAATTGTTATAGCGCGTTTTGCAGGCTTAGTGGTGTAGGTGGTATCCTTTATATTGAATTTATCAAGGACCAGTATATTGGCAAAAGCCGGAATGTATTTGGCCACTGAATCATCCAATAAAAATTTACCTTCTTCAAAGAGGGTCATTGCCGCGACACAAGTAATGGCTTTGGATTGGGAGGCAATTCGAAAAATACCATCTACTTTTAAGGGTGTTTTTTTGTTCGTATCGTCTAATCCAAAAGCCTTGTTGTAAATAATCTTTCCATCCCGGGCAACAAAAGCAATAGCCCCATTTAACAAGCCACTATCTATTTGTCTTTGAAGGAACTGATCAATCCTTTTTAAACGCTCAGGGGATACGTTAACCGCAGAAGCATTGGCGGGTTGAAGGATGGTTCCTTGTGCTATGGCATGAAGGCAAGGAATGATAAAAAACAAAACGAAGAGGATATTTTTCATAAGTCGTTGAGGAATGTCCAAAGGAAGAAAATGCAAACCTGGCCACAAGCGAAGTGCAAAATATCGTTACTAACAATTTAATTAGGTTATGCGGATATTCCTAAGAGATATGAGAGCGTTTTAGATAACCTTCAACTATTTTCAGGACAAGAATACAATGTCGAATGTCGAAGCCGAATTTCGAATGACGAAACCTTAGGACAAATTTAAAACAACCTTCCCGGTGGTCTTGCCACTTTGAAATAGCGCCAGCGCCTCTCCCATTTGTGAAAAATCGAAACGATGACCAACCCTTGGTGCTGGTAGGTTAAGCTTTTCGATTTCCGTGAGCATCTCTTTCATCAACACATTTTGTTCGTAGATCCAAATGAGATTGAAGGCCATCACGGATTTATTGGACTTGATCATCGTGAGTGGATCAACGCGCGGGCGAAAGAGGTATCGAAACAACAAGCTGATATAATTCGGTCTGTGTGATGAAGGTGTGAACTGTGCAGAGCCATACGCCACCAGTCTCCCCATCGGCGCAAGCATCTTGTAGCTATAGTGAAAATATTTTCCACCCGTAGCTTCGAGTACAAGATTGAGCGGTCGTCCTTCAAGGGCAACGCGTAGATCTTCTCTGAAGTTCTTCCCCCTCACGATTGTTCTGTCGAATCCTTCTTGCTTGAGTAACGCCACCTTGCTTTCACTGCCAACAACGCCAATGGTAAATGCATTGTGTTTCTTCGCAATGCGATTGGCCTGCAAGCCCACGCCCCCTGCCGCGCTGTGAATGATTACGGTCTGGCCAAATTTCAAACCACCCAAGGTGTGTAATGCATAATATGCAGTGAATGTCTGCACAGGAAAGGCCGCACCTTCTTCATATGACCATCTTTCCGGAAGGGGGAATAAATAATGTGGGTCGGCAACGATATGGCTGTCGTAACCGCCAAAACGGGTAACACCCATCACTTTTTGTCCTGGCAGAAAATCGTTAGAATCAGAAGCGAGCACGTCACCACTGAATTCAAGTCCCGGAATGAAGGGTACTTTTGGTGTCGCGCTGTAAAGGCCCATGATGGCAAAGATGTCGGCATAGTTTAATCCAATACTCTTCACTCCTACCAGCACCTTACCTTGCTCCAGGGCTGGAACTTCTGACCGGTTGAGTTTCAGGTTGTGCAAAGACCCTGTTTTCTTCACCTGATAAAATTCGCGCATAGCGCAAATTACTGAGAAAGTTTGATGTATGTAGTATCGGGAAATTCACGGAAGCATCTCCCATATTTCTTTACTTACTCGTTTCGGATTTGCAAGAAGAACAATCTGCTCAAGTTATATCATGCGTTCATAACTTTTTATCAAACCGAAGATTTTTTACACGGCCTCCTGATAATCTGAAGCCAATTAATTTTTTCTGATCATTTTTAACAAACCGCACTAAAGCCATCTGACAGGTAAATTGATCTGCTGTTATCGGATCGGGTTGAAGTTCAAAATCTCCAAGGCGCATATGATGTATCATAAGCTTGCCATCCATAACGTCTACCTTATATTCAGTTGAAAGCTCTTCACTATAGTAGGTGCCTGCATAGTTGCTGAACTCACCGATATCAACTTGAAGCGGTATAACTTTTTTTGCAGAATCGATCCAGCGATAGCGGAGTGAGTTCACATCGCCATTTTTATCCTTCACAAACGTCATGGAAGCGTCGTAAGCATCAATCCAATAAACAGAATCAGACTTTGATTTCATTTGAAATTTGTCTTCGCCGTTTGCCTGAGTCATTAATTGACCATCTTCTAATGTGATCGTAACATACCACCCCTCGCCCAGCTGATACATCCCTGTGGCTTTTTTCGCGACGCTAGTATCCACTGTCACCGTTGGCATATCTTTTATGCTATCAGTCGTTTTATCTTTTGCTTTGAATTTCTCTTTTAAAAAAAGCTTAGCGACATCCAACGAGGATCCATAGGAATTAAAATCAGCAGCATTACTTAAGATGATGCAGGAAAATTTTTCGTCTGGAAAGTTCATGATAACGGTGCGATAGCCGGCCCATCCTCCTGTATGTGAAACGGTTTTTAATTCTCCTTCTACGCCGAACCCAAGACCATATCCATACCCGACCTTTTCACCATTGTTAAGTACACCATCTTCCAACATTCGCGTGTATACTGGATTTTTAGCGGCGATCTGTTTGTCAAAATTGATCACCCATTTGGAGAGGTCCTCAACCGTAGTAAATAATGAGCTCGAACCATAGGCTGTAAGTCCGGTTGAACTCTTGGCGAATTCATCCCCTGGGCGATTGTATGAGTATGCAAGGTTCTTGATAACCATTTTATGGTCATCAAGGAAATGCGAAGAGTTCATGTTAAGCGGCGCAAAAATATTTTCATCCGTCCATTCGCGGAATGATTTGCCAGATACTTTTTCTACGATCGCGGCCAGCAAATTATACCCTGTATTGCTATACATGTGCTGTGTACCAGGATCGAAATCCAGCTCTTTTTGATTTTTAACCATACGCATAATGTCCTGAAAGGAAAACACTTCATCCCAACGCCACCCTGCTACATTCAGCGTCTGCGGCCAGTCTCTTAACCCGCTTGTATGGTGGATCAGGTGTCTTATTGTAATCTTTTTTCCGAAGTCTGGAACTTCAGTCAGATACTTTCTAATATCATCATCCAATGCAATTTTTCCCTCTTGCAATAATGTGGAAATAGCAAAACCCGTAAATTGTTTTGAAACAGAGGCAATGTCAAACACAGTGGATGGCGTAATGCCGATGTCATACTCCAGGTTGGCCAAGCCATACCCTTTCGTAAAAACTACCTGTCCATTGTGGATCACCGACACAGCGCACCCGGGACCCGAATTAGAATTATACTTTTCAAAAATCGCATCTACTTTAGAATTCTGCGAAACATTATCCACCTGACATGACAAACCAGGCGCAAGCAAGAATATTAAATACACCAATATTACCGACAATGAAGGGAAAGTGTTTTTCATAAAATTTCACTTTTGTTTTGGAGAATTTGGGAAATTAAGCGCAAGCGCTATTAATGACTAAGGTTGATGCTGAAAGTTGCTTGAGAAAGTCCTAAGCATTCTTCTTTCGTCATTCGGGGTTCGTCATCCGACATTCTTACCGGAGCCACACGAATTTGAAATGTCAAATTTCTATGTTTTTGGCGCAAGCGACTTCCGCACAGAAGCGCAGAGTCCCCGAGGACGGGAGACCCTGCTATGACATAAGGGGAAGAGACCCTCCCCTCATGCTTCAATAGAATTGTTATTTTCTGTACAACGAATGAGTTGAATTGTCAGGCCTGTGGAATTTCAGCTCCCAAAATCGTTCCCCGGTGAATACATTGTACATCTCATTGATCTCATAATTCAACACAACCTGTTCAGGTGTAACACCTGTGTCTACATTTATGGTAGAATCACACGAACTGAAAAACATTGATTGCCAATAGTTGATATCGAAGGTCACCCAATTATTCGGAAGGACCATCGTGTTGCCAGTCATATAGTCTGCTGTATGCGATGGGCACTCCGATACAGGGAAGTATTCAACGGTTGTCCAGATAAATTTGCCGTCGGCGCTGATCGTGAGCCCAAATCCGGCATTGCTGGCGGAATAGGGATCGGCTGCACCACCAAACCACTTACCACTTTCCCGGTCATACAAACTTTCATCGATGGTGCTCTTCCCATGATTTAAAGTCCATTGGTCCACCCACGTACCGGTCAGTGATGGTTTATCGGGGTGTACGACAGCGGGGTAGGTTGTCCCTTGCGATAAATTTTCAAAATTATTTACAGTCAACACATCGCCATTCAGGTTCGCCAGGTTCTTGGTGACAATACCATAACCGTTGCCATTTTTGATGACGGAATTTTTTACACTTACAAAAGCCGAGGCGCCTACAACTATATTTCCTTTCTGATCGGCATCGGCGATATTATTCCGCCCTGCATTAGAGATGATACAGTTGTCAAGAATATTATTAGGACTACCCGAGATGAAGGCTAAACCATTCCAATATTTATTAACCGCGGTAGACGTAAACACAATTTTGTTGTGCGACGTTCCTGTGGCTTTGAGATAGCCCGTGGCAGATACGATTAAACTTACCTCCTCATCCATAACGAGCCCGACTCCCTGTTCAATGTTCAAGCCGCCATTGATCAACACATTACTTGTTACGTGATAAAGGCCTCCCAAATCTTTTCGCCACGTCAAATCAGGACCTTGCAACATACCGCCTGTCTCCGCACCGTTGAATCCGTTGTCGAGTGCCTGATTGGTTCCATCTAACCTGTGCAACTGTGGTGCAGGGAGGTAAACAGCAGCCTGTGCGTTATGGGTGAAAGTATTGCCTGAAAAATCACCGATTGATGACGAGCCTTGAAGATAAAGACCGTATCCGCCACTTGTTGTCACAGTAGAATTGGCTATGCCTAGCGTGGCGCCAGAATAGTCTGTACCCGCAAGTGCGATGTTAGCTGACTCCCCGATCTCGTCATATGCACTGCTGCCGCCGGACTTAATCGTTACATATTCCAAGGCATTAAATTCGCTATTCGTATAAAACAATAATCCTTTCCAATATGCTGAGCTCTCCTGAGTACCTTTAAAACTGATTGGATTGGTAGCAGTACCTTTAGCCTGAAGTGAACCGGAAATCACTTGTAGTCCCTTGTTTTGTTCAAATGCTATGACTACGCCTGGCGCGATCACAAGATCAGCTCGCACCTCAATGTCATCGGCAACGATGTAGTCGACCTTGGATGGATCAACAAAAATATCCGCAAGGCTGGTGTCTTCCAGGATTGACTCACTGAGAACAATGGCATTTGATGAACTATTGCTGTTGACATGGATCGTCAGTTGATCTTTTGCTGACCGTTGCCCTTGCATGATCTGCAATTGAATCACATAATCGCCTGACACATTTGCTTTGAAAGAAGGATTGACAACTTGTGCGTTGCTTATCTCGGCAACACTACCTGCCGGCTTTGACATGATGGACCACAAGTAGGAAAATGACTTCTTATTTTTGTCATGTGAACCACTTCCATCAAGCTGGATGCTTTCATTAACAATCACCGAATAGTCGGAACCTGCGACTGCAACAAGTCCGTTGGTTGGCTCTATCGGTTCGTTATCTTCATCACAACCTATCAATACTGCAGAAAGAAATAAGAATAGAAAGAATGTAATTTTTGTATATGCTATCATAATATATTTTTTTTCTCCAGACAGGTGAAAACGCATTGCAGTTGCCTGAAGAAAAAAAATAATTATTAAATTATTTTTTTTCGCGATCCACTAAGGCAAAGAGTTACGCGTCGTGACATGATACGTCGCTTAGCATTATACTTTGCAATACTGGAAGAACATTAAAATTTTAAACCTCGAATCCGTGCTGTCAGGTTCTTTTTGGACTTGGCTACTCGTGCAACCTCGAACCTCAAACTTCGAACCTCGAACTAGTATTTGATTAATCCTTTCCGATTGTTTTTGAGAGCATGAAGTTGATACCAACAGACCGTTGGTTAAGTTTATAAGGGAGCTCTGCGCTCTTGATTACGCTCGTAAAATATCTTAGTGAAGGACGGATCATCAGCTCCAACCCTTTATATAAAGTAATATTATAGCCAGCGCCTATCGTGAAGCTGTAGTTTGTTTTATTGGTTGTATTGTCACGAAGAGTAACCCATTGATCATTGACCTTTTCCTTAATCTGTGCGGACAGAAGGTAATGCATGTCCGCTGATGCAGAAAGATTGAACCTGCTTTTTGCTCTGGACCAAAAATAATATGTGGTCCCTAACGACAGACTTGCGTAGTGATAATCACTCTTGATTTCGCGGTTGGTAACGTGATACACGGGCGTGACACGAACACTTTCATCCGGTTGCTTCACCCTGATTAGGGTATCCACATTTCCGTCGGAGTAAGAGTAGGTGAATTCCTGTTTGAAGTTGTTGTATGACAATCGCGCATCCAGGTACAGGTTGCTTGACAACGATCTGGCGACACCAATGCCAATTTCTACACCAGTGCGGTTTGGAGAGTTCTTGCCTTCGACCTTCGTGACAAACACATCGTCTGTTGCAAGGGGTTGGATCGTGCGGTTAATGTACTGAGGCATGATGGAAACGTTTATCCTCCACGTAGGGCTCGATACCTCTGCAGATTTATCTGAATCACTCTTCATAAATATTGAATCCGTTTCAGAAGTTGCATTGAGTTTGGCTTTGTCGTCATTGGTGACCGGCTGCGTAGTGATTGCAGCGGCTTCCACGCCGGCGTGCGACTCCAATAACCTTTCATTTGTCGGAATGTTCTCGATAGCTGCTCCCTTATGCGAAGATACCTCGCCGTTACTGGTTATTTGGTCGGTGGTTAATGGCTTTGAATCTGCAGCATTGCCATCGGTACTGTTATTGGTTATTAACGGAGTTGAAACGTATGGAATGTTGTTGACCTCGGTTTTATTTGAAATGATTTTTTGAGACGGATGTGTCTGATTAATGTTTAATGCGTCACCTGCACTCGCGTGAATCGAGCGGCTCCCTTCGCTGTTCTTTGCTTGTTCGCTGCTTGCACTAACACGACTCTCTATGGATTCTGCATCCTGCAGCTGGTCGTTCATTGGTGTAGTAATATGGGGTTCCCGACCAGCACCTGCTTTTTTATCGAATTTCATGACATCAGCATTCAGCGAAACCGTTGGATCCGTTCTGTTAAGTTCATTATATCCAAAATACAATAAAGCGGGGATGATCAGGACAAAAGATTTCCACCAGTTTTTCCGAAGCCAGGAAACCCCGCGTAAGGTATTCAATGTCCCGGCAATTCGTTTCCATCCCTTGTCGGGAGGAGCGGCTTCGAGGTCGTAGAGCCGTTTTCCGATTTCATCAAAATCTTGTTCCTTCATGCTGCAGATATTAATCGGTTCACAATAAGTCTTTTAAGGTATGCCTTTGCTTTGGAGAGTTGTGATTTAGAGCTTCCTTCTGCGATGTCCAGTAGTTCACTAATTTCCGTATGGCTGTATCCTTCCACCACATGGAGATTGAAGATGAGTTTGTACCCATCAGGCAATTGATTGACCAATTCCAATAGCTCCTGAGTGGCCAGCGTTGAAATGATATTGTCATTTGTACTGACAACATAATCCGCATAGGATGCGTCCACGTGGTCGAAATACTTTTTATTCTGGTGATAGTGGTTAATGGCAGTATTGACAAATATCCTGCGCATCCACCCTTCAAATGATCCCCCCTGCCACGTCTCAATATTCTTAAATACTTTCACAAAGGCCTCGTGGAAAATGTCTTCCGCCTCAAAGCGGGATTTAGTATAGCGAAGACAAATCGCCATCATCCGCCTGGAGTAGAGCGCATAAAGCTTTTCCTGTGCGGAAGCTTTATGTTTCAGACATCCTTCTATTATCTCAGTCTCTGTCATGAATAGGCTACGGTGAGGCGGAGTTAGATTACGGGTTAACGTTTATAGTGCAGGTTGCCTCGAGCGTGACGTCGTTGGTGAAGATCTTGTAGGTGAAGCGATCTGTTCCAACAAAGCCCTTCGGCGGATAGTAGACATAGACAGTATTTTTATAACCACCGGCGTATGAGTACGAATTAAATGTCCCTTTTTCAGGACTGTTAATACCCCAACCAACATACGGACAGATCACATCGTTGGTGAATATGCGGATCTCGACGGGTTGGTCCTTCAAAGTTGTGACGGTCTCTCCTTTCAGTTCGTAGACGCAATTGTTCCCATCAAGAGGGTGATCCACATATAGTTTGATTGATGCAGACTGACATTGCGTTCCGTGACACGCGGTATAGGTGAAGGTATCTTCGCCAAAGAAATTCTCATAAGGCTTATAGAACCACCCTTCATTGTCGATGAAAGTGATATCCCCGGAGGCGGGCGTGCTGTAAGAGACATTTACCTCAACCTTAATGCTGTCGTTAAGGAGGGGATCGAGTCGTGTCCCGAATGGGCTGTCTCCATTATAAATGTAGATCTCATCTGGCCTAAGCTGGATCTGTTCAAAGTTCTTTGGGAGGATGTCATCCTCCATCCCATCTTCAGAACATGAGAGAAGAAACAACGATATTAAAATTAGGCCCTTAGTGAGGATTAGATTTTTCATTTGGTTGTTTTAAACTTCGACTAAGACAGAAAGTTGCGGCAAGGGGTTGCCCGGATGGAAAAAAAATTCTCGATTTTCGATTTATGCTGAGAATGAGGAAGTTACAAGCCATCAAAAGTCCATTATGTCTTGTCAAAAAAAAAGATATCGGACACACACACGCAGAAGTTTATCTCCTGAACATTATTTTAAATATTCTTAACGCCTCTTATTACATGTTCGAATTGCTTTTGTCGTATAGACTGACGTTAGATTTGAGCAAATATGCTGCAGGGACATTATTTTTACAAACATGTTTTTACTCCGTATTTCTACGGATAGCACCTGCGATTTCTCCTACAGGTTAACAAGTACCATCAAAGGAAACTTCCGTGTTTCTGGTTTTAATCCAATTTGTTTAAGTATCTTAAATTACCAAACCTAAACCACCTCCTAAATGAAAACCTTTGCACCCATTGCCATGATCTCCGCGATCATGCTTTTATCACTTTCAGACGCGTTTGCGCAGAACGATGTTGCTACTGCCCCAATAAAAATCAAGAAGAGCTTTTGGTTTGACTTGGGGCTAGGCTGGGGCGGACAAGGCACGGCTTTCGATCTCGGTTTTTCGTATGAAGTAACTCCAAATCGTTTAATGTCACTTCACTATTCGGGTGTCGCGACAAACGATCATTGTGAAGAAGCCGTTTTTCTTTTTCCGATTCAGAACCCAATGGGAAAAAGCGCTGAAACAGTTGACATTTCGTATGGTTTCCTGCGAAAAGGAAAGGTTAGTCTTTTTACGATGTCGGCTGGCTTGAGCTATGTAAACGTGGAGACTGCAGGAGGAAGTGGACCCACCGGATCCGGTGTTTTCATAATTTATTACACTACCTGTCCTGCCAACTATACTGCCGAACACGAAGGTACAGTGGGGCTGGCACTTCGTGCACAGTACATTCCATCCTGGCGATGGGGTGGTTTGGGTATTTCTCCTTATCTCAACTTAAACCCGAAATATACATTTGGAAGTGTCACCGTCAATCTGGCCTTTGGCAGGATGAGACCAAGAAACGCGAAAGTATAAATAACGGATACAAAATTTCGTACCGGATAGTCATTGCGTTGGATCCAATGTCTTACAGAAGGTATTTCGGGTCCAGGCAAGTCCAGACTGAACCCATCCCAACAAGTTTTAATTATTAGGAACAGCTAAATAAACTTCTATAATACGTGGAGTCATTGACACAATTCTTATACCTCCGTACAAATCGGCATCGTTAAGGTGGAATTGAATAAAATCTCCTTCGCTGTAATCCAGGTCATTCGTCCCCCCTCCAGGCCAATAGCTTTTGAATAGACTCGGACGTTCGGTCACCCAGTCTTTAATATTATCTAAAGGCTGATCAGACAACACAAAATAGGGTACCTCCATAAGCGCTGCATCAGCATGATCCAACTCCGCCCAAAGTGAAGCGGCAGCCTCTACTTTGTCATTATAATACAATGAGAAAACCTTGTTGTGCGTGTTCCCTGGATCGACACTATTTAAATAATCAAAGCTGCTTAGTGCACCATTCGTCCCAAATACCGTTGGAATTTTATCGTCATCGGCTGAGTTTTCATATTCAGGCCAGGTAATTCTCCAGCCAAGACATTTTGTATACGCGAACAATTCGTAGGGTGGAATAAACTCACGCGCGATGATATCAGGATAAGGATAACGCCAATTATCATTTTCAGGGATGCCCTCAGGCAGATCATGGGCTGGCCCATCAAAGATGTCTCCCGTTGGAATAGTAGTAATAGTCCTATTGGGTGCAACCTGGTTTTCTGCACAGCTGACAATCGTCATGACGAAAATGGCACAAAAGAATAACCTAATAAAAGAGTCGGAGTTTTTCATGGCACAATGCTTTAAAAGATGTCTACTCGTTGAAGGTCTTTCGACAACCACCTATCGCAAGTAAAAATAGGTTAGATTCAATTTTTCCATTAACACTGGTATCCCACAAAGTAGAAGTGATGTATCATCTGACAGTTCCATCAAAAAATAGTTAACAAAAAACTCATAACGACTAACGTTTTACAGGGATGATGGTGCAATTCGACGGACGGGTTACTTAACAAACGCAATTCCGGAATTGAAGATTAGATCAAATAATCTTCAAGAATTAAAATCGCTGTTCTCCATGGCGGAAGACTTGAAACAGGTATGGAAAAAGTCGCCGTTCCAAAAGTTGCCACAAAAATTGTCCCTGAAAATTATTTCAAAATGGTTTCTAGAACTTTTACGAATTCTTCTGGTTGTTTAGTGTAGACCGTCATTGGATTTCATCTGATGGAAATAAAGGTGAACGGTGCGTCATGCTTTGACGACCGAAACACCTTCAAGCCAGCGTGAACAAAAATTCACTATGGAAACTAACACTAATATATCCAATAGTTCCCGGGACTTTCTTGTTAGAACCAGTAGTATCATCGCTTTGATTTTTTTGATTATCAATTGCTATGGCCAGAAACCTGATAAAACTATGCGTCATATAAAAGTAAATGACCTTTCTGTAGCCTATAACCAAACTGGAAGTGGACCAGTATTGCTTCTGCTACACGGATTTACAATTGACTCACGAGTTTGGGAACTGCAAATCGATGCCTTGTCAGAAGACTTCACGGTCGTCTCATGGGACGCCCCAGGTGCTGGTCAATCATCAGATCCACCGGAGACATTCAGCTTAAGTGACTGGGCAGATTGTATTTCAGCATTACTAGACTCGGCTCACGTTGAAAAAGCACACATTCTCGGCCTTTCCTGGGGTGGCATACTTGCTCAAGAGTTTTACCATCGTCACTCCCACCGGATGTTGTCACTGATACTTGCTGGTGCTTATGCGGGCTGGAAGGGTTCATTACCGCAACCAGTCGTGGAAGAGCGATTGGAAACTTGCCTACGTGACGCTTCACTACAACCAAGAGAGTTCGTATCGAAATACTTGCCGGGGATGTTTGGTGATTCTCCGTCACCGGAGGCTCGGGAAAAATTAGCAAACACCATGTCCGATTTTCACCCAGTCGGTTTTCGATTGATGGCAATGTCATCGGCGAATGCAGACACGCGCAATATCCTTCCGACAATCAAGGTACCGACGTTGTTAGTCTGGGGGGAAAAAGACAAACGATCACCAATAAGTGTAGCGCATCAGATGCACGCTGCAATACCAGGATCAACGCTTAAAGTTATTAAGGAGGCGGGTCATGTTTGCAATCTTGAGGCACCTGCTCAATTCAATAAAATCGTTAAAGACTTCTGTTTGTCCCTTCCAAATAAGTAATCACGGAGTGACTCCAAGTTGATTTCTAAAAAAAAGCACCCTGTAGGGAAACAATCTGACATCACGGAAAATCAGAATATTTAATATCTTAGAATTTTACTTTTATACAATGTGATTTCGCCCCATGCAATGCCCGGCTATTAAATTCGACATGGTATAAGGTTTCCTGATATTAAGCCCAAACATAGATCTTTCAAAATAAGTAGACCAAAAATTTGATGAACCCACGGATTCTTTACATGATCAAAAGGTTGGAAATTGAGCAAACAAGTCGCATGACGAAGGCGTTGGAGCAATTTGATTTATCGCCCATCCAGTTTGCCATCTTATACTTTGTCGATTATGACCAGGGAGACTTATCGTCCGCACAACTGAGCAGGCGTTTTTTAATGACACCGCAAAGTATGAATGAACACGTCCGGGTTCTGGAACGAAAGAAATTATTGAAGAAAAAAACCGACCCTTCTCATAAAAAAATTTTAAGGATAGCACTTACTGCAAAAGGCAACCAAATACTTGCAGCTTGCAACCGTGAATTAGATATCATGGAAGGAAAGTTTCTCAAGCAGCTCTCCCAAAAGGAAATTGAAACCATGAAGAATCTGATTGGAAAAATACTTAATTCTCTAAGGGAAGATGCAACTTCATAAAGTAAGTGAGTTTTTTCCTCCTTTTAAATCATAACTTTTATCTTTCCACACAAACGAACCCGAAGTGTTTTCAGGAAGATTTATTTCGGCTTGTAAAGAACCTTTTAGGACTTTGTATTTGACTGATATCTTTCCTTTTGGATGAGGCATTTCTCCGGTAATATCCGTTATGGAGCCAAGGTGAGGACTGATTTTTATTTTTGAGAAACCTGGCGAATCACTATCTATCCCGAGGACTATGCGAAAGAATTCAATATTCGGGCTGGATCCCCATGCATGGCAATCTGAACGTGAGGTACTAACGTCTGATGTTTCCGCCCAGGTCGAAAGTCCCATCGTAATATTTTCACGCCACTTATCTAACCATTTAAGATAATCATTTCCCAATCCAGCTTTTGTTAAGGCTTGATGGAGATAAAATTTAAAATAAATTGAGGCAGGTGCCAGCGAAGTATCAGCCAAAATTTTGCTTGCTAAACGGGTCGCATTTTCACCGGCCACTATGCCTGCGAGGATTGCGAGTGAATTTGCATGTTGGGAATAAAAGGTTTTGTCTTCCGTGTCTGCATAGAGGTTTTTATTGCTGTCCCAATATTTTTTTTGAATAGTTTTCTTCAGCTGGTCGGCCCTATCTGAATAAATTCGAGCGAGATCTTTCAATCCCAATCTATTCTCCAGTTCGCTTGCTAATTGATATACCCAAAGAAGCTGCATGTCCAGTACTGCAGATTCTCCATTCGGTCCTTTTGGGGCCATCCCAAAATCCCATCCTTTGTGTTGAACCCAGTCGCTGAAGACCCAATAGGGAACATTTTTCAAAGAGCCATCCGATTGCTGATAGCTTTCAAAAAAAGAAAGAACTTGCCTTGCTCCTGGAAGCTTTGCTTTAATAAAAAGACTGTCGGGCCGATACATGTAGTAATCATGTAGCATGGCAATCCACCAGAGTGAAAATGTTGGAATCTCTTGCTTGAGGTCTGTAGGATAACGACTAAGTGTAATACCTTCAGCAAGACGTGAGTGGTCCATGAGGGTAAGACCATATCGAACAAGTCTGTCATCCCCCGCGTTGTAAAAAGAAACCAATGCTTGAATCCTCGCGTCGCCGATGTATTGCAATTGTTCGTAATAAGGGCAATCCATATATGTTTCAAACGCGCAAAGTCTTGCCGTTCTCCACCCAATGTCAAGCATTTTCCCCATTTCAGGATCTTTCGTTTGGAGCTTCGCGTTGTTCACGAATGGGTAGCCCGTAAACGTACCATAAACGTCATCGATACTTAATGCTTCATCTTTCGTAATAACTGTTAACTGTATATAACGGTATGTTCTCCACCACAGCGGAGTATATTCCTGGCCAGTAGTCCCATCTGATAACACACTATCTGCTTTTCCGATAAATACCCTGCCCTCTACTTCGTTTCGATTACCCTTAGGAAGAAGTGGAACTCTAAAACCGCTTATGTTTTCATTCTTTCGAATGTAAAGTCCTTCTGAATAACCCATCGACATACTTGCATTCCGCCCGCCGCTAAATACCAAGGTCGGGTAAGCGTTCGTTAAGAAACCCTGATCTAATAAGATGGTAGCCTTTGCGTTGGCTGGTATTGTAACCTTAATCTTCGTAGCCGGAAAACCGGCGGGGATTTGAACGCCGTCTGTTTTCCTCGTAGAGGATAGTCTTTGCGTTGTCATTTCCATTTGTGGCAGTGGAGAAGGCACAAGCATCCACCCGCTTGAGTTGACCGCTAAAGCTTTTGTAACACCAGTTCCGATAACACGAGCTTTTACCCATTTGCTGTCGTCGTAGTTTGCCTTGTCCCAGCCCTTCACGTGTTTGTTCATGTCAACCAGTTCGCCCGGGCCGGCAACGTAATACCC